>Ga0209067_10001013_pt1 | contig 17577 bp, 8 predicted proteins | sample ColStrG_CSR_2013_FD_187199 | JGI IMG/M metagenome (GOLD analysis project Ga0209067, IMG submission 187199) | Freshwater sediment microbial communities in response to fracking from Pennsylvania, USA - Cold Stream Run_MetaG_CSR_2013 (SPAdes)... | ecosystem: Environmental > Aquatic > Freshwater >...
CTCTATAAGCTGTCACTCGCCAATGATATCGAACTAAACAAATCAATGGCATGGATTCAGAATGATTACAACGGACGTCCACATATTTCGCTCAAGGGATTGACGCCCAATGAGAGTCAGGAAAACCAAGTTCTCGACACAGCTTCCTTGAAAGCGAAGAAGAAAAATGCAATCGACGATAGGAAACGATTCAATTTCAGGAATCGGTGCGTGTCCTGCGAGGGATAGCTGGGCAGATCAACCTGCGAAAATCATACTTCTATTTGCCGATACCCATCAATTTTATAAATTCGATACTTGTTCCACAAGTGAAACAATGTAGTATAAAAAAGTCGTGGAACTGCCGGGTCAAGCGCATGGAAGAGATTGAGAACCTCCCGCAAAAAGAAAAAGAAAAAATCTTCGATTACATCGATCTCGTGATCCGGGATACCAAAATCAAAAAAGCGCACGCGGCTTAAAAACAAAAGCCCCACCGTTTTTCGGTGAGGCTTTTTGTCATATGGGTTTAAGCTAGTCTTCCGTCTCAAATAAATCAGGATGTAAAACAATAGACTTATCCATTCTTTCTACCAAATGATTTTTGTGACAAAAGAGCTGTTGCTCTTCATCGCTTTCAACGCTGGGTTTTACACTTAGCACCGCAGCATCTTTCAGCAAAAGGCCTTCTCCGCAAAAACAACAAACTACTTTTTCGTTTTCGTTAAAGTTTCCGGCCATTCTCATTCTGCTTTGAGGTAACTATAAAATTTCATGTCATCAACATGATAAATTATATGGCGCAATTCCTCTCCAACATCCAAGAGTAGTTCATCAACTTCTTCTTCCGTCAATTTGCTCTCGTTTAATTTGGTAACAAAATTAGAAACTGTTTTAAATGATTCAAGCATATCCAGTAAAGCATGAGCAACTGTGTCCGCTTCTCTTTCCTCAAGGCTATCGTATGAATTTATCTTTTTAGATTTTCTTAAATTTTCAATAATAGAGAGCAATACTTTCGTGTCCATGTTATTTATGGTTTTAATAAATCTTTGATTGCTTGCAATTGACTTTGGAACGTTCTTATTTCTCTTTCAACAGAACTTGTAAATCCTCCAGCTTTTCTAATTGCTGCAAGTTTATGAATATGTTCTGCCAATTTCGCTTGAATGCTAGCCTGAGTTTTCAGAATTGATTTCATACCATGCTCTTGCAATTGTTTTTGAAATGCTTTGAATGTTGCCTGACTATAAGCAAATGCTTCGGTTGCCGTTACTGCGCTCCTTGAAGCCACTCTTGCGCTAATATTTAATGTAACTCTTGTTCCAAATGAGAGTACACCCTCAGCCAACATAAGAGTTGCCGGTACATCCTCTCCAACAAATTGCGCTGCACGTGTAGAAAAATCGATCATCCCCCTTGACTCTGCATTTTGTACGTCAAACGTATTTACAGGCTTGCTCCACTGGCCATTCTGATAGGTTTGTTTAAGACCCAATTGTGGATTGGTATGAGTCCATGCGTTTAATTGAGCATCAAAAGAAGTCACCCACCCGCCAGCATAAAATGCGCTGGATGCTCCCGACCTTGAAGCGGTCACTACAACTTCTGGTAAATCTTTTGCTACCAATGTGGTAAAACCATTTGCGCTTGCCTCTGCTGCTGTTTCAAACCATCTCGTCTCCCCGGCAGCATTTGCAAATGTGTCAAACAATTCTTCGAAGAACCCTCCATCTTTATCAACGCCACCAACTGGATTGTTACCCATTCCAATGTACGGTGAATTGTATTGTCCGTATGGATCAGGTGATAGCCATCGGCCTATCTCCGGATCGTAAAGACGTAGTTGAAATATATTTTTTTTCGTGAGCGAGTCATACTCACTGAACTGTCCCTGGTAGCCGAATTTGTAAGGCTCACGAGTAATTTGTCTGTTTTCCATCGGCAAGCCAAAGGGATAGAAGTCGCTACCTGCAACAACCGGCGATCTTTTCTGGTTGATCGTGAAATCATCGAAGTAGATGTCAACAAGAGTTGGGTTTTCATTTGACACATAAATGTAGACATACCCCGGTTGTGTTATTGTGATAGGTGCTATCACTAGATGATCAAACGGCATGTTAGTGACACCCCCCACTTGTTCGTATGAACCGCTTAGCTGGGTGTACGCGGTATTTGACGACACGAGATTATAATTATTGTCAAATGTGAGCACAGTTAAAAAGCCCTTCGGGTCATTGTTCTCTCCATCGTTACCTCCAGCCATGAAAGCGCCTCGAGCATTTATCGCAGCTGACGCGGTGTTGATTTCACCTTGCGCAGGAGCAGCAAGACCAAAGGCGTTTAACAAAGCTGTTGCAATGTTTGCGAGGTTGCTGGGAGACCCAGGTTGAGGATTCCAATATTTAGCGTAGACATCTGCTGATATTACATCGCCTGGCATGACTTGAATGCTCTTGGCAAGACCTATCTGCCCGTTGTAGCCTCCGTTTAAAAGTTGCGCATGCGTCCCTACTGTGGTATGATTAAATAATGCAAAATTCTTTCTGTGATAGTTCTGAAAAGTGACCGAATCAGTTGAGAATGTTGCATTCTCCAAAGTTGTTGTCCAAGCAAGGGGGCTCGGATTTCCAATGACACCCCGAACATTGCCAAGGTGATCCGTTACCTCATAGAGCCATGTCTGCTCTTCCGGCTTATACATTCCAATTCTGCCTTCTCCATAAATCGGCAATTCAGTGAGCTGAGGAGATTTTGTGCCATTGCTCTCGTAGGTCGCTAATACATTACCAGCGACATCACTAACATACCATGTATTGTGTTTGGTGGTGCCATCCGGGTTATACGTGATTTTGCCAAGCCGTTGCAATTTATCGTCATAAGAGAAAGTAGCCGTCAGTGCGTTATTCACATCACGGATTTCTTTCATTAGCCCATAGGCGTTGTATTTCAAATTCATCGTAAGGGCACCTTGCGATTGTTTTATCATTTGCCCGATGGAGTTGTACTGATAGGTAGAGTAGGCCGCTCCGGCGTTATTTATTTGGGACAGTTGGTTTGTGTTCGGAAGGTAACTATAACCATAGTTGGCCAGGCTATTGCCGGTTTGGCCATTCCTTACCAGAGCGGTGATGTTCCCATTATTGTCGTATCCTCCAATAGACTCTTGATATGCAGCTGCCTGAGCGGCCGAAAAACCATAATTTCCTGCCGACCCAGTAACCGAACCGAAATTTGAAGATGAAAACCGGTTGTGGGAATCATAATTATATGTGTAAGCGCGCATTACATGATTGTCCGTCTGGCTATGCCAACGTTGCGCCTTTGCCAATCCATTGAATTGATCGTTTGAGCTGCTCTGCGAAAACGAACCGGTGATTAATCCAGGTGATGTGTAATCATTAGTGAAATAATCTAAAGCCATCCCGAAAGCATCAGGCAAGAAACCTGAATTAATTCCTGACAAGCCATCTGCTCCCGGGTCAAGAGATGGATCAGGATGATTGACAGTCTTGAGGGAACCATCAACATTATAGGCATAGTCTATACCTTGAAGGTTAGTTCCTAACTCAACCCTCTTCAACGGACCGTGTAAATAATAATAATATTTAGCCTGCAATGTTTTCGTGACACCGTCAGGGCTGGTGTAAACAGCGACAAGATTTAGATCGTTGTCATAGATGTAGTGGTGGTAAAAGGCGTCCGATTGACCGATCTGGTAGGCAACTTGCAACACATTTCCGCGAAAGTCGTAGGTGTAGTCAACTGTTTTAGATGCTCCAAGCCCTGTAATGTTTTGCTTTGTCCATGCTATTCGCCCAAACTCATCGTAGCTATACCATGTTGTGGCATTTGCGTTGCTGGTTCTGGAGACCTGTCCGTACAGATAGGTCTGCTGGGAATGATTTGCATCCGAAACGAAATCAGCAGCAGGTGTGTCATATTGTATATAAGTCACATCAGTGCATCGGGTTTCACCGGCGAATCCAGTAACGCCTGTATAGCCTACATTATCAACAATATTTAAAACACTATTCTGGTTAGGCACAGTGGTCGACGGTGGCTCAAAGATAAAGGGTGTTGTTCCCGTAATTTGATATTCACCGCTTTCAATTAAGCGACCAAGGTTATCATAGTTCGTATATGAAAAGCGTGAATTAGGATTGTTTGGAGCATTGATAGTCGTTTGATCTTGATTTTGGGAAAACCGTATTTTTCCATCACTGCTGTAGACGAACTGCGAGGTTCCTTGGTCGGGCGATGTCGTATTTATTAATCGCCCGAGTTGATCATAGCGATAGGTGGTCACAAAACTAGGATAAGCCGAACTACCTACGTTCACCCCGTTTGGGGCAACTGAGGCAACCAATTGATTCAGGTCGTTGTAAAAGGAATAGCTCCATGTTGAGTTATCGTAGGTCGCCGTTTCATTGGGCGGAGTTCCAGTCGTTGAAAGCACAATTGCACTTGCAATTTGGTTGCCGTTGGCATCAAAGAACGATGCGACTTGCTTTCCATCGGGGGCCGTTGAAATTATTTTGTAGCCAGGGGAGCCACTCGGGGAATTGGAAGTCAGTTTGCTGACTAACGAAACACTGCTGACGTAAAATTGAGCACCTGAAACGGGAGTGGTCCATTGAATGCCAAGCTTTACGGAAGTGATATTTGCAGGGACCGTGAAGTCAAGTGAGACTAAATTTGATGCCATAAAGGGTAAAGCAGGCCCCCAAAACAGGTTGTTGCCAGCCCCATCGGTCACTTGAAGTTTGGCAATGGCAGTTGAAGACGAAGTGTAGCCATAAACTTGAAAACTGCAAAAGGCACCAGGTGTGACGGCGATGGTCCCATTGATCGGGTAAACGCCAGGATTACCTGTTGTCTGGCCACAAATTACATCAGCATAATTACCGATTGAAATTACGCTGGTTGTAGGCTGGTATGGTGTGAAAAGATATTGGCTAGCGGCTCCATTCGTGATATTTAATAAACTTGTGCTTGAGTAGTAGTAAGGATTAGGATTGAAATAGGGTCGGAGATTGTAATAGTTAGATAACTCAGTTGATCCAATCAGCAGTTTATCTGCCTGAGAAACGCGGGCGCCCATTTTAAAGGCGTCACCAATACCCGAAGACTTCGAAGTCAGCGGATTTGGGCCTGGCTGAGTGTAGGTTCTAACGTATGGGAAGGCGGTGGATGCTGTCTTTGGCTCAATCGTGTTGTTAGAACTGTAATACCATCCTAGTGTTCCAATTGTCGAATTTGAGACGGGGTTTGGATTATTTACTTCGCCCGGCAGATTCGTAGCAATCGGCTGATCAAAATCTGTTGCGGAATAAATCGAACCTGAACTATTTAAGACAAATCTTGACTCGTAACCAAGAGTGCTTGAGTTGATGGGTGCTACCAGCGTTGATAAAGTCTGATTTCCAAGTCTATCGTAGATCGTTTGAGAGGCTAATACCTGATTATTTTGAAACGATTTGGATTGCACTTGTATCGAATTTCCAAAACCATCACTATACGTCTTAGAATCTCCTACCAAGACGGGATTCCCCGAAACGTCTATTGAATATCCAATATTTTCAATCCAGTTAACGTAATTCTCGCAATTGGAACTTGGTCCTCCCACCTGTAGGGTCACATTAACTCCCGCCGCACTTTCACATTTATTCGAACTTAAATTCTTGACCAGGTAAGTGTACGAGCCATTGTTCAAGTTTGTGGGCGTATACGTGCTACCGGAAAAGAGAAGTTGCGGGGTAGAACTCGTGCTGTACCAGTTTTGGTTTGGATACACTCCCCCCGACAAATACATGGACATGATATTGCCTTCACAATAAGTAAAAGATGTCGTGGTGGGTGTAGGTGTGGGTGGAATGTCAACGTTTGGAGTGACGGCTGTTCCTGCCGAATTCCAGCATCCGTAAGAGTTATAACTTGCAAGATAGTATGAGATTGAGCCATTTTGTGCCGCCGAATAAGTGGCAGCCGTCGCAATTGGTGAATAATTGTCTTGGCCGTTAGGATTGTTGGGTCCTTGCCAGTACCAAGACGTGCCCGATGGTGGCGTGCCGCTATATGATAAGGTTTTGGGGCCGCATATGTTCGACGATATTGCTGGTGTCGGCGGAGAATTAGGATTGGGATTTACGTTAACATAGATTCCGGAGCCTAATGTTGCTGAGCATCCATTCGCTGTGGCAGTAAACAAGTAAATCGCTAGTCCAGGACTAGTTGTTGTTGTTATTATCGGTTGATTAACGTTTGTATTTGGTGTTCCCGAATTGCTGGATTGTCCGGTGACGCCATTGATTTCCGCAAATGACCATGAATAAGTAACATTGGGAACATTATTCGTGGTGCTAAGTGTAATGGCGGTTTCTTGCCCGGAGCAAATTGCCTGGTTATTACCTGTTGCCGCTATCAGTGGAACAGGATTTACTGTAACAGGAACGACAATTGGGCTCCCCGCACAACCATTGGAAGTTGGTGTAATAGTGTAACTAAGGATGGCCGCCGCGTTTCCATTGTTGACTAATGGCTGTGCTAATGAAGAAATGTATGGTGAACTCGCGCCAGAAACGGCACTGCCATTCGTTGCGCCGTTTGAATTGGTCGGCACGGTCCATGTATTCGTTGTACTTGGCAAATTGTTTGTGAGCGTGATGTTTGTAGAAGTATTGCCGCATATAGTTTGACCGCTAGCGCTTACAGTTGGAATAGAATTAATAACGGGTGCTACACTGACCATTGATGATATGCAATTGCTTTGGCTATTTAGAGTCGCTACATAGAAAGTAGTTGGCCCAGTAATTCCGTACGAAAAGGAAAGCCCGGTGGCGTATGGAGTCGTTGCTGTGGGAGATAAATAGAGGTTTAATAGACTTCCATTTGCGCCCGGAGTTGCTGTTATACTAGTAGTGCCAGCGCCGCAAACGCTTGAGGCAGAAATTCCGGTCGGAGGTGACGGCAGTGGATTGACTGTAACCGGAACTGGCGTTCTTGGGGAGCTCAAACAGCCATTACTCCCTAGGGTAACTGCAAAGTACGTTGTGCTTTGCGTTAATGTTGGAGTGCTTATGCTCGTACTCACTTCCATGTAGTTGCCGGAAGGGTCATACCAGATACACTCGCTACCGTTGCCGCCAGGAGTTGCTGTTAAATTAGCCACGCCGCTATTGCAAATTGTTGCTGTGCTAACGGACGGTTGTCCCGGCAATGCATTGACGGTGACCGTGACATTGATTGCAGATCCAACACAGCCGTTTAAACTTGGCGTAATTGTGTATGTTGCAGTTCCTGTATTATTACCTACGGTGTTCAGGGTCTGGGCCAGTGTGCAGGTGTACGGTGAGGATGCCCCAGCAACTGCACTCCCGTTTGTTGCGAACTGAACGCCTGAGGCCACAGTCCATGTATTTGTCGTACTGGGCAGATTATTAGTCAGAACGATGGAAGTGGGTGTACCCGAACATATTGCTTGGTTGCTCGCGGTTACTGTTGGCACCGGATTCACCGCGATATTCGCAGTTGCAACCGCTACGCTCCATACATTGCATATAGATATGTAGGCCCTCAGGTACAAGCTTGCAGGTGAGGAAACCGTGTACGAGTTTCCTGGATACGACGTTAATGTACCAGAAGGTGAAGTTTGCCAATACCAACTGGTGTTCGCAGGGATTGACCCAGTATAAGATACCGTTGTGCTTCCGCAACCGTAAGAATACGAAAAAGAAGGAGATGGCGACGGGGCCATAGAGGGGCATATGCTAACGGCAAGCGAATACAGTACCGAACTATTAACGTTAAAATTCATTACCCCGGTTCCCGCCGTCCCCCAAGTGACAACTGCCGTGTAAGTGTATGTCGTACCGCCTCCACCAAGCAAAAGTGGCTGCGCCATTTGGGCCTTCATTGCCTGTTGTTGGCCACCGCTATTTGTTGTCTTGGTCGATGAGGTGACTGTTCCCCCAATCGCCTGCCATGACCAGGAAGCATAGTTAACGGATGTTGTCACTGTATAAGTCACCCCACTCTCTCCTGGCGTAACCGAAGTAAGACCAATGATGGCATTGCCAGAAGACTCCAGAAAGGGGAAAGCGAGAACAATAAGCAACAAATATTTTTTCATTTTTTTGCTGTTTTGAAAGAAAGAACATAAAAATTAAATGGAAATTTCGGGGCAAGATTTTCAATTTTTCTCTTTTTCATTTTTGTTTGGGCTAACGAAAATCAGTTCGCAATTCCTTTACTTAAAGTAGAACGATTGTCCTATGTTGCCTGAAGGCAACTTAGACCGCCTTTCATTCTAGTTTGTATAAGTTCGTCTATAATTGACGTTTTTCTCCGACACTTTAACCTTACCGTTTTTAAACGTTTCTACCCACGTTCGGATCAACTGATTTTGACTGTTGTAATCGTATTGCGTGAACATATTTTGATTGTCCAGTGTGAAGGTGATATTTCCAAAAGCGTCATATACATTGGCCGTTACCGCAGCATCGCGCGGTTGAAACCGGAAATCATCAAAATTTACAATCCCGCTTGTTGCAGTCACCCCTACTTCCAGCGATGTGAATGCCCCCACATTTATCTCGGCATTAATCTGATACCAATTTCCGGATTTCTGGGTGGCCAGTGGTGCAACTGTCTGCACACCGGCATTGTTAAGGTTATAATAAATGGCGCCATTTTGAGAGTTTGTCCATGCACTCACACGATATGTTCTGTTCGATGTTAAAGTTTGTGGCATATAGACAAAGGATTTGTTGCCAGCGACTGAAGATAGTTGGACCGCTGCCTGGCCTGTATGAGTATCAGTACCGGGCACCAGGGAAGGGCCAATTAAGAGCGTTGCAGTGCCTAAAGCAACTTCACCACCAAAAAAAGTCTGTCCTACAGCACCGTCTTCAGCTCCTGAATAGGCGAACTCAAGATATTTCGCGTTCGAAGCTGAAGACAAAATATTGATATTACCAAAATCTCTCTTTGCACTTGTGCTAATCCCATTCAATGGATTAAGGGTTTCAACTGGCATCGAATAATGATCATACCTTGATACCGAATTGACCTCTTGCCATCCGGAATTTGTCGCTCCTGACGAAAAATTATACTGGGACACGGTAGCTTTAAAAGTACCATCGGTTGGCTGCAAATCGGAATAGCTTCCTTTATATAGATAGGCATTTGCAGGACGCCATATCGGCGGATTGGGAGATGCTTCATTTCCATCATCAAGGTAGGCTGTCCCCGCCGCATTTAAATATCGATAATTTGTCCAGCCGTTCGACCACGTTTGCGCGGTACCGCTAATAAGGCCAGTAATTTGGCCATAGGAATCGAGCTTATAGACATAACTTGCCGCTGGGGCAGCCACCATATTGGTGTTTGCAATGTTGAATGCTTTTGGTCCCAACCCTGAATATTCCAGATAGGCCGGGGTGACCACTGTTTTTGTTGAGATTCCAGATGGACTGATTGAGTTCTTCTCTACCACTTGCCCCGAAATAATATCCCATGAAAGATTTGTATCGATTGACTGAAAGCCGTCTTTTGTGGTGGTCACGGATTGCAAAGCATACGGATATTTAATGGAAGTCGTCCTTGCTATTTTTACACCTGATAAATTAAAGTAGTCAAACATTAAGCTACCTGAAGAGAATAGACCTTGATAATTGTTTTGGTAACCGCTCGCACTAGAGCCATTCACTATTTGGTTGGTATAACTTAGCGTCGTCGCTGCAATCACTGTTGAGGGGTTTGCTGGGTCATAAACTGCAATTGATTTCAGTGCTCCAATTTTGGAGGTAAAATCGGAGATTTCGTTTCGAACTACATTCACAGATGTCGAAGTTCCCAGGATCTGTTGGTATCCAGTTGCCGACGAGTTGACCGAAACCTGATTCAAGTTGGGTGTTTCGAATTGGTATACTGTTTTGGAATTGTAGTCGCCGGACGTGGTAAATGCCCCCTTCAAAACCTGTACCTCCGAGTATAGAACGGGCGTAAACGGGTAGTTGGGAATCGTATTAAAATCGAATGATAATGAACTAGAATATGGTGGTTCTTGGGAAACAACACCCGAGCAACTCCCATCATCATTTTGATACAAATAACGGGTCTTATAGGTTTGGCCATTATCACTTACTGTTATCCAACCCACACGTATTCCGCCGCCAAATATTGGATTAACCTTCGTGAAAGTGCCTGAATAGCTGATGTACAACGGACTGCTTGTTGAACAGGAAGTGACAGAACCAATATTTGGCGTCACTGAAAAACTTGTGCCCTGAAATGATGTGACCATGTAATTGCCGGTTATACTACCCTGCGTTGTGCAACTACATAAAGGGCACGTAAAGCTTACAGTTCCGCTAAGTCGAACCGTGTCGCCAACTACGAGATTTCCGTTTGAGTTACTTATGTAAGCCGAATTAACACCCGAAAATGGTAAAACTGTTGCCGTGGTGTTGAACTGCCCATTAATTGCCGTGCCTGAAATCGAACTATATCTGTCGCGTTCATAGTAAACATTAATTACCGCTCCTAACGGTGTTGTAATGGAACTTAACGACCAGGCTGAGCCATCTATTTGGTTGGGCGACGTACCGTGGGAAGTATTACTGCTTGTGCCAAGAGAGTTGTACATGCCCCAGCCATCCCAAGAATTCACATTATAGTTCGGGTTGAATCCGTAGCTAAAGACATAATCAGGCATTATTTGGACTCCATTGCTCCCGATAATGGAAACCCTAGAAAGAGTTCTCTTTCCAGTATTAACCTGAACACCATAAGATTTTAAGCCATAAGTATGTGTAAATCTAATGCGCTTGATTGCGTTATTGATGATAAAATTCCCAGACGGTGCAGGCTGTTGAATATTTCCACCGGTGTAGAACTGGTAAAGGAAACAACGATTTAGTGTGTTTGTCAGCGTTGGGATATAATTTGTTACTAGGTTGTAATAATCCGATTTTCTTAAGAGTGCAATTTCCTCTAGTCTCAAGGAGCTCTCGGATCCAATATTTAGATAATCTTCGTCTTTTATAAAAATTGCGACATGACTTCGGGTCTCTACACTATTAAGATAAAAACTCTGCCTGGTTCCAGACATGACACTGCTGGAGGTATTGGTTGGGTCAACTAAAGAACCAGATTGTGGGATACGCCAATTAACGTCATTGTACTGATAATAGTTAAATTTCACCCAGTAGCCCCAATCACCATCGTCAATCGAGCCATTATTGTTGCGATCGACGAAATCGTGTCCTGTGATACCAGTCAACAACCAAGTGTTGGCAAACATTCCCGGTCGGTAAATCGAAGAGGTAGTGCTTTGGCTGGGATATTGAATCGCAACATTGTAATTATACTCAAACGAGGGCAATGCAAAATGGTAATTTAGCCCGTCCGGACCAGTAATAACATATCCTCCAATTGAATTATAAATTTTTTGAAGATTCGATGTCACGTATTGATCCCGTGTCGGCACTGAGGTCGCCGAAAAGTAATCCATAAATCCATTTTTGTAGGTAAGGGAACCTGAACCATACTTCGTTGTGGCATTCGTTCTGTCTGCAAAAGAAATCCATTCGACATGATTGGACTGCGGAAATTCAGGGCTATTCGGCGGCTGAGGTAAGTCCGATCCTATCCGCTGAGAACCGAAGATATTGTCGTTCAGATCAAAAATAACATTGTAGCCTGCCGTGCCTATTTGAGCTGATAGGCCGTAGTTGAAAACCGGCGACGAAGTCCCAGTGTGATATAGATAGCGATAAGATTCACTTTCGTATTTGAATGGGACCTTGTAGTTATAGTAGGGTAGCGGATTCAACCTATAATGGTCTGCCGACATTTCCCGTGGAAAAGATAGACTACCAACATCAAGTCTGTAGGGAGCAATATTCCCACTAATGCCAGGAGCTGAAACCTTATATAGATCCGTGGCAATGAGCGCTGCGCTTGTCGCGGTGGCTGCAGTCGCCGACGGTGGAATGTAATAACTCATATCGCTGGCTACCCCTTCTTGATTAACAGGATCATGTGTAAAGGCGTTCATAAGAGAATACGTCCCGCTGCTATTAATTTGAGTAGCCATCGCTGGATATTGGTTGCTGGTTGTTAACGCGACCGAAGGCATATCAGCCAAGTATAAAGTTCCATACATTTCTTCCGTTCTAGTTTGATCAAGCCATATCCAATAATTTGTAAAACCAATACCATTTTTTTCCTGGAATTTATTGTACGTCCAATAGCCTTTTCCTGTATCGGATGTCGTAGTCGAGCCATTTGAAGTTGTTAAACCTCCTGCGATACTAAGTGCTGAAATAAAAGCGTAACCATTCAGAAAATTTGCACGCGCAGCTTTACCTTTGGCTCCCCAAAAATCAGGATTCCCCAGGGTCGCTATAGTGAGCAGACCGTTGGTTAGTTGCTCTTGGTTCACGTCAATGGTTCCATTGTGAGCTGATAATCCAAATTGATTAAATGAAGTAATCCCCGAATTGTTGTAGTCAAAATTCAAGACTCCTGCTAGACTAATTGTTCCGTGATTTCCTTGAACGTTATTCCATCCAATCTGGCTTCCCCCAGGTAGCGAAGCTGACCATCCCCTTATTCCCGTATTTTGAACCGTTACTTGTTGAGTATCGCCTACTGCATCATCGGGATATTGGTTAATCTGCCGGGTGATTGCACCAACATTGAGCGTCCAACCCAAACCGACCCAAGATGATTCTTGTTCGTTTCCAATACCAGCATTGTAGGTTAAGGGAACAGAGAAATTTCCATCAGGACCTGGCACGTCAAGTAATGGGATACTATAGGTAAAATCCCCCGTCAACAGATTCACCATGTCGGTGGCTCCTGGCTGCTCGTATGACGTATATTCAGGTGCAACTGACCAATAGCCATTGATTGCGCTGGCCATTGCCAGACCCGGGTACATGATAGACTCTATCGTCACGAGCAAGAGAAACAGCGCGATCGCTTTTTTAAGAACACGGTTATTAAATGGAATCATAGTTTAGTGTTTATTTCTGGGATATTCTCAACATCTGATTGAGTGAAAGTAAAGACAACAGTTCCAAAACCTAACTTTTCGCTTGTAACTACAATTTGCCAATTCTGGCCTTTTGGATGATTGAAAACAAGCATAAAATTGGAAGTGCTTACGCCATAGCTACGCGAATACAAAAAATCACTTAATTCAAGCGTATCCGCATCGGCAACGAGCTGAATGCCGCTACTAAATTCATTGCTTAAATACGAGATCTTGTCAGGGAAACTGTGCAGGTCAGAGCCGAATTTAGTTTCTAAGTCTTTCCCATTTTTACTGATTTCGAGATTGAAGTAAATGTACTTGGAATAGTATTTGACAAGTGAATCATATTCTCTCTTTGTGCCTCTTATTAACTGTTGTTTGGCAACTAACTGAGCAGGTTTATATCTCATTGTCAACGTGAATCCGTCTTGATTTACGATCTTTGTCAATCCATTATCCTCGTCGTTGATATAGTTGTTCAAATCGCTGTCACTACTCAGTTTTTGGTGACGGCACCCAAAGATTAGTATCGATAATATCACAAAAAACGACTTCATTTCCTTGGGTCTTGAAATTCCTTATTTAACTGAATCAGGACCTCGTCCGTTATATTTTTCTCTTTTTTCGCAAAAGTTATATTCCCGAAGTAATTCGAACCAAGTATGAAATCGTATCCGTGCGATTCACCATATTTCTTTAGAAAGTCGCCAATTTCGTTATTGATTTTAGCCGTCATTAGGTCGTCTTCCTTTTTCGCATTTTCTGAAACGGCCGCCCGGTAATTTTCCACTTGCTGTCTTTTTGAAGCTAGTAATTCCTCCGACAATTTCCTTTCACGTGTAGACATGCGAGATTTCTCTTTTTCATATTTGTTCACGGCGTTGTTAAACTCAATAGCAAGAGTATCAACATTTGCCTTCCATAGGGCAATTTTTTTTTCATATTCAGCTTTAGCCCTTGTGGCTCCTTTGTAGTTACTGAACAATTTAATAGATTCAACATAGACTATTTTTTCAGATCTGAAGATATTGTAGTAAAGCGAAACGATTAAGGCACTAAGTGAAAGAAACAGCGAGATCACGGAGATTGTGTTTTTCATTCTTAAAATCATTAGTTTTCTTAGGCGTTAGCAATAATTCATGAATGTACTACCTAAATTTGAGGTAGTGCAAGGGTTGCATGCATTTTGTGTATAACTATTTTGACCTTTTCTAGGAATTTTCCTATGAGTTCTTTTTGCGTGTGTGGAAATAATTACAGGTGAAAGACTTCCGGATCATTCGTTTTATTTCGTACGCAATTCTGTGAATAGTCGTGAAATTAATCATGACACGTCTGCGAAGAATGTTGAGAAAATAGTTGTCCGATTGAAGAAAAACCAATGTCGGTGTGTTTTACATTTGTTCCGCGCTTTATGAATAGGCTTAACATTATCATTCTTTTGGTTTTCGGGCTTAGCAAAGCAATCTATGCCCAAACTACAGTTGCATCTGAGGTCAAATTGGACAGCGCCTATTCTTATCAGAATAAGAAACTCGATTCAGTTCAACGGACGTTTCATCACCGTACAGACAGTCTGCAAAATGCCTACGCCTCACCACTGCAGGGCTTTCGTGCAGCGATTAACCGTCTCAATCACAAAAAGGATAGCCTTGCCCGGTTGCATCAGGCCACCAATGGCGTGAGTCGTCAGATTGATAGTATAGAACGCGCACAGGCCGCCAAGCTCAAAGAACTCAACAGCCAAATCGAAAAGGCGAAAAAGGAGACTCTTGCGAGCATCAACTCCTTAAACTTGCCGCCACAAGCGCAAAGTGAAATCAACACGCTTACCAAAAGCATCAATGGATTTGGGCTACCGCGTAATTTCTTTTTGTCTTCAGCTTCTGGAATACCCGGCTTGAATTCGAGCATACCCGGGATGTCGAACTCATCAATGCTTTCAATACCCAACAATATGGGTATTTCTGCTACGAGCATCCCATCGCTGCAAAAGCTCAACATGAACATGGCCTCCTTGCCTTCGCTTTCAAAGATGCAAGGGTCACTGGCCAATCCGATGAAGGAATTACAATCGGCCTCGAATCTGCAGTCCCTTGAAAAAACTGTTACTTCCGACCTTGCACAAAACTCTGAAGCGAAGGCATTATTAAAACAGGAGGCGCAGGCTACCTCGATGGAAAAGAGTGTTGCTAACATGAAGGACCCGAAGAAGGTTGCTGACTCACTTGCCAAAACAAAACTTGTCCCACAAATCAACCACTTTGCCGGAAAAGAGAAGGAACTGCAATCGGCCATGGGCCAGATTTCAAAGTACAAACAGAAGTACTCTTCCGTTTCGAGTCTTTCGAATCTCCCGAAACGTCCGCCCAACCTCTTGAAACACAAACCGTGGATAGAGCGCGTTGTGCCAGGAGTGAATTATTTCATCCTCTCCAACAACTATGCGCTCGTAGATTTTAATCCTTACGTAGGCTGGCGCTTTAATCCAAAGCTAACGGCCTCCATTGGCTGGAACGAGCGGATCGGATTTTCGCAGGGCAGCGTTCATACCAATGAATATGACCGTGTTTATGGTGCGAGAGGAGCGGTCTCATATGTTTGGGCACATGGCTTTGTCTTACGGCTTTGTCCGGAAGTGATGCAAGCGTACATTCCAGCACCGGGTTCGGCTGATGTAAAACACCAGGCATCGCTATGGAACGTTTATTGGGGCATACGTAAAGACTTTAAGATCTACAGGAACGTCACCGGCTATTCAGAAGCCGTTTACACCTTCAAACAAAAGCCAGGGCAAAATATCTATGGCGACCAGTTGAGTTTCAGGTTAGGGATTGAGGTAAGCCTGAAAAAAAAGAAGGCGAAGAATAACTTGGCCATGGTGAACCCGTCTAGTCTGAAAGGGAGGGCCCAAAAACCAAACGATTCTGTTCAAATCGTCACAAGGAAAAAATTGCTTGGCGTAGTGACCATCACGGGTGACACGCTCATTCCGGCTAAATACCGGCGCATCAAAAAATTTCTCTTAGGTGGCAAGCTCTATTTTATAGTAAGGAAAGAAAAGAGGTTTGGGGCATTGTCGGCTTCTGGAAAACAAATTGTTCCTGCGACGCATCCTGTGGTTTTCTCTGTTAAGCTTGAAATCATAAATCAAGTTAGGCGTCAAAATGATCCGAAAAGGGCGACAAAGTGATTGAATTTTAATCTGAATTGTTACGTTCTGTCTTGTGTCTTTCGCTTAAAGTGATTCAAACAATTATTCCAACACCTTTTTCAACTGAATATTAGGAACCGACCATTTGTATGACGACCCTGTTGATTTCAGGATAAGTTGGAGGAGTAGCAGCAGCTGAAAATTGGCTGGATTTGAATTCAATTTCGTGGGAATTGATTGTTTGCGACATTTGATCAGTTACATCTTGCGGACTTCTGAGATTAAGTTAGATGAACACACAAAGGAAAAAAAATAGGGCGCTCAAGCCCTTGACGGAGAAGCAAATGAAAGTGCTCTTGCTGATCTGTCGGGAAATTCCCACTACTGAAATCGCGAGACGCCTAAAGGTGAGTAGAAAAGCAATCGAAGGCCACAGGGAAAACATTAGGTTGAAAACAAAATCGAAGACCAATATCGGGATTTATCGGTATGCTCTCACACATAAATTGATAAAGCTAAAAAATGTCGAAGGTTGATAAATTCGCATATCACCGCAATTTGAGCGATCCACGAAAAGACACTAAATGGTTGTAAATCTTAACTTTTAGTCGAAACTCCACTCTTACTTTTCTTGGTATTCCAACAAACCAAGTGGAAAATGAAAGCTATGAATCCGTTAGATATTATTTATTTTGGGTGGTATCACATTTTGGATAAAACCATTTATGGGCTAGGGTTTGAAAGAGGTCCGATGGGGCCAAGAGAGCATTCATTTTTTGTAACTTTTTTAGTACATGGAATAAATGTTTCGACACTTCTAGACTTTTTACTTGTAAAGTATTTCAATGTAAGTACCCCTCTTTACCTAAACTTATCAATTGCAGTTCTGATCTTCGCGATTGGATACTTAGTTTATTTCAAAAGGAGAAAGGCAAGCGAAATTATTACGAAGGATGTGAGCACAGCCAGGGCAATCTTGTTTGTAATTTTGTCTTTGGTTTATGTGATCGTTTCAGTTTATCTAATGATTGAAACTGCTCACTATGTAAAGTATCGACTGACAGGTTTAAGGTAGAAATCAGAACCCCGAGCGATCCGGTTTTTTGTTTTTAGTCCATCAAGACTTTGAGTTTGTTCTTGGCGAAGAAAGCATCCATGAACGCTTAGATTGTCCTGCTGTCTTAGACACTGCGGGGAAAGTTTTTCCATCAGCTTGAATCATTTTTAGGATAAGGTTAAAATAGAGTTTCGGGCTTGTTTTTATAATTTATTTCGAACTCGTCAGGTGGCAAGTCATCAATGGAACTGAGTGCTCAACAATTAGATAGCCTTGAAAGGGTTTTAAAAGAAACACTGTCAAATCGGAAACTTTCTTAACTTTAATTGATATTAAATAATC
>Ga0209067_10001014_pt1 | contig 17575 bp, 12 predicted proteins | sample ColStrG_CSR_2013_FD_187199 | JGI IMG/M metagenome (GOLD analysis project Ga0209067, IMG submission 187199) | Freshwater sediment microbial communities in response to fracking from Pennsylvania, USA - Cold Stream Run_MetaG_CSR_2013 (SPAdes)... | ecosystem: Environmental > Aquatic > Freshwater >...
GCGCTGGCACTCTACGAGGCGATGCTGGCGCGGGGCCCTGATGCGCGTGCAGCGCTGGGGCGGGCCAACGCGCTTTTGGCGCTGGGCCAGGCGCAGCAAGCCGTTGAGGGGTACTCGGCGTTGCTGGAACTCGATCCCCGCAATGCCGATGCGCTGGCGAACCTCGCGGGTGCCTTCATACAGCTGGAGCGCTTCGTCGAGGCAGCCCTGGCCGCTGATTCCGCGTTGGCGGCGCAGGCGCAACACGCGGGCGCCCACTTAAATTGCGCGATCGCCTACAACGAACTGCACCAGCCGGGCCGCGCACTTGCCTCTGCCGAGCTCGCCGTGCAAGCCATGCCGGGCAACGCGGAGGCGCACTACCAGCGTGCCCGGGCGCTACGGCGCCTGGGCCGGGTAGAGCAGGAAATGGCTGCGCTGGATACGGCTTTGGCGATGGATAGCCGGCACCTGGGCGCTCGCCTCGACCGCGCCGCGGCCTGGGCCTATCAGCAGGTCGAGGGTGACCCCATGCGCGAGATAGACCGGATCGTTCGGGAGCGACCGCAGGACGCCCGCGTCCTCTTTAGCCGCAGCCTGCTCAATACGGGCTTGGGCCGGTTTTCCGCTGCACGCGACGATGCCCTGGTGGCCGCCCGCCTGGACGGGGCTTATCCCATGCTGCGCCACCATATCGGTGTACTCGATATGCTCGAGGGCAACTTCCAGGCCGGTTGGCGGGGACTGGAAGGTCGCTTCGATGCGCGGCTCATGAAGGCCTTTGCCCGCTCCTTTGCACAGGCGCGCTGGAACTTTGAGGAGCCTTCCACTGACATCGTGCTGTTTGTTCACGCTGAGCAGGGCATGGGAGACACGCTGCAGATTGGCCGTCTGCTGCCGGCTTTGCGGGGGCGTGTAAAGCGATTGGTCGTGGAAGTGCAGGATCCGCTCGTGGACATCATGCGGCGCATGTTGCCTACCGACATCAGCATTGTGCGGCGCGAAGAAAATTTTGCCCAATTTGACCGTCATCTGCCGCTGATGAGCGTGCCACTGGCCCTGGATATCGATCCCTTTTTCCTTCCACCGCCGGCTGTTCCCTACCTGTGTGCGGATCCCGACCGTGTGGCGCTCTGGCGCGCCCGTTTGGGGCCTGCGCGCGGGCGGCGCATCGGGCTGTGCTGGTCGGGCAATGCCGCCCACAATGGCGATGTGCGCCGGAGCATTCCCCTGCAAAGGCTGACGCACCAGCTCCCGGTCCAGAGGGATGCCGCCGGTGGCGCAGTCGGGGAAGCGCTGGAATATATCGGACTACAAAATGAAATGCGGCTGGCCGATTTCGAGGCGCTTGCCCACTTTCCCCAACTTACCTTCCTGGGCGACGCCATTGAGTCTTTCGAAGACACGGCCGCGCTCGTTGAACTGTGTGATGTGGTGGTTTCGGTGGATACGGCGCCGGCGCATCTTGCCGGCGCCATGGGCAAGCCCGTTGCCCTGCTCTTGCCTTTTGTGCCCGACTGGCGCTGGATGCTGGAGCGTCAGGACACGCCGTGGTACCCGACCATGCGCCTGTTTCGACAAAGGAGAGCCGACGACTGGGACCCGGTATTGGCCGAAATTGCGTCGCGGCTGCGTGCGGGCCCGGGTCAGGCGTGGTCAGCGGCCGAAGCATCTGCAGGCAATGCATTCCTGGCTGCCATTACTCTGCAATCCAAAATCGATGGGAAGCCGCGGCCGTGAGTATCAACACAAATCTGGTCTGCCATTTCAATCATACGGGTGTTGGCCGTCATTGCGAAAACGCCTACTACGCCATGACGCGCAACCGACCTGCAGGTCAGGCCGTAAGCTACGTCAATACGTCCCGCGAGGTCTCCGTGCGCCGGGCCATAGGCAATTCTCGCGCTGATGTAGATATCAGCGTCTTTTTCTGGAGATTGCCCAAGCCGTTTGTCCAGCAGTTCCAGGGGAAAAAGCTGGTTTGGTGGTTCTTTGAATCGGACCGGATACCGGCGAAATGGCTCGATGACATTAGTGTCTACGACGAAGTATGGCTGCCCAGTGACTGGGGGCGCACCGTGCTGCTCGCGCACGGCTATCCCCTTGAACGCACGCGGGTCGTCCCGTCAGGAGTCAACGCCACCGTGTTCGGGCCGCAGGTGGCGGCGCAGGTCCGGGAGTCAGCGCGATTTACCTTCCTGTCGGTTGGCAAGTACGAAAATCGCAAGAGCATCGACGAGACCGTCGAGGCATATCTGGCAGAGTTCCCTGCCGCCAGCTACCCGGAGGTGCACCTGCACTTGAAGGCGGACTTCCCGATGTTTCCCCAGCGCGTGCTCGAGCTGTCGGGCAGGGTCGCGCATGATCCGCGCATAAAAGTAGTTTCCGGGAGCTTTAGCGACGAACAGATGGCCGCTTTGTACCATTCGGCCGACGCTTTCGTCTTTGCCTCGAAGGCCGAAGGCTTTGGCCTGCCCTGCCTGGAGGCGCTTGCTTCAGGACTACCGGTGATTGCCACCAATTACAGTGCGCAGTCGGTATTCCTGGACCGGATCCCGGGCCTCTTTGTGCCGATAGCCTACGATATTGCCCCCTTGGTGGACGCCGATTATCTGCACTTTTACGGCGCAGAATACGGCAGTACGGATCTGGGTAACTGGGCCATACCGTCATTGAGCTCCTTGCGTGAAGGGATGCGCGCGGTCTATGAGGAGCGGGACCTCTGGAGTGACAAGGCCGCGTTGGCCGCGTCGCGGATACTGAGTGATTTCTCGTGGAACACCATAGGCGCACTGGCCTGTCAGTCGATTACGGAACTGGCAGGCAAGGCGCCTGCCAGTTCTCAGTAAAGCCGCCGCCCTGGAAGGGTGGCGGGCCGCCTGCTTACCCTTGGCGACGGCTCTTGAGCGTGAGGGTGACCACCAGCAACATGCCCGCACCCATCAACACTATGCTTGAAGGTTCCGGTATGGCTGCCGCAACGAAGGCGCCGGCGTAGCTGCCAATAGTGTTGGCGGCCTGGCTGACATTTACCTGCAGGAAATAGGTGCCAGCCGTATTCAAGGTGTAGTTGGCAACGTTGGTGAAACTGGAACTGCCGGCTGGAGGCGTCCAGGTCTTGACGGCCACGGCGTTTAGCGTGGATCCGGCTGTTGTTTCCTGATAAATGATTACGGAGTCCAGTACGCCAGTTATGGTGAAGTTGGACAGACTCAATTGCTCTCCCGCCACCGCACTGCCGGAAACCACGCTGGTGGGAATCGTGAAAAACCAGTTGTCGGCAAAGGTTGTAGCGGTGGACGCCGTCGTGAAGGTATCCGAAAAGCTTATCAAGGCGGGCGTGGCCAAAGTCCCCCAATTCGTGCTGCCGGAAACGGGGCTGGAGCCCTGAACTGTGTAGCTGAAAGTACCGGGTCCGGCCCATGCCGACACCGAAAAGGCGGCTGCACCCGCCAGCACGAGCAGTCTTGCGATCCAGCGGAAGCAGAGCCGGCCTTCTTGCGGAGCTTGAGTCATGTGCGATTTCGCATCCATAAGTGGGTTCGACCACAATAGGTCGAGTGCCCATTCTCACCAGCACCTGTGACGCAGGCCTTACCCGGCTCCCAGCGCGTTGATCCAAAAGAACTACCGCAGCGCGGCAATTTGCCTGGCGCCCGTTTTTAGGTGACTTCCTCACACCGCGCGCGACGGGCCCGCGACAGGACACGTCTATACGCGGCACAAAAGGCCCGTCCGCGACATGTCACAATTATCCGTTAAAGTACGCAGTCGACTTTCAACGGGGTCTGCATTGAAACGCGCACTCATCACCGGCGTTACCGGGCAGGACGGGGCATATCTTGCCGAACTGCTGCTGCAAAAGGGCTATGAGGTCCACGGCATCAAGCGCCGCACCTCGCTCATCAATACGGACCGTATCGACCACCTGTATCAGGATCCCCACGTCGACGGGCGGCATTTCATCCTGCATTACGGTGACATGACCGATTCACTGTCGCTGCTGCACGTGATCCAGAAAGTCCAGCCCGACGAGATCTACAACCTTGCCGCCCAGAGCCATGTGGCGGTTTCCTTTGAAGAACCCGAGTTCACCGCCAATGCCGACGGCGTAGGCGCGCTGCGTATCCTCGAGGCTATCCGCATCCTGGGCCTGGAGAAAAAGACCCGGTTCTACCAGGCCTCGACCTCCGAGCTCTACGGTCTGGTGCAGGAAGTACCGCAAAAGGAAACCACGCCTTTTTACCCGCGCTCGCCCTATGCGGTGGCCAAGCTCTATGCCTACTGGATCACGGTGAACTACCGCGAAGCCTATGGCATCTATGCCTGCAACGGCATCCTGTTCAACCACGAGTCGCCGCTGCGCGGCGAGACCTTCGTTACGCGCAAGATCACCCGTGCCATGGCGCGCATCAAGCTCGGTCTGCAGGACAGCCTGTACCTGGGCAATCTTTCCGCCCTGCGTGACTGGGGTCACGCCAAGGATTACGTGGAAATGCAGTGGCTCATGCTCCAGCAGGAAAAGCCCGAGGACTACGTCATTGCCACGGGCGTGCAGTACAGCGTGCGCGATTTCGTCAACGCAGCCGCGCAGGAACTGGGCATGCCGCTGTCCTGGCACGGCGAGGGGGTAGGCGAGCACGCGCTCGATGCTAAGGGGCGCACGGTTGTGGCGGTGGATCCACGGTATTTCCGGCCCACGGAAGTCGAGACCCTGCTCGGGGACGCGAGCAAGGCGCACCGCCAGCTGGGCTGGAAGCCGCGCATCAGCTTTGCCGAGCTCGTGGCCGAGATGGTGCGCGAAGACCTCAAGACTGCTGAGCGCGATGAACTCGTGCGCAGCCACGGCTACCACGCGCCCGAGCGCCACGAATAGGCCTGAACGTCATGATGGACGCTTCCACCAAGATCTACGTTGCCGGCCACGGCGGTTTAGCGGGTAGTGCCATCGTGCGCGAACTGAGCGTGCAAGGCTATGAGCGCATCGCCACACGCGCCCATGCCGAGCTGGACCTCGAAGACGCCATCGCCACACGCCGCTTCCTCGAGGAGGAACAGCCCGAGGTGGTGTTCCTGGCGGCGGGGCGGGTGGGTGGCATTTCCGCGAACAACAGTTATCCGGTGGATTTCTTGCTGCGCAATGTGCGTATCGTATCCAACGTGATTGAGTCCTCGTATGTCGTGGGTGTGCGTCGCCTGATATTCCTGGGCAGCTCCTGCATCTATCCGCGCGAATGTCCGCAGCCGATCAAGGAGGAATATCTCCTCACCGGGCCGCTGGAAGCCACCAACCGCCCCTATGCCCTGGCCAAGATTGCCGGGGTGGAACTGTGCTGGGCCTATAACCGCCAGTACGCGACCCGCTACCTTGCGGCCATGCCCACCAACCTTTATGGCCGGGGCGACAACTACGATCTGAACAACTCCCACGTGTTGCCAGCGCTTATCCGCAAGATCCATGAGGCCAAGCAGGCCGGGAGCGCCCAGGTGGTTCTGTGGGGCAGTGGCACGCCGCTGCGCGAGTTCCTGCATGCGGATGATCTGGCGCGCGGACTCGTCTTCCTGGCGGCACTGGACGATGCGCCCTATGCGGCGCTGACCGACCCCACAAAGTGCCCGCTCATCAATGTCGGGACCGGTACGGAAATCACGATTCGGGCATTGGCGGACCTCGTCGCCGAGGTGATCGGATTCCAGGGAGAGTTCGTGCACGATCGCAGCAAGCCTGACGGTACTCCGCGCAAGGTGATGGACATTTCGCGTTTGCAGGCCTTGGGATGGCGGCCGCTCACGGCTATGCGCGAGGGAATTGCCATGGCCTACGCTGATTTTCTCCGTGGGGACGTGCGGCGTTGACTCCAGCGGTCCGCTGAGGCGGGTCTTTGGATTTAGGGCTGCAAGTAGGACTGAAGGCCGGTCCAGGGGTCGCGCGTTACGGTGTGGGGCCGCTCGCCTAGGGAATTTCCCGTGCTGCCGCCTCGTCGACGCGGCCATCCAGGCCGAGGCGGCCCAAAACGTCGATCCGATCGTGTACGCCACCTACGGTAGGCAGATTTTCCGCCGACGGCAGGGCACGCTCGTCAAATCGCAGCCGCAGTATCCGCATATCGGAGGTCAGCAGCAGCTGTTTGCATATTTTGCCCCGACTAATCTGAAAATTGCGCAAAGCCGTGGTCCGGTCGATGTTGGAGAACTCCCTGCCGTAGTCGTGATCCGGATCCTCTGGAATATGCGGTTGGCCGTGTGTATGGGCGCCGGCTATAAAGACGGCGTCGAGCGGCACGGCGTGGTAGGGAATCGCGCTAGCCAGGCGCGAACCCGGTACCGATGGCGTGGCATGCCAGCTGCCATCGGGTAATTGGTAGAGAGCGGCAGCGTATTCACGGTTCTCGAAAAAGGCGCGCAAGCCCAGCCCGGATGTGATGAAGACGCCGACAAAGGCGGCTTCGGCGCTTTCATAGCTTTCCTTGGCAAGGCGCTCCTGGGATCTTGCCTGCTGCATTCCCAGGGCTTGCAACACCAGCATCAGGGCGAAAAGAACGCGCGTGCCAGAGCGCGCTCCGTGCCCTGCGGGCAGCACACTGAGTGCAAGGTATCGAGTAAGCCTGCGCGCCATCGATGTCGTGATGGGCGCAAAGCGAAAAATGCACCCGATCTTCCCCTCTTTCCTGGGTGAAGATCGACATCTGAGCGGCTAACTTGATATCGGTTTGATGTCCAATTGGCAGGCAATTGCCGCGTAATTCCGCAGGTCGGCAACGCTTAGTACAGCCGCCATTTTGGCTATCGCGCCGGGTTCAGGGAGGGCATGGACGCTCTCGGTACGACGAGATCCGGATGCTGAACGCTGCGACCCCGGCAGCCAGCGCATAGCGCCCTCCGGCGTTCATGAAATCTGTCCAGGACAAAAGCAAGGAGTGTTGCTCCGGGGCCACGGCATCGAGTTCGAGTTTCCAGAGCAGGGCATACAGCAGGAGCGGGGCATCGGCGAGTACGACCAGCAGGAGCAGGGGGGCAGCAATCGCAATGCGCAGGGCGAGCTGGCGCAGAGTGCGCCAGGGCCATGCCACGACGAGGGGAATGCCGATCACCAGCGGAAGAAACAAAAGGCCCGGCGCGAGGCTGGCGGTGACGACGGTGCGGCTATCGGGGTAGATCACCGATGCGCCGACTACATGGGAACGCGCTGGCGTGGCGCGCCGTTCAATCAGGCGTTCCCCCCCGGTTTCCACCAGCCGCAGGCTCAGGGTGCGGAACGTGTCATCGACCGCGTCGAGGTAAACCGCTATACCCGGTAGGGATCCCTTTATGAGGCGATCCTGCTGGTTGATAAAGACGGTCCCCAGCAAAAGCACGGCCAGCAAAAAACGCGCCGCGATTGCCGGAGTCTGTCGTCGAACGGCCGCTAAGGGCTCACCGCCGCGCATCGGCCCACCGCGCCCAGAACAGGAAGTAGCACAAAGCCAGGCTTACCAGCGCCAGAGGCGCGATGAATCCATGCAAGGGGCCAAACCAACCATTACCCGCTCGCAGGCTTGCGAAAAGTACCAGGATCCGGCCCTGGTTGAGAAGGAACACCAATGCAGCTCCGGCAATGATTCCGCCGATACGTTCCCGCCACCTCGCGCGATACACGAGTATCCCCGCGCTCAGCAGCAGCAGTGCGTCGGTTCCCTCGCAACCCGCAAGAACGTTGATGGTTCCCAGTTCGGATCGGATCCGTGAACCGTCCGCAAAGATGCGCGGATCGGCCAAAATCTGCCGGGCCAGCCACGCTGCGGGCTTTACCGTGGCGCAGTCAATGAGCAAAGTGGAAAATCCGCGTGCCCACAATATTGCGAGCAGTGCGTAAAGGCATGCGAATACAAATAAAAAATGCACCAGTTGCCGCGCCTGCACTTGCCGTGGCCCGGTAGGCTGCAGGGCGGGCACTGCGCTACGATGGGTTTGATCCAGCCTTTGGCTCATGATGGCTGTTGCAAATCGCTGCTTGCTTGCACATGCTCTTCCCACAGGCGCAGGAGCAGGGTTTCCAGATCGCGCGCAAATGCCGTGCTGTCCATGAGCGGGGAGCTGCGGAGGCGCTCACGAAGGCCGCCCCGCAGCCGTTCAAGGCTGCCCAGATCCGAGCAATGACGCATGCCTTTCTCGAGGTATTCCTGGGGGGAGTCGGCGACCCAGTCGGGCAGGTCGGCGTTGATAAGCAAGGCCTTGCCCTGGCGCGCCACCATGCGTTCACCCGCGAGGCTGAGGACCGGTACGCCCATCCATAGTGCCTCCATAGTGGTAGTGGCCCCCGTAAACGGGAAGGTGTCGAGGACGATGTCCACGCGCTCATACGCTCGCAGGTAGGCCAGGCGGTCGCTATGCCCCTCAAAGACCAGCCGGTCGCGGGAAATGCCGACCTGAGCAAAGCGCTTGGCCACCAGATCCTGAACCGCCGGATCACCCAGTTGCTTTGACTTGAGCAGCAGTCGGCTTGAGGGGACCGCCGACATCAGTCGTGCCCACAAGGCAAGCACCGGATCGCCGATTTTTGCCAGATAGGCAAAAGAGGCAAAGGTGATTACCCCACTGGACCGTGCTGGCAGAGGCGATACCGGTGGGCTGGACTCGGGCTCGGTAAAACACAGGCGAGTCTGCGGCAGGTAGCGGATTTTCTCCGTGAAGTGCCACGCATGCGATTGCGGAACGCTAAGGCGATCCGCAATCAAATAATCCATTGCCGGCACGCCGGTGCTGGCAAAATAGCCCAGCCAGCTCGCCTGCACGGGTGCCGGCCGGCGCGCCAGGACAGGCAGGGCATTGTTTGACGTGTGACCGGAGAGATCCAGGAGTATGTGGATGTCCCGCTGTGCAATGTCGTCGGCGGCCTGTCGGGGATTGGCTGTCGCGATGGGAATCCATTCGTCCGCGCATTCGCGCAGGCGCGATGCTAGCGGGTCGCGACCCTCGACCGTGGGAAAGGCCACCACGCACAGGCGAGATCGATCCAGCTTGCGCAGCACTGCCTCCAAAAAATAGCCGACGGGGTGTTCGCGTAGGTCCCCGGAAATGAAACCGAGTCGAATTTTTGCACCCGGCAGCAACGAGGGCACCGGGGCAGGGCTCACCTGCAAGCGGCTGCCGACCAGATCAGCGTAGGTGCGTGCCAAATCGAGATAGGCGTTCGGATCGAGCTCGGCGTAGTTGGTACACAGGAGCAGGTTGCTCAGGATCCGGTGGCTTGCTGGGGCAAGCTCCAGCGCTTTTTGATAACACTGCCGAGCCTCTTCGATGCGGCCCAGATCCTGCAAGCTGGCCGCCAAATTGCTGCGCGCGTCGGCGTGGGAAGGGCTCAGGCGCAGGGCATGTTCAAAGCAGGCTTCGGCCTCCAAAAAAGGACCCTGCGCCGCATAAACCGTTCCTAGATTATTCAGCGCGGGCACGCAATCGGGATCCAAGGCGAGTGCTTGCAGGTAAAAGTCCCGCGCCGCCTCCACTTGCGCCTGTGCCTGGCGGGTGGCGCCCAGATCGCTCAGCGTCGCCGCAAAGTCTTTGCGCAGCCGTGTCGATGTCGGGTTGAGCTGCAGGGCACGCTCATAGGAAAGGCGCGCTTCGTCCGCACGCCCAAGCACGCAGAGCAGTTTTGCCCCCAGATGGTGGAGCTCCGCATCGTCCGGCAGGCACTGCACGGCGGTTGCGAACGCGCCCAGTGCATCCTCATGCTTGCCCAGTTGCGCGAGGGCGCTGGCTTTGGCCTTCCAGCCGAGTCCAAAGGCGGGATACTCGGTCACCATGGCCCGCGCTCTCAGTAGCGCTTGTTCGGTGGAACCGTTCTGAAAGGCGGAAAAAAGTTCGCGTATCCGCGCCTCTGGGGGCAGCTTGTTCCCGGTTTCAAGCTCCATGGTCGGGGTCGCGCGAGAGATTGCTGCCTGCGAGGGCGGTCAAGCGCTCCTGCAAGACGCGCAGAGGTGAGTCCCAGTGTCCCGGCGCGGACTGGCGTAACAGCTCAGCGCTTGGATACCAGGGACTGTCCGTGCGTTGCAGTAGCCAGCGAAAATCCGGAACGAAAGGCAACAACACGCACAGGGGCTTGCCAAGGGCGCCTGCCAGGTGGGCGATTGAGGTATCGACGGATACGACCAGATCCATCTGATCAACCAGGGCCGCCGTTTGGGAAAAATCCTCTAGGTGCTGGCTGTGGACGCCGATCGCGTGTGCGCGCAACAGGTCATCGTCTCCAGCCCGCATGTCCTTTTGCAGGCAGTGCAGCTCGAGGCCGCCGACGGACAGCGCACACAACAAGCTCAGGGGAATACTTCGATTGCGATCGTTGCCGTGCGTGGGCGAGCCCGACCAGGCGATTCCGACGCGCGGGCCACGTCGTTGTCCCAGTCTTTTCGTCCAGCTGTCACGAAGCCCAGGATCGACGCGCAGGTAGGGCACGGCGCCGGGTATGGTGGTTAGCGTCGTGCCAAAGGCCCTGGGCAGGCTCAGCAGGGGGCAGTGCAGGTCAAAATGCGGAACCGCCATGCCGGGCTCCGGCCAGCTCACGCGCCCAGGCAAGGAAGAGAGCAGGCCCACCAGCTCGCGCGGAACGTTCAGCAAAACCGTGGCGCCACGCTCGACGAGCAGGGGGATGTACCGGCAGAATTGCAGAGTATCGCCGTAGCCTTGCTCTGCGTGCACGAAAAGAGTGCGCCCGCGCAGGTCCTGCGACCCGTCGTAAACGGGTTGGGCAAATTTGTGTTCGCTGATGCACGCCGTTGCCTCAAAGCGCGATTCATACTGTCGCCAACCTTCGGCCAGTTCACCGACCAAAAGTAGCGAGAGCGACTTGTGGAATCGCGCTCGCACGTAGCCCGGGTCCAGTTCCAGCGCCCGATCGTAATCCGCGATCGCCTCGTTGATTCTCCCCAGCTCGTGCAGCGCACGTCCCCGGTTGTTATACGCTTGCACGAACGCCGGTCTCAGGCAAAGGGCCTGATCAAAGCTGGCCATGGCGTCGTGCAAGCAGTGAATCTCCTGCAGCGAAACGCCCCGGTTGTTGAGGGCATCTGCGTGATTCGGTGCTAGAGCGATGGCCCTATCGTAGGCAGCGATGGCTTCCTTGGGGCGCTTGAGCGCCTGCAGCGCGCTACCGAGGTTGTTGTGCGCATCCGCATGGTTCGGTTCCAGCGCGGTTGCGGCACGATAAGCGGCCAGCGCCTCCTCCAGCAGCCCGAGTTCCTGCAGCGCTGCGCCCAGATTTATGTGCGCTTCCACGTAGTCCGGCCGCACCGCGATCGCGCGGCGCAGGCTTAGTACGGCCTGCGTGACTTGTCCCAATTGCAGCAGCATGGCACCGTGGTAATTGAGGGCTAGAGCGTTTTCCGGCTCCAGGCCAAGGCAGCGCTCATAGCTGTCACGCGCTTCACTGAGTCTGCCGCAGCGGCGCTGCAGGTCCCCTAGCACCAAATATGCCGCAACACTGGCGGACGGCTGCGCTACCGCTGCGAGGGCGCTCAGGCGCGCCGCATCCAAATCGCCCAGCCGGTCCAGGGCCAGTATGTGATAGCGGCGCGCAACCGCGTGGTCTGGTGCCTGGGTAAGGCAGCGTTCCAGCCATGAGTGAGCTTGCGCAGGTTCATCCAGTTGCAGGCTCAGCGCGCCCAGAACGGCCAGTACCTGAGGGTGCTCAGGGGTGATGGCAAGAAGTTCGATAAAGCGCTCACGGGCTTCAACAAACCGGCCCGCAGCTTGCATGTCCAGGGCTACCCGCAGCAGTTGCTCCGCTTCCTGCGAAAAATCACCGAGGGGCATCGTGCATTCCTGAGAGGGTAGGGCAATGGCTTGCGTAGAAGATTACCCATTCCGATGTTGTCACGCTTGCGTCATGTATTCGGAACGCAGGCACTGCGAAACCTCCCGGACCACGGAGGGCCAGTCGCCTAGCCTTGGTTGCCGGAACAAGCGCGCTGTTGGATACCATGGCGAGCGGGTGCCCTGGGACATCCAGCGATAGTCAGGCGCGAATGCCAGGAGGATCCAGACTGGCAGACCCAAGGCTCCGGCAAGATGGGCCGCCGAGGTATCGACGGAAATGATCAAATCCAGCTGGCTGGCTAGGGCAGCGGTATCCATGAAATCGAGCAAGCGCTCCGCGTGCAAGTGGAGGGGCGATGCCTTCAGGGTTGGCTCATCTTCGGTACGAACCATGAGCTGGAGAGCGTGGAATTCAGCTGGGAGGTCGAACAGAGGCCGCAGGAGTTCCAGGCGCACGCTGCGGTTGGCGTCATTACGGTGTCCCGGCGCACCCGACCAGGCCAAGCCTATGCGTGGGCGCACCCGGGGCCCAAGGTGACGCTTCCACGCATCACGTACCGTCGGGTCAATATGCAGATAGGGCACTTGCGCCGGGACGCTCGCGGGGGTAATCCCGAAGGCAAGGGGCAGACTCATGACAGGACAATGCACGTCAAATGGCGGTAACGGGGAGCCGCTGGGGATGACGCAAAAGCTCGGATCGATGGTGGAGGCCAATCCAACCAAGGGGGGCGGAGCCTCGAGGACGAGCGTAGCCCCAGCCTGCTTGGCAAGCAGGGCTAATCGGCAACACTGAATGAAATCTCCGTAGCCCTGCTCAGGATGTATCAACAGCGTTTTGCCCTGGAGGTCTGTCTCTCCCAGCCACAGTGGCTGCTGGAAATGGCGCTGCGCGCCGCGCAGGTGGTGCAGCCAGCGCGACTCGTAGAGGCGCCATCCCTCCTCGTAGTCTCCCAGCAAAAGCTTCAGCGTTGACTTGCTCCACTGCGCCGCGCTGCTGTCCGGATCAATGGCCAGGGCACGGTCGTAGCAGCTCAGGGCCTCCTCGAGGCGGTTCAACTCCTGCAGAACTCCCCCCCGCAGCGTATGCGCCAAAGGCGCCTGCGGCTGCAGTTGCAAAGCGCGGTCGCAGGCCTGCAGCGCCGCATCCAGGACTTTGAGGTCCAGGAGGATGGCTGCCCGAGCAATATGTGCCTCGGCGTGGTCGGGCTTGATCTTGACCGCCCGATCGCAACTTGCAAGGGCTTCTTCCAGACGGCGCAACTCCTGCAGGATGACCGAACGATTGCAGTGGGCCTGCACGAAGTTCGGCTCAAGCGCAAGGGCCTCATCCAGAGCCGCGAGTGCCTCGTGCGGTCTTTGCAGTAGCTGTAGTACTGCGGCCCGGCTGCAGTGCGCCTGTGCGTAGTCGGGCCGAAGTGCGATCGCGCTATCGTAGCCGCTCAGTGCATCCTCCAGGCGCCCAAGCTGGCGCAGCACATTGGCGCGGTCGTAGTGCGCCTCCGGATAGTCTTTTCGCAGGGCCAGGGCGCAATCGACCGCGGCCAGGGCATCGGCAAAATCACCGGTGCGCGCCAGTGCCACGGAGCGTATGGCATGCAGTTCGGGTTGCGCCGGCATAAGCTGCAAGGATCGAGCGAGCCAGGCAGCGGCCTCTGCAAACTTCCCCAACTGCAGCGATATCTGTCCGATCGTTGCCAGTAATGGTGCGCTGTCAGGCAAGTCTGCAACGAGCGACAGGTACAGTTCCACGGCATCCTGCAGCCGACCCGCCTCCAGCGCGCTCTGGGCTTCGCGCAGGCGCGCCGCTGGGGGTCTGGTGAGCATGGGGGCCTCTGGCCGGGATCAGCAAGCGCGGGACCGGCTGGACCGCTCCCCCGCAACGAAATATTTGGATGGTGCACCCGACCGGAATCGAACCGGTACGACTTGCGTCGAGGGATTTTAAGTCCCTTGCGTCTACCAATTTCGCCACGGGTGCGGCACCGAAAGTGTCGCACACGTCAGGATGCCCTGCGCTGAAAGACGTGTTGGGTCAACCGCGCGCAGCAGTGCCTGGTCGCCCGGCAAGACCATTAACCCATTGAAAAAAAAGCATTTTATTTTTTGACTGTGAGGCGTGGTGCGCAAAATGCGGCGATGAAACGGTCGTGCACCAAGTCCTCCACTGATTGTTTGAATTGTCTGCGAAGGAGCGTGCGTTTGCGGTGATTGACGCTCACCTGTTCAAGTGGCCTCCCTAGCATGGGCACCGGCATCAAATAGAACCTGCTGCCCGCCGACGCCGAGAGCTGTTCCCAGAACTGGTCGTAGTCAAAAAGTACGTCGGGACTTTTCTCTCCGGGTAGCCATTGCTTCTGCGAATTTCTGACCCCGGCAATGCACGTAATGTCGGTTGCGCGAGCGATAGCCTGAACCGCCGACATCAGAAGGAAGGGTGGCCATACATCCGAGCAAACCTTGGTCGCGCGTCGGATCTCCCCCCATGTTCCACGAACTCCCTGGACCCGGGCTATCAAGATTGCGCGAACTGCTGGGCTGTCGACCAGCTGGCCCGGGGCTATGGTCATGCCGATATGAAAAAGCGCTTGGCTGTTGAGCTGGAACTCGAGTAGCAGATCGCCTTCGAACTGACACTCCGACAATGAAATCGTGATGCCTACGCGGTCTCGACCTACCGCGTGTTCCCAGAGCATTGGGGCCCCGAGGACTATCTGCGAAAAGAAGGATTCGTGCAGGCAATTTGTTAGGTGAAAATAGTGTTCACGCAGGAGCGCCCGCCGCTGCGCGCGCGAAAATGTCGGAGACAGGTACGTCCGAAAGGGCCTAAAGGGTGCATAGGGGTCCTTGCGCAGTATCGGCTTCAGGTGAGGGTGACGCATCAGCCTGACAATTTCAAAATGCCCGATGATGGTCGCGAGGGCAGGCTCATCGAATCGATTATGGCGTAGCAGATTCCTCAGGCGGGCAAATACTCTCCTTGGACCGGGCCACCACGGTGTAATCCCGACCGTGGTGTCATTCGCGGTGACTTTGAGTGCCGGTGGCGCTAACCCCGCACCTGCCGTTTGGGCGTCCAACTGGGTTGATCGGTTCGTGCCCATGCGCGTTAATGGTTTCCGAGGGTAGCCCGCAGTAACCACAGAAAATTTTCTCCATCATGCATAGTGACGAACAAGACTTGGGGGCTGGTCGTTGCGGTGGGAAAATCTGTGCTGCGCTGAATGACATACGAGTGCCGACGGAGCGTGCCTTGGGGCCAGTTCTGTTGCCATTAGGGATGCCCTTACCGTAGTAGCGTAAAACGCAAACCGGCTATGGAGCGGACCTTGCAATGAGTTCGTCGCGACCTGCTGTAGGACCTTCGCCGCTCGGTGTGCCGCTGGTTATCCGTGTAGCGCGGAGGGCCGTCGCGCCTTGCCTTTTGTGTTCCTTCAGAAGGGCTGGCCGTCGGATCTGTCGATCGGACTACTTCTAGAATTAAGTGCCCCTAAGCGCACAGGCTGCGACGGGCAGCTTGTATTGGGCAGCGATGAAGAAATTGGGGTGAACCTTGCTGTTACCTTGCTGGTAGTCAGTGCGCGGCACTGCTTTGCGGAACCCCGAGCCGAGGCTGAACGGCGGGCCGGGACTGAACCGCGTTGCGCTGCCGTTACACCTCGGAATAGGCAGCAGGATCAACACGCTGCAGGGTAGGTGGCCCGATTTAGGAACAATGACTGCGCCAGCGATGCAATAGGTGCCGGCCCAGCGATCACACCCAGCATTAGTCCTATCGGACTATTTCATTCAAAAATATTTCCGAGGTCATTGGGTTGCGGGATACCCCGTTACGCTCGCGTTGGTAATAGACGTCGCTTAGGGTTGCCCAAAGACTAATAACAAACGACTCACAGTCAGTCCGGTAGGACTTGCGTCAAGGGTGATTGCGCCCTTTGCGGCCAGAAAAGGTTCCGTGGGATCCTATGGACACCAGACTGCGCAGACGTCAAATGAAAATCTGGTTGGGGAAGCGCGGTGGCCGCTTGAATCCGAACAGCCCGGCACTGGTCATCACGATATTGATCCCGGCGCGCCGGAAGAGCACGCTCAGGGCGGGCAGTGAAAAAATCGATATGTGACCGTTACGCGGCGCGATGTACCAGGAATCCAGAACGTTGGGGGGCGTTGGATGGGGGTGCAGCATGGTCTGTATCCATAGCAGGCCCTCGTCGGCGAGGCGTGCAGCCATGAACCGGGTGAGATCCTCAAGCTCATGGCAATGCTCAAATACTTCGATGGCGATAATCAGATCGAACGTACCCTCCGGCAGGGGCGGGGCGTCCGCGCGATAGGGATCATACGAGTACAACTGATAGCCGCGGTCCTGGAGGGCGAGGCCGGTCGGACCGGGATCTCCCCCGGACCCAAAATCCAGCGCTCGTATGCGTGACTGACTTCCGTCGCAGGCCTGTGCAATGTTTAGACCTATGGCATAGGCAGGCCGCTCCCGGATCGGCACTTCTTCCCGTCCCGGGATCGGCGGATCCGCCTTAACGTAATCGGCGTTGTAGATCCTTTCGCGAAACTGCTCGGCTGACCAGGTGTCCATGGCATCGGTGAAGACAAAGGAGCAGCGGGCGCAGGAAAAATAGGGGACGCGTTCAGCCGATGGTGGAAACACGCGTGCGCCGGGTCGGTCTAGGCACGTGCGGTTAAAGTCGATTTCGCCCAGTCCCCGGACGCCCGAGGCTCCACAGCATTTGCAGGTTCGCATGCCTAAGTCCCCTTCCAAGCTGACGATATATGCCGCCAGAGAATACTACCGTCGCCGGCGTCAGTGCCTAAATTTACGGCTCCCTAGGCTCGTAGTCTCACCACTGCTAGGGAAAGTCGATTTGTCCACGCATGTGGTGCATTGCGACTGGCTGAGATACCGCTCAGGCCGCCCGCTCCAGTTCTTCCTGGCTCTGCAGCCACTGCGCTTCCAGCCGCTCTACCTTTTCGCCCAGCAGACCGCGCTGTTTGAGGAACTTCGCCACTTCCGCCGCATCCCCGTTGTAGAACTCCGGGTCCGCAAGGCGCGCGTCGGCGGCCTTGAGTTCGGCGGTGGCGGCTTCCAGCTCCTTTTCCACTTTGCCTAACTTTTGCTGCAGTGGCTTGCGCTTTTGCGCAAGGCGCTCACGCTCCTGGGCCTGCGCCTTCTTGTCTTCCTTGCTCAGGCGCGGTTCCCTTGCCGCTTCCTTGTCGGCGGCGCGCGCGGCATTGTCGGCATCATTGCGCTCGCGCCGGCTGGCCAGCACCAAGGCCGTGTACTGGTCGAGGTCGCCATCGAAGGGTCCCACCACGCCATCGTGCACCAGCCACAGGGTATCGGTGGCCGCGCGCAGCAGGTGGCGGTCGTGCGAGACCAGGAGCAGGGCGCCTTCGAAGGAGGAGAGCGCCATGGTGAGCGCCTCGCGCGTTTCCATGTCCAGGTGGTTGGTAGGTTCGTCCAGCACCAGCAGGTTGGGGCGTTGCCAGGCGATGAGGGCCAGGGCGCAGCGGGCTTTTTCACCACCGGAGAAGCGGCCCACGGGCGCGGTGGCCATTTCGCCGGAGAAGCGGTAGTTGCCCAGAAAATCGCGCAGTTCCTGCTCTCGGGCCTGCGGGGCAATGCGGCGCAGCTGCTGCAGGGGGCTCTCGTCGAGTTCGAGCTGGTCGAGCTGGTGCTGGGCAAAGTATCCGATAGCCACGCCGTTGCCGCGCTGCAGCTCGCCCTTGCGGGGCGCCAGGTTGCCCGTGATGGCCTTGACGAGCGTGGACTTGCCCGCGCCGTTTACGCCCAGGA
>Ga0209067_10001017_pt1 | contig 17556 bp, 14 predicted proteins | sample ColStrG_CSR_2013_FD_187199 | JGI IMG/M metagenome (GOLD analysis project Ga0209067, IMG submission 187199) | Freshwater sediment microbial communities in response to fracking from Pennsylvania, USA - Cold Stream Run_MetaG_CSR_2013 (SPAdes)... | ecosystem: Environmental > Aquatic > Freshwater >...
AAGGTATATGTAGTGGGGGATCTTCGACTCATTCAACGTTTAAATGATTGGAATGCCCAGCAAATTGGTGGTTTGGAAATAAGTATCTGGGATTCAAAAAAAACCGAAATAACGAAATCTGAAGTCAATAAAATTCTCCCCATTCGATTGAAAGTTTTCACAGTGGGCCAGGTTTATCCTCAACTATTCGATTGGTTAAGCCTTACCGAAGTCAATGTTCGGGTTATTTTGGTTTTAATGCTATTGGTAGGGGGTATTAATATGATCTCTGCTTTATTGATTATGATTCTCGAACGAACCTCCACCATCGGGATATTAAAAGCCTTGGGGGCTGATAATGGCCAGATTTCTAGAGTATTCTTGGGAATAGCCCTTTTTCTGGTTTCCATTGGTATTGTTTTGGGGGATATAATCGGCATTGGTTTTTGTGCTATTCAGGAAAAAACCCATTTTATAAAACTGAACCAGGATGTTTATTATATGTCTTATGTACCCGTTCAGTTTTCCTGGTTTGCTATTCTGGCCCTGAATATTGGAACCTTCTTGGTCTGCTTAATCATGATATTGGGTCCTTCGGTTTTGGTAGGAAGGATTAATCCTGTAAAAGCCATTCGCTTCCGATAACCAGGATTTTTGGTTTTCGAAAGCGAATAGCTTTTTTTAATTGGATGTGAAGGAATTATTCCCGAGGCTTTTGATCAGGAGGTCCACCGGGACCTTTCCCCTGACCAGGTCCTCCAGGTGGCATAGGGGGCCGAAGCTGGCTAAGCATCTTTTTATATTCTAAAAATTGTTGGGCATTTAATACTTTTTGTAATGCCTGATCTCGTTCTTCCTCTAATTTTTTTTGAGATTGGATAAATTCGGGTTTAGGTGGGGGAGGGGGATTATCCTTGTGAAGCTTATCCATTTTTTCAAAAAACGCTTTAAACGTTTTTTTTAGTTCCGCCATTTGATTTGAATTAGCATTCAATTTGGACTTGGCCAATTCCTCCACATGTTTTAATCGATTTTCAATACTGGGCGGTGGAGGTGGGGGCCCGCTTTGTTGAGCTTTTAAACTCAGGATACCCAATAGTAAAGTTAGGCTTAGCAATAAGGTTTTCATTTTATATTTCTTTTCCTATTGGACGATTCCCCAACTATTTTCCTTTGGGCAGAGGAAAATATAGCTAATGAATCCTGATAAATTCTGAGAGGCTTATTGAAGTAAAAACTGATGAAACTCCTTCAGGGAGCCAAACAATCCATCATTCGGAATGATTTCTAATTGCTCCCGGGTATGCGTTCCATTGGTTAATCCAAAGCTAAATTTCACCCCGGCTCTCTGTCCGGATTCCAGATCGCTTGGAGTATCTCCAATATTTATGACTTCGAGGGGTGAATGAATATGTAAAAGTTCCATGACCTTTAAAATCATATCCGGAGCGGGTCTTCCTTCAGCCACTTCATCACCAGCTATAGACCAATCCAAATGAAAATGCCCTTGTGTAAAAGGTGAATTAGGATACAACCAACCTAAACGAGATAAAATAATATCTACCACCTCCCGGTAGAATCCGGTGGTAAGAGCGATTTTTACCTGGTTCTCCTTTAAAAATTGAAAAAGTTCCAGGCATCCTTCAGTTGGAACTACTTCAGGAGTGGTTTTATAATGATTCTCTAAAATATTTTTAAATTCCTGGTAAGAGATCAAGGCATTTTTTTCGATAATCTCCTGGCTAAGGTTTTCCAATTCTCCCTGACGTTTCCAATAGGTTTGGAAAACATAGAATTTCGACCATCCCTGAACGGCTGTAATTTCCTCATCGGTCATTTTTAAACCGGTTTTTTTTGCAGCTTGAGCAAAACAGGTTTCCACCTCCTTTTGATCACGAACGGTAGTTCCAGCCATATCAAAGATGATTAATTGGGGAAGAGCCATAGATAATAGTTTTTCTTAACGGATTGTTTACGTAGACGAAACAAATATATTTTATATTCACGATTTTAAATACCTAAACATTAAACAAGTTACAAAGGCTCAATTTTCCTATTATTGAGCCTTGAAATAACAGGCCAAAACTCATAAAATGAAGAATGACCAGCTAAGTTTAATTGGGATTCGGATTAAACAAATTCGGATAGAAAAAAAACTGACCCTTCGAGAACTTGCCAAACGAAGCAATTTATCTCCCGGTTTAATTTCTAAAATTGAAAATTTTAGAACCATGCCCTCATTAACGGTTTTGGTTGATATTTCAATGGCATTGGAGGTGGACCTTGCCGATCTAGTGAAAAACCTGAATTCAAATGGGGATGAGCCCTATATTTTGATTCGGGAAGCTGAGGGAGAATTGGAATCCCGTGAGGATTCTCCGGAATTGATCTATAAATTTCTTTTGGCTCAAAAATTAGGAGGATTTTCTCTTCGTGTAAATAAAATTGAAATTCCGGCAGGGGCCTACAGGAAATTAATAGGAACCAATGCCTATGAACTTTTATATGTAATCCGTGGAAAGATTACTTATTTCTTTAAGGATCATGAGGTGGAAATTCAGACCGGTGATACCCTTTATTTCGACGGTCGTTTACCCCATGGTGTACGAAATGAAGGCGAAAATGCCGAGCTTTTGAAAATGTACTTAATATCTGCTTCAGATTAAAATTAACAATTTCTTAACATTGCGTTTCATTAGGGTAAACATTGATAGTCTATAATTGGGTTAAACTATGTACTCATCTAAAACCAATTTAAAATTTGACCTCATCGTTATCGGTGCGGGTGCTCTTGGAGCCTTTCATTCCTTATTTGCCCTGAAAAGAGGTTATAAAGTTCTTCTTTTGGAAAAGGATTTAAGGCCTGTTGAGGCTACGGTCCGTAATTTTGGTCAGGTTATTCCCTCCGGAATGCTGGAAGGGGAATGGTTTGAGTATGGAAAAATTAGTTTAGACACGTATCTAAGCATTCAAAAGGAATACGATATCTCCATCCGTCAGAATGGCTCTACTTATTTAGCCTCCACCCCGGAGGAGATGAAAGTTCTGGAGGAAATCTCCGCAAAATACCAGGGTCTTCATTATCCCAGTGAAATTCTGGATGCAAAAGAATGTATTAAGCGATTGCCCAGCGTAAATTCCCAATATTGTAAGGGTGGACTGTTTTTTCCTCAGGAAGTTACGGCTGAGCCGGGTTTAATGATTCACCGCTTACTCCAATACCTAATCGCTAAATACGACTTAAATTATCTTCCTTCCACACCGGTAAAGGAACTTAATCCCAGCTCCACTGGAGTCGAAGTTGTAGATACCAAAGGAGTACGTTATTATGGATCAAGGGCTTTGGTATGCAATGGCCGAGATTTTCAGTTTCTAATGCCAGACCTTTTCCAGAAATCCGATTTGGAATTGGTTAAGCTTCAAATGATGGAAACGGTTCCTTTGCCTCAGATTTCTCTTCCGGGTTCTATATTAAGCGGCTTATCGATCAAGCGATATTATGCTTTCAAATCCTTACCCTCTTATAAGGAAATGTTTAAATATTCGGCCGACAAAGCCATTATCGATGCTCAAATCCATATCTTATTCAAGCAATCGCTGGATGGATCGATTATTATCGGAGATTCTCATGAATATGCCGATGTGGCCTTGGCTCAAACCATCGATTTTGGAATCGATGAATCGATTAATACTTTAATCCTCAATGAGGCCAAGAAAATTTTAAACCTTCCAACCTGGGAAATTCGTCGTTATTGGAATGGATTTTACAGTCAATCAAAGAGTTCAGAAATTTTCGATCATTTTGTCGATGATAAAATTCAGGTAGTGACCGGAATTGGGGGAAAAGGAATGACCACATCCTGTGGATATTCTTGTAAAAACATCGAAAGAAACTATCCAGCCCTTTAAGCTTCCGTATAATGATGTTCCAAAGCCGCTAAATACCGCTCTGCATCAATAGCTGCCATACATCCCGATCCTGCTGCTGTAATGGCTTGCCGATAGATATGATCCTGCGCATCTCCACAGGCAAATACCCCTTCAATTTCTGTTCGGGTGGTTCCCGGAATGGTTTGGATATAACCTACTTCATCCATATCCAACCAAGGTTTGAAAATTTCTGTATTGGGTTTATGGCCAATCGCTACAAAGAATCCAGTCACATCCAGCGTTTTTTCTTTTCCATTCGCTTTATCCAAAACCAATACCGAATGTACCCCTTTTTGATCTCCTAAAATTTCAAGGGTTTCATGTTCAAATAGAATTTCAATATTGGGGGTATGCATTACTCGATGTTGCATGGCCTTACTGGCCTTTAAAACATCTTTTCTCACCAACATATATACCTTACGGCAAAGTTTGGCAAGATAGGTAGCTTCCTCTGCGGCAGTGTCACCGGCCCCAACAATGGCTACATCCTGACCCTTAAAGAAAAATCCATCACAAACTGCACAGGCAGAAACACCGAATCCATTATATTTCTGTTCGGATTCCAAGCCTAACCATTTGGCGGAGGCTCCCGTAGCAATAATAACGGTATCGGCTAATAGGGTGGTTTTTTCGTCGACCACAATTTTATGGGGTTTGCTTCCAAAATCCACACTCGATACATGACCAAAACGAATATCGGTGCCAAAACGAAGGGCCTGATTTTTAAAATCCATCATCATTTCAGGCCCTTGAGTACCATTAGGATATCCCGGGTAGTTTTCAACCTCGGTGGTGGTGGTTAATTGTCCTCCCTCTTGAATTCCGGTATATAAAACAGGTTTCAAATCGGCTCTTGCCGCATATATGGCAGCCGTGTACCCCGCTGGGCCGGAACCAATAATCAAACATTTTACGTGTTCAAAATTTTCTTGATGATTCATCTTACAAATAATTTAACAGAAGAATAAATATTCTTCCATCACCTATACCGGTGAAAACCCAATTTTAGATTCTTATTACCCTTTTGGACTTTAAAATCTAAAAAACCTTACAAAAAATTAGACGGTAAAATTAAGGCTTTATACCCAAAGCTTTTCGGGGTATTTCCCAGAAAGAATTAATTTCTGTATGGATTCCTTAACCGTTGCCTTATCTTCCTGATAGGTAACCCCAAACCAGGCATCGGCACTATGAAACATTTTGAATTCTGCTTCCCGGGTTCCCAATAAATAATTGACAAAAGTGGGTATATAAAATTCCCCTTTCGCCGATTGGGCATGTTCCTTTAAAAAATGATGAAATAAGGATTGAATAATCGGAAATATGGATGGGTTAAAGCCCCAGAAATTCATTGAAACGGGGGTTCTGGGTGCTAATTCAATGGTAGACTCTCCTTCTTCAAAATAAATTTTACCATCTTTTGGGAAAATTTTGGTTCTTTCAACCACCGAGGTTAAAAATCCTTCCTTGCTTTCGGTACAAACCCCCCTTGAAACCGTTCCATTTTCGGATAAGGTATTTTCAACGTAATAACCAACCAATGAATGTTTTTTCTCATCCTGGTTTTCTGTTAAAAATTTACCCATTAATTGAAAAGCACTGGATCCGTAAAAATCATCGGCATTGATTACAGCAAAGGGAGAATCCATAAGGTGTTCGGCACAAAGTACCGCATGACCTGTACCCCAGGGTTTAACCCTACCCTGTATATTCATACTTTCAGGAATTAAGGAGTTGATTTCCTGAAATACATAATCTACCTCAATTTTACCCGACAGTTTATCATGAAATATGGCCTTAAAATCCTGTTCGATTTCTTTTCGGATAATAAAAACCACTTTCTTGAAACCGGCTCGAATAGCATCATAGATGGAATAATCCAATATGGTTTCTCCACCGGGACCCATTGGATCTATTTGTTTAATTCCTCCATAACGGCTACCTATACCGGCCGCTAAAATTAAGAGTATGGGTTTTTTTGTCATATGCAAGTTTAAATTCTATCTGGGAATTTTTATAAAAAATAAATAAAATTTCCGGTAACCTTCGCCTATAAGGATTAGTAATATTCCATTATTTTCGGAGATTGATTAAAAATGAAGCAAATATTGAACCAGATTCAATCAAAAAAATTAATTATGGGTTTAAAAGCAGGTATTAATATATGGGTTAAAAAATGTTTTGTTTTCATTTTCATTTTTGTGCCGGGTTTTGTTACGGCACAAAGTCCCCTTTCGCCCATTATTCCTCTACCTCAAAATATAGAATGGGGTAAGGGTTCCTTTTATATTAATGAAGGTACCCAGATCTATTTGGATACAAAGGATAGCGCCGCCAGAGAGGAATCAAAATCCTTGATTGATCTGGTATTTCAGGAATCAGGCCTAATTTTATCCCTATCGAAGGGTGCTCATCCTCCCAATGGGAATTTTATTTTTCTTTCCAGTTTAGCTTCTGGTATGGAAAATCATGAAGGGTATACACTCCATGTCCAAACCGATAAAATTGAAATACAGGCGGGTTCTGGTGCCGGTTTATTTTATGGAATCGTCAGTCTATCCCAATTATTTCCCTATGGAGGCTTAAGTTCTAAAGAATTACGCCCCCGTAAAAATCTGGTCATTCCCATATTGAATATTCATGATTATCCAAAATATGGATGGAGAGGCATGCATCTTGATGTTTGTAGGCATTTCTTTCCCTTGGATTTTATAAAACGATATTTAGATTATCTGGCCTGGTGTAAATTGAATGTATTTCATTGGCATTTAAGTGATAGTCAGGGTTGGCGATTGGAAATCAAACAGTATCCTAAACTCACCTCGGTTGGCGCATACCGGGTTCAAAGGGATGGAGAATTGTTTTCGGAGGCAGAACCTCAAAAACCAGGAGAAACCCCTAATTATGGAGGATTTTATACCCAAGAACAGGTTAAAGAGATTCTACAATATGCTCAAAAAAAGCATATTACGGTAATTCCGGAAATTGACATGCCGGGACATTGTCAGGCTGCCTTGGTAGCCTATCCAGAATATTCCAGCCTCCCTGGCCCTCAAATTATGCCATCCGGTGCTCGGGGCGCTTATACCAATAGTTTTAATCCTGGAAAGGACTCTACTTATATTTTTCTGGAGAATATCCTTAGCGAAGTCATGGATTTATTCCCTTCCCCCTATATCCATATAGGTGGCGATGAAGTGGATCGTTCCGTTTGGAAAACCAATCCTCAATGTATTGAATTAGTAAAAAGGGAGAATCTCCGATCGGAGGATGAACTTCAATCCTATTTTACCAAACGGATTGAAAAATTCATTGATTCAAAGGGTAGAAAAATGATTGGCTGGGATGAAATATTAGAGGGGGGGATCGCTCCCAGGGCTACCGTTATGTCCTGGAGAGGAATGAAGGGGGGCCTAACAGCGGTAAAGGAAAATCACGAAGTGATTATGACTCCTGATAATTTTACCTATTTTGATTTATACCAGGGAGATCCCAAGCAGGAGCCAGAAGCTTATTCGAAATTAAATCTTACCACGGTTTATCAATTTTTTCCCGCTCCTGCCGAATTAACTTTGGAGGAGAGGAAGAAGATATTAGGTGGAGAGGGAGCCTTATGGACCGAAACGGTTCCAAGCCCCCCAAGGGCGGAGCATATGCTATTTCCCCGATTATTTGCTCTTTCCGAATCCTTATGGACCGAACCTCAAATTAAAAACTGGGATAATTTCAAGCTTCGACTACCCATTTACCTATCCTTCCTGGAATCGGCCCGAGTAAATTTTGCAACCGCTGCCTATAATGTGAATGATTTCCCTCAAAAGGATACAGCTAGCCGAACCGTTAAATTAGTGTGTAATACCGAACTGGGAAGGGGTAAAATATATTATACCACCGATGGAACCTATCCCAGTGTTTCCGGTCAACTCTATACCGAACCCATTACCATAAAAGGCAAAAAAACCTTGAAACTGGCCAGTTTTGACCAAAATAAAATCATTTCCGGGGTAAACGAAGAGAATTTTGAAACCTCTTTATCTACCTCCCGTGAAGTTTTTACCTACCCTAAGCCCTCCAAACGTTTTCCCGGATTATCGAGTTTTTTACTAACGGATGGTATAAAGGGAACCGATAATCCTTTAGATGGGCGATGGGTAGGTTTTACAGGGTCTAATCTTAGTATTCTTTTGGATTTAGGAGCCAATTTTCCTGTACACAATTTTGGAATGGATTTTCTAACCCATCCCACCATCGGGATCTATTTACCGGATAGTATTTCCGTTGAAATTTCTTTGGATGGTAAGAATTTTACTCCTCTGGTTCAGTTTAGTAAAAAGCAAATGGTCAATATGCAAATGGCTAAGCGATTAAAGCTATATCATGAATTTAATCCCGTTAATGCTCGTTATATCCATATCAAGGCCGTAATTCCCCCTCCCGGACCGGAAGATAATGGAAGGGCCTATATTCTAACCGATGAGCTTATGGTAAACAAGGATTAATTCATCAAAAAACCACCCCCTAGTAAATCATCTCCTTCGTAGAAAACGGCCGATTGACCTGGAGCGATTCCGGAAACATGATGATGAAAACGAATCGAAATAAAATTACCCTCCTGTTTCAGGCTACTCATGGTACCCGAATCCTTATACCGGATTTTGGTAAGAGCCTCGGTTTCATTATCCAAGGAGGCATATTTGATCAGGTTAATGCCACGAACCCGGGCCTCTTTTTCCTGTAATTCTTCGGCTTTGCCTAAAACTACCCGGTTTAATTCGGGTATGATTTTTAAAACGAACATGGGTTCACCTAAAGCAATTTCCAGACCCTTCCTTTGCCCAATCGTATAAAACGGGTAGCCCCTATGTTTTCCAACTTTGGTGCCGTCCTGTAAAACAAAATCACCCCCATTTAAATCTTTTTCAAGCCCAGGTACTTTATGTTTTAAAAAGGCTCGATAATCGTTATCCGGCACAAAGCATATTTCATAGCTTTCACTTTTATTTGCCAAATCTATTTGACCCATATCGGTAGCCATTTGCTTGATTTCGGATTTATGGAAGTTCCCAAGAGGTAATAGGGTACGGCTTAGATTTTCCTGACTAACCCCCCATAAAACATAACTTTGGTCCTTGTGCGCATCTAAGCCTTTAGAGACTAAATAACGCCCCTTTTCTTCCCGAATATTGGCATAATGGCCTGTAGCTATAAATTCACAATCCAGTTTATTGGCTCTTTGCAATAAGGCTTCCCATTTTATATGGGTATTACATAATACACAGGGGTTTGGGGTTCGGCCAGCCAGATATTCATCTACAAAATTATCAATCACAAAATTTCCAAATTCTTCGCGGATATCCAGAATATAATGGGGAAAACCCATATTCACAGCCAAGGAACGGGCATCATTGATAGAATCTAAACTACAGCAGCCGGTTTCCTTACCTGAAGTACCTGAACTGGCATAATCCCAGGTTTTCATGGTAAGTCCTATCACTTCATAGCCTTGTTCATGAAGCATTACCGCGGCCACAGAGCTATCCACCCCACCACTCATCGCAACTAATATCCTTCCTTTTTTGCTCATAATATTTTGCAAAGATACCCTAAATTCCAATTAGCCATAGAGTTTGAACATCAGCCAATTGTCATTTTTAAAACCCCTTTATCCGGTTATTAAGTGGTTTTTATTTCGTTTTTTAACCCTTTTAGAATTCTTTTTTTCCACTTATTCGGGGGTGTTGTTGAAAAGTATCATGAAGCTTGGGGTCTGCATTCGCTTACATTTGATCTCACCACTCCGGTAGTTTTTCCCGGAACGCTCAAACCAATAATTCTTAATAATACATATATGATCGCTGAGGTTGAACCCCTATTGGCAGAGAATAAAGACCGTTTTGTCATTCTCCCCATCAAGTATCCAGAAATCTGGAAGATGTATAAAATGGCTGAAGCTAGTTTTTGGACGGCTGAAGAAATTGATTTATCACTTGATTATAAAGATTGGGAAAAATTTGCCGACGGGGAACGACATTTTATATCCCATATCCTGGCATTTTTTGCTGCCAGTGATGGGATTGTGAATGAAAACCTCGCTGTAAATTTTATGGGTGAAGTTCAAATTCCGGAAGCTCGATGCTTTTATGGATTTCAGATCATGATGGAGAATATCCATTCCGAAACCTATGCTCTTTTAATCGATACCTATATTAAGGATCCTGTTCAAAAGGACCATCTATTTCATGCCATTGATACGGTTCCTGCAGTTAAGAAAAAGGCTGAATGGGCTTTGCGATGGATTGAGGGAGGAAATTTTCCAGAACGTTTAGTGGCTTTTGCGGCTGTGGAAGGGATTTTCTTCTCAGGAAGCTTTTGTTCCATTTTCTGGTTGAAGAAAAGAGGTTTGATGCCCGGACTTACTTTTTCAAACGAGCTAATTTCCAGAGATGAAGGAATGCATTGCGAATTTGCCTGCCTTCTTTATAAAATGCTTAATCAACGCTTAAGCCAGGAACAGGTTTTTGAAATCATTGCTGATGCCGTAGCGATTGAAAAGGAGTTCATAACCGAAGCCCTTCCGGTAGATTTAATCGGAATGAATGCTAAGCTGATGAAGCAGTATATCGAGTTTGTGGCCGATCGTTGGTTAGTTGAATTAGGCTATAGCAAAATGTTTAATGCTACCAATCCGTTCGATTTCATGGAGCTTATTTCTTTGCAGGGAAAAACCAATTTCTTTGAGAAAAGAGTGGGTGATTATCAAAAATCTGGGGTAATGGGTGAAAAACAAAGCAAGACTTTTTCCCTGGACGAGGATTTTTAGTAAGTATTTTTTAAAAGTAACAGGATGGGTTCTGTAAATAATGGTTTAAATTTGTAAATTTAGAGAAGATGTTTGTAATAAAGAGAGATGGAAGGACCGAGTCGGTAAAATTTGATAAGATTACCGCCCGAATTGAGAAATTATGTTATGGATTAAATCCAGACATGGTGGATGCCGTAGACGTGGCCAAGAAGGTAATTGAAGGATTATACGATGGGGTCACTACGACAGAATTAGATAATCTAGCAGCCGAAACCGCCGCTTCGCTCACAACCCGTCATCCGGATTATGCCTTATTAGCATCCCGTATTGCTGTATCCAACCTTCATAAAAATACCACCAAATCTTTCTCTGCAACCATGCGGAGCCTGTACTATTATGTGGATCCCAAATCCCAACAGGCAAGCCCATTATTAGCCGATGATGTTTGGGAGATTATTGAAAAAAATGCTGAATTATTAGATTCTCATATCATTTATGATCGGGATTTCGGTTTTGATTATTTCGGTTTTAAGACCCTTGAAAAATCCTATTTATTAAAACTAAATGGTCAGGTGGCAGAGCGCCCTCAGCATATGTATATGCGGGTAGCCATTGGAATCCATAAGGAGGATTTAGATTCGGTTATTAAAACCTATAATATGCTGTCGGAGCGTTGGTATACCCATGGTACCCCAACCTTGTTCAATGCAGGTACTCCTAAACCGCAGATGTCGTCCTGTTTCCTTTTAACCATGAAGGATGATAGTATCGAAGGTATTTATGATACTTTAAAACAAACCGCCAAAATTTCACAATCGGCCGGAGGAATTGGTTTAAGCATTCATAATATTCGTGCTACTGGATCCTATATCGGTGGAACCAATGGAACCAGTAATGGAATTGTACCTATGCTTAGAGTATTTAACGATACCGCACGTTATGTAGATCAGGGTGGAGGAAAAAGAAAAGGGGCATTCGCTATTTATTTAGAGCCTTGGCATGCAGATGTATTTGAATTCCTGGATTTGAAGAAAAACCATGGAAAAGAAGAAAACCGGGCCAGAGATTTATTCTATGCCCTTTGGATTCCGGATTTATTCATGGAAAGAGTAGAAGCAGGAGGAGATTGGAGCTTATTCTGCCCTCATGAATCCCCTGGATTAGCAGATTGCTGGGGAGAGGATTTTAAAAAACTCTACGAATCCTATGAAAAGCAGGGTAAAGCCCGTAAAACGGTAAAGGCTCAGGAATTATGGTTTGCCATTTTGGAATCCCAAATTGAAACCGGAACCCCTTATCTATTATATAAAGACGCAGCGAACTCCAAATCAAACCAGCAAAATCTGGGTACGATTAAAAGTTCCAATTTATGTACCGAGATTATTGAATATACTGCACCCAATGAGGTGGCTGTTTGTAATCTAGCCTCGGTTGCTTTACCAAGGTTTGTCAATAATGGTACCTATGATCACCAGAAATTATTCGAGGTAACCTATCAGGCTACCCTCAATTTGAATAAGATTATCGATAATAATTATTATCCGGTAGAGGAAGCTCGTTATTCCAATATGCGGAATCGCCCTGTAGGTTTAGGGGTTCAGGGATTAGCCGATGTATTTATTCTACTGCGTTTACCTTTTGAATCCGAGGAAGCAAAACAGTTAAACCGGGAAATCTCTGAAACCATGTATTTTGCTGCCCTAAAGGCATCCAATGATCTGGCCGAAAGAGAAGGAGCCTATGAAACCTATCAGGGATCTCCTATTTCGAAGGGTATATTCCAATTCGATATGTGGAAGGTTACTCCAACGGATCGTTGGGATTGGAAAGAATTAAGAGCCCGAATCAAAAAGTTTGGAATTCGAAATTCCTTATTATTAGCTCCTATGCCAACGGCATCTACCTCCCAAATTCTGGGTAATAATGAGTGTTTTGAGCCTTATACCTCCAATATTTATACCCGAAGGGTATTATCCGGAGAGTTTGTGGTAGTAAATAAGCACTTGTTAAAGGATTTGGCTGCCATTAATTTATGGAATTCAGATATCAAGAATAAAATCATTGAGGCGAATGGTTCGGTAGCTCAAATACCGGAAATTCCTCAAAACATTAAGGATATCTATAAAACGGTTTGGGAAATCAAGCAAAGAACCTTGATCGATATGGCAGCTGATCGCGGAGCCTATATCTGCCAATCTCAATCGCTGAATTTATTCATTCAGGAGCCGACCATATCGAAGCTAACCTCCATGCATTTTTATGCCTGGAAGAAAGGTTTAAAAACCGGAATGTATTATCTAAGAACCCAAGCTGCCTCTGCGGCCGTTCGGTTCACCATCGAAAAACAAGCCGGAGAAAGCTTGGAGCCAGTTATACCTACCTCTACCTCACCGGATGAAGTAATGGCCGATGAGATTATGGGAGCAGCCTGTCCGATCGACGGATCTTGTGAGGCTTGTAGCTCATAAAATAATTTGCTAATTTGTTGGGTAATACGGTTACCGTTTAAACCGTGTGATCGTCTTACCCAATAAAATCTAGCATATGAAAACCGCCTTAAAAATTCTTTTAGTTTGCCTTTCCTTCTTGATTTTAACCAATTCCTGTTATTCAGGGGAAGGAGAATCTGAACGATATGGAAAACCGGCCCATGAAATTCGTGACGTTCATAATTATTATGGAATAAAGGCGAGTTCCGGGATAGAAGTTATTCTAACCATGGGAAATTCTGAAAGAGTAGAGATTCAGGCAGGCGATCAAATTATTCAGAAAGTTTATACCGAAGTTCATAATGGGGTACTGGAAATCGGTATAAAATTTGGCAGTTGGCATAATACAAGCCATGAGTCGATTAAGGCCTATGTTTCAGCGACCCAAATTTCCAGTCTGAACACAAGTTCTGCAGCGAATATTAGTTCTACCAATACCATAAAAGGCAAGAATTTGAAACTCGATGCCAGTTCAGGTTCCACTATAAAAATTGATTTACAGGAGGAAGCTGTTCAGGCAGAGACAAGTAGTGGAGCCAATATGATTTTAACGGGTACCACCCAAAATTCAAATCTAGAGGCTGCATCCGGCTCCAGTATTAAATCCAGTGAATTAGTTTCTGAATATGCCAAAGCTTCGGCATCCAGTGGTGCTGAGATTCATTTATTGGCCAAGAAATCCTTAGTGGGTGAGGCCAGTAGTGGGGGTTCGGTAAACTATAGAGGAAATCCTGCCCAGGTTGAAAAAAATAAGAGTTCGGGTGGTTCGGTGGAACAGGAATAAATTCAATGAACACTACTATTAAATCCAAAGGGAATTAACCCTTTGGATTTAATAGTTAGGGAGTTTAAAATAATCCAAGGTAAAATTATATAAATCCTCCTCCAAGGAAATATTCTGAGCTAATTCGGAGGTTGGTGCAGGGGTTCTTCTCTCCTGATCAAAATATTTACCGGTATACGCCCTGGCTTGGGATGATTGGGCAAGGTATATAATGGGAGAAGCGCCTTTATCGGCTGAAATTCCAAACCATTGCATCATTAAATTAAAAAAGCCATTATTTCTGGCAATTTTGGTTTTCACCCCACCGGGATGCAGAGAATTAACCGTAATATTTTTTGACGTTAAAACCTTGGCAAACTTTTGAGTAAATAGGGTAAGGGCTAATTTGGATGCTGCATAATTCATAAATCCATTAAACCGAACGGTTTCGAGTAATTGTTTAGATTCAAACTTTCGAACGATTTTATGCCCTACCGAGCTGACATTTACGATACGCCCATCCGAACTCTGGCTCAAGAGATCCACCAATAAATAACTTAATAAAAAGGGGCTGAAATAATTAACCTGATAGGTCATTTCTAATCCATCAGGGGTTATCGTTCTTTTCTCCATATAAACCCCTGCATTATTCACTAATACGTCTAAGCGACCATATCGGGTTTTTATCAGGTCTGCCAAGTTCCTAATTTCTGAAAAAGAGGATAAATCGGCCTTTATATAATGAATATTAGGATTGCCACTTTCTTTCCTCAAGGATTCCTGAACCATAACCCCTTTCTCATCTGAACGGATGGGTAAAATGAAAAAGGATTCAGGTTCCTGACCTGCCATAATGCGTACTGCACTATAACCAATTCCGGAACTAGCTCCGGTTACGAGATAATATTTTTTCATCATGAGGGAAAATAAAACCAAAACTAACCAATTAAGCCTATCGGTTTTGCAACAATTTACAGAGAATTGGTAAATATCGCTCACAATTTAATTTCCATTTGAACCTATTTGATAGGTGTCGAAAACAGCTTTGTAGGCTAAGTGAGATAACCTATTCATTTACGTTTACATTGGATACATTTTTCAGATCCAGAAATACACAATAATGCACAAAAGCTTTAAAATTAATTTATTATTGATTATAAGTGTGTTAAAAAGTAGGCTTGTAATTGCAATACTTAGGAGTATTAAACTTGTCACCACCTTTGTGGTCACACATAAATTTAAATTTATTAATTGATGCAGATATATATTAAAAATGGTTTTTTTATTTCTAAAAAATGAATAAATAGCATAATTAAGAATTTAAATGCTTTTTTAATTATAAAGGCAGAAATTTAGTAGATTTATTTTAGTTCATTTAGCTTACTAAGGTAAATAAAACATGAAAGAACCAGGGGTAGATAATCGTCATAGAGATAAAGATGGCGAAATTCAAAAAAAACGTAGTGACGCACTTAACAAAAATCTTCCAACGCCTATCCCTCAGTTTTCACCAGATGATACTGTAGGGTTTATGAGGAAAAAAACGGGAAAAGTAAGCCTTAAGGATATCAGAAATGCCGCTAAAAAGAGAAAGTAATCAAAATGCTCGATAATATCATCCTGTCCATCCTTTTTTTGAATTAAATGGAAATAAAAAGTATTTTTTTTTTAATTCAAAAAAATCATAGAATATCAAAGACGATATGAATATTGTTCCTGTTTTTTAAATTGTATCGATGTTAGAAGAAGCAACCAAAAAATTCTCTTTTGAGACATCCAAAAATGGTATGATGGAAATACCTTTGGAAAAAGGTTCCATAATTTACGTTTTAGGCCCTAATGGCTCAGGTAAATCAGGTTTAATGCAGAGAGTGTATGTTCAAAATAGAGCAAATTCAATTCGGATATTGGCACATAGGCAAATTTGGTTTGCAGATAACGCGATGGACGTTACTCCCTCTAGTATGAAACAAATTGAGGACCAAATAAAAATAAATGATACGGCAGATGCCACACGATACAAAGATATTTACGCACAATATAGGTCTGCCTTTGCAGTGACAAACCTTATAAATGCAGAAAATACAAAAAATATAAAAATTGCCTCAGCTGTAAGGGAAGAAAAAAATGAACTTTTAAAGGAATTAATAAAAGAACCTTCACTAATTCAATCAATCAATGAACTTTTTGCTATTTCTAATATTTCAATAGAAATTGTTTGGGAAAGGGGTTCCCTATTATTTGCAAAGAAAAAAGGTTTTGAACCATACAGCATAGCAGAATTATCAGACGGAGAAAGAAGTGCTTTAATCATTGGGGCCGATGTTTTGACCGCTAAACCTGAGACCATAATTATTATAGACGAGCCAGAAAGACATTTACACAGGTCTATTATTTCGCCTCTCTTAACAACTTTATTTGATAAAAGAAATGATTGCGTATTTATAATCGCCACACATGATATTCAATTACCTATTGATAATCCATTGGCAAGTATCCTTTTAATTAGAGGGTGTAATTGGAATGGAAAACAGATAATGAATTGGGATGCAGATTTAATATCAGCAAGTAGTCGTATTCCTGAACCTATTGAAAAAGAAATACTTGGTCCAAAAAGAAAATTACTTTTTGTTGAAGGAGATTTGGGAAGCTTAGATAAGCGTATTTATGAACTTATTTATCCAGAAGTAACAGTATTGCCGCAGGGCAATTGTGTTCAAGTTGAAAAGGCTGTTATTGGGCTAAAAGAGACTAATTTTTTTCATTGGATTAAAGCTTACGGATTAATTGATGCAGATGATAGGACTGAAACACAAAAGGAGGAACTATTTAAGAATGGAATCGTTTGTTTACCATATTATTCGGTTGAGGCGATTTATTACCATTTAAATATTATTGCAGAAATTGCCAAAAGACAGGAAGAACTATTCGAGAACAGTAAGGATTCTCTTTATAATGAGGCAACAAAATTTATATTGGAAGATTTATTGTATGATAGAGAACGGCTTTGTTCTATTCTTTGTTCAAAAAAAATAAAAGAAAAACTATTGAATTCTTCACCTAAACCAAAAGATATTCAATCGAGAAAGACTCTAAGTTTTAATATTGATGCAAATTCCGAATTTCAAAATGAGCTTGCGAATTTTGATAAATGGTAATGGAAAAAGACATTGGTAATCTCCTGGCCCGCTATCCTATTAGAGAAACAAAGGTTTTATCAAATATTACTAAAGCCCTTGGGCTAACTAGGATTAAATATGAAAGTTCAGTTAGGAAACTTATAATCGATAATGACGATATCAAAAAATTTTATAGAAATTTGTTAGAGCCTTTAACGAGCCTAATAATAGAAAGCCAAAATACTGAGCAGGTGAGAGAATTGGTCGTGGATGTAGAACAGTAGAATTTTAGTTAATTAATCTTTTTCACTAATCCGTTTTACGATTTAGTTTAACATAATTTTTATTAAAAGATGATTAATTTTTTTTAGAAATTCATACTATTACTTTAAAATGGTATTATTTAAAGCATCTTGAATACTTAGATTTGAAAACCATTGGGCAGGATGAATTCGATAAAAATCTTAATATAAT
>Ga0209067_10001018_pt1 | contig 17546 bp, 20 predicted proteins | sample ColStrG_CSR_2013_FD_187199 | JGI IMG/M metagenome (GOLD analysis project Ga0209067, IMG submission 187199) | Freshwater sediment microbial communities in response to fracking from Pennsylvania, USA - Cold Stream Run_MetaG_CSR_2013 (SPAdes)... | ecosystem: Environmental > Aquatic > Freshwater >...
GTCGATCGCGTAGCGCTGGACGAGCAGCTCGTCCCACAGCCGCACGAAGGCGCGCATCTTGCACATCTCCTCGACGAAGCGCACCCCGGCGTTGACGAAGAACGACAGTCGGGCCACCACGGCGGGCATCTGCGCCGCATCGACCCGGCCCGTGGCGGCGACCGCGTCCAGCACGGCGACGGCGGTCGCCAGCGCGTAGGCGATCTCCTGCACCGGGGTGGCGCCCGCCTCCTGCAGGTGGTAGCTGCACACGTTGATCGGGTTCCACCGGGGCACGGCCGCCACGGTGTAGGTCACCAGGTCCGTCGTCAGGCGCATGGACGGCCCCGGCGGGAACACGTAGGTCCCGCGCGACAGGTACTCCTTGACGATGTCGTTCTGGGTCGTGCCGGCGAGGTCTGCGGCGGCGACGCCCTGCTCCTCGGCCACCACCTGGTATAGCGCGAACAGCCACAGGGCGGTCGCGTTGATCGTCATCGAGGTGTTCATCGTGCCCAGCGGGATCGCCTCGAACAGCGCCCGCATGTCCCCCAGGTGCGCCACCGGCACACCGACCCGGCCCACCTCGCCGCGCGCCAGCGGATGGTCGGGGTCGTAGCCGGTCTGGGTGGGCAGGTCGAACGCGACCGACAGCCCGGTCTGGCCCTTGGCCAGGTTGCGCCGGAACAGCTCGTTGCTGGCCCGCGCGGAGGAGTGCCCGGCGTAGGTGCGCATCACCCACGGCCGGTCCCGCTCGGCCTGTTCCATGACCTCCCCCTCCGACTGCGGCGATCCTAGGTGCGCCTCTCCGGCGCGGCGTCCCCTGGCCGGGCCGGGACCACCGGCGGCGCACCCCGACGGGGCGACCGCCGCCACGACCCTAAGTCAACGACCGTTGACCTTCGCCGGCCCCATCAGTAGCGTCGCGGCATGCTGGCTGTAGTGATCAAGGAGTTCCGTGAGCTCGGCCGGGACCGACGGACCCTGGCGATGCTCGTCGTCCTGCCCGTCCTGCTGCTGGTGATCTTCGGGTACGCGGCCAACTTCACGGTGACGGCGGTCCGGACGACGGTCGTCGGACCGGCGGCGTCGGAGGCCGCCACGTCACTGCCCGCGCTGTTCGACGTCACCTCGGTGCAGACGCAGTCGGGGACGGCGCAGGCGCAGACACTGCTGCGCGACGGCAGGGCGGGCGTGGTCGTCGACACCACGACGACGCCGGCCACCGCGTGGGTGGACGGATCAAACCTGTTCGTCGCGCAGTCGGCCGTGACAGCCCTGGCCCGCGCCGGCTCGGCGTCCACCACGAGGGTCCTGTTCAACCCGGAGCTGAAAACCTCGTGGTACATGGTGCCGTCGCTCATCGGGCTGATCCTGACCTTTATTGGCACGATCGTCGCCAGCATCGGCCTGGTCCGGGAGCGGGAGACGGGCACCTTGGAGCAGCTCGCGGTGATGCCGTTCCGTCCCTCCGACGTGGTGTTCGGCAAGATCGCGCCGTACTTCCTGCTGGACTGCCTCGAGATGATCGTCATCGTGGCGCTGGGGATGGCGCTGTTCCACGTGCCGTTCAACGGCAATGTGGGTGTGTTCGCCCTGGGGGCTGTGCTGTTCCTGCTGGTGGTCCTCGGGCTGGGCGTCTTGATCTCCACGCTGTCCCAGACACAGGGACAGGCCATCCAGTCCGCCATTTTCGTGGTGATGCCGCAGATCCTCCTGTCCGGGATGATCTTCCCGCTGGTCGCGATGCCGTGGGCCATCCGCTGGATCGGCTACTGCCTGCCACTGACCTGGTTCACCATGATCACCCGCGGGGTGATGGTGCGCGGGGCACCGATCACCGCACCCACCGTCTGGGTGCCCATCGTCGTCCTGCTCACGATGGCGACGGTCATCTTCTCCCTGGCGATCCTGCGATTCCGCGCGCAGCTGGCGCCCACGCGCAGCACCCGGGGCCTGCCTGACCCTGCTGGTGCGACGGCGGGCTCCGGTGCCTGAGGCGCAGGGCGGGTGGGGTGTTCGCGGGGTCCGCGTCGGTCTCGGTGGCCGCGTGGTTCTGGACGACATCTCCCTGCCGGTGACGCCCGGAGCAGTGGCCGCGGTGGTGGGCGGTGACGGGGCAGGGAAGACCACGCTGCTGCGCACCCTGATCGGCCGTGTCGTCCCCGACCGCGGCACCGTGGCAGCGCCCGAACGCCACCGCGTGGGCTACCAGCCGGCCACTGCGGGCAGCTGGGCCAACCTCAGCGTGGACCAGAACTTCGCCGTCGTCGCCCGCGCCTACGGCTTGGACCGCGCGCGGGCGCGCCAGCGCTGCGACGAGCTGCTCGCCGCAGCGGGCCTGACGGACGCACGGGGACGCCTGGCGGCCCAGCTGTCCGGTGGGATGCGCCAAAAGTTGGGGTTCTGTATGGCGATCCTGCACGAGCCGGACCTGCTGGTCCTCGACGAACCGTCCACCGGCGTCGACCCGGTGAGCCGGGTGGAGCTGTGGGCGCTGATCAGCGCCGCGGCCGCCCGCGGGGCCGGCGTCGTTCTGACGACCACCTACCTCGACGAGGCGGAGCGCGCCCATGACGTCCTCGTCCTGGACCGGGGTGCAGCGCTCCTGCACGGCACGCCCGCCGAGGTGCTCGCCGAGGCTCCGGGCACCGTGAGCCGGGTCAGCGTGGCCACCCAGCCCAGCTTCGCCTGGCGGCGCGGCCGCCAGGTCCACCAATGGCATCCGGGGCCCGCCGTGCCGCAGGACACGGCGGTCGTGCTCGACATGGAGGACGCCGTGGTGGCCGCCGCCCTGGAGCACCGCGGGGACGGGGGTACGCCCGTGCCCGAGCCGCCGCCGGCGACGGTGGCGGGGTGTGACGTCCTGCTGGCCGCCCGGGGCGTCTCCTGCTCCTTCGGCGACACCCTCGCCGTGCACGACGTGTCGATGCAGGTGTCCCCCGGCGAGATCGTCGGCCTCATCGGAGCGAACGGCGCCGGCAAGACCACGCTGATCCGGATGCTCCTGGGCCTGCTCGACCCCACGAAGGGGGAGGTCGACCTCGTCGGCGGCCCCCCGTCGCGCGGCGCCCGCCACCATGTCGGGTACGTCCCGCAGGGTCTCGGGCTGTACCGCGACCTCACCGTCGGGGAGAACCTGGACTTCGTCGCCGCCGCCTACGGCCAGCCGGCCCGCGCGCGGGGTGCGCTCCGGGCGCTGTCCGCACACCTCGTCGGCGAGATCGGGCTCGGCGAGCAGCGCCAGCTCGCCTTCGCATGTGCACTGGCACACGCCCCCGCACTTCTGGTCCTGGACGAACCGACCTCTGGGGTGGACCCGATCGCGCGCACCCGGCTGTGGGACACCATCCACGCCCAGGCCGAGGCCGGAGCGGGGCTGCTGGTGAGCACCCACTACATGCAGGAGGCCGAGCAGTGTGACCGGCTGATCCTCATGGACCGGGGCGTCGTGGTCGCCCAGGGCACGACCGCACAGATCGTTGGCTCGACCACGACCACCCGGGTCCGGACCACCACCTGGGCGGACGCGTTCCAGGCGCTGCGAGCCGCGGACCTGCCGGTCGCCCTGGCCGGTCGGGAGGTACGCGTCGTCGACACCTCCCCCGCCGCGGTCCGGCAGGTGCTCGGTGCGGCGGGGGTCGCCTGCCAGGTCGACGTGGTCGGGGCGACGCTGGAGGAGACGATGACCGCGGTCGTCCGCGCCCGCCGCGACGGCGTGGCCTCATGACCCCGACCGGCGCTGCCGCCGACACCCTCGCCGCACCGCGGCGGCTGGGGCGCCGTCCAGGCCCGGACACCACCCGCGCCGACCTGCTCGTGGCGGCACGACGCCTGTTCTCCGAGGCGGGCTACGAGCGGGCCAGCGTGCGGGCGATCGCCCGCGCCGCAGGCGTCGACCCCGCGCTGGTCTACCGGTTCTTCGGCTCCAAGGAGGGCCTGCTCCGGGCGGCGATCCAGCTGCCGGTGGACCCCGACGCCATCTTCGACGCCATCGACAAGAACCCGGGCGACGAGGGGCGCGCCCTTGTCCGCCGCGTCCTTCAGCTGTGGAGCGCGCCGGCCGTCCGCGAGCACATCACCGTCCTTCTGCGCACCGCGGTGTCCCACGAGGAGGCCCGCGCGGCGCTTCGTGACGTGCTCACCGACCAGCTGGTGCGTCGGCTGGAATCCCACCTCGCCGCCGCCGATGCCCACCTACGGGCCGCTCTCGTGGCCACCCAGCTGGTCGGCCTGGCGATGACGCGCTACGTGATCGGGATCGACCCGGTGAGCACCGCGACCGACGAGCAGCTCGTCGAGGCGATGGGGCCGAGCGTGCAGCGGTACCTGACCGGCGAGCTGGCCTAGCCGGCTGTCGACCAGCCTGCGCCCCGCCCGGCCCCGGGCGGGCGCCTCGACCCGCTGCGCGTCCCCCCACGCCAGGGTCTGCCCACCGGCCCCGCGTCACGGACCACCCAGGACGACCGGCGGGCGAGCCACGGGGCCGGGCGCGACCGAGTCGCCTCGGCCCGCCCCAGGCGGTGGGCCTGCGGCATGGACACCTGTGCCACGATGCAGCCGACGCAGCGCACCGAGCCCGGAGGACACCGATGACCGACGCAGCGACACCACCGGCGGTGGCCGTCCCGGCGGACACGTTCTACGGCGCCGACCCCCGCCGCGGCGACAGCAAGGTGCTCAGCTACGGCAGCGGCTGGCGCCAGCCGGGGTGGAGCGACGACACGCACGTCGTGCAGGTGTACTGGCTACGCGCCACCCACGAGCTCGTGGTGTTCTACGTCGCCTACAACTGGGACCTGCTCTCCGAGGAGGCGGTGGCCGAGTCCGCGCCTGCGTCGTTCACCGGCATGCTCAACTCGTCCTTCGGGTCCGGCGAGGAGCTCGGCCGGGTCCTCGGCGACCTGGACACCGCGACGACCGCGACCTGGGTGGAGGTGCTGGGCAGGCTGCGCTCTGACCTGGAGTGCCACGAGGTGATGTGGAACTGGCTGTGGCTTCAGCACCACCCCGACGGCCTGGCCGAGCTACGCCAGCGCGTCGCGGGCCGCGCCCGGGCCGGGGACCCGACCTAGCGGCCTCGGCCAGGCGGACACCGCTGGCGGCCGTTCGGCCGGGATGGGCCCGCGCGGGCCACGCGCCAGGGACGGCTGCGTCAGGCTGGTGGGGTGCCCCGCGTCGACCTCGCCCCGCTGGCGGCCCCCCGGGCGCCCGGCGTGCACCGCCGTGCGGTCGGGCTGCTCGTGCTGGTCAACCTGCCCCTGCTGGTCGTCGTGGCCGTCCAGGCCTGGACGACACAGGCGAACGAGGCACTCGCCGCGCAGCTGCGCGACGGCAGGGTCGCGGCCGCGCTGGTACACCCGCTGACGCTGCCGTGGTCGGCGGGCAGCGCGGCGGCGGTGGGGTTGCTGACCGCGGCAGCGGCCGTCGCTGGCCCCGTGCTGGCCGCGGTCGCGGCCTCGTCCGGCCGGGCGCTGCTGGCCGGGCGCGGCACGCCCGTGGGGCGCGGGTATGCGCCGCTGCTGGGGATCCTCGGGGTGGTGACGGTGCTGCCCTGGGTCGCCGTCGTCACCGTGCTGCCGGCACTGGCCACCCCGGCCTGGCCGGCCCACCCGGGTCCCGGCCTGGCCCTGCTGCTCGGCCAGAGCGTCGCCCTGGCCCTGGTGGTCGCGGCGGCGCACCGGCTGGCCCCGCCCGAGGCCCGGACCCCGGCGTCCCCGCGGGCGGGCTGGTACCCCGACCCGCTCGCCGGCGTGGCCTGGCGCTGGTGGGACGGCGCGCGCTGGACCTCACGGCTGGCCTAGCCGCCGGGGACGCCCCGGCAGGTGTGCCTACCCGGTCCCCGCAGCGGCGTCAGCGCTGGCGCGCTGCACGTGCAGCACCCGGGTCAGGTGGGTGACGGCGAGCAGGCGCAGCAGCCGCTCGTGCGGGGCCACCAGCACCAGCTGCCGGCCGGCGCGGTGGGCGCCGCGGTGCGCGCTGACCAGCAGGCCCAGCCCAGCGGCGTCCACCACGGCGGTGGCCGAGGAGTCCACCACGACGACGGTGCGCGGGCTGGCCGCGACCGCCCACGCCAGCGGCTCGACGTCTCCACCCACCGTGGAGACGTCGAGCCGCTCGGGCAGCACGAGGTCGGGACGGGCAGCGGCCAGGTCCATGGGCACCTCCCGGGGGAGCGGTCCCCGACCGGGAGGCGTCCCGGTCGGAGGGGGAGGACCGCTCCGCCACGGTCGGCCTGGGCCGCCCGCGCTGGCAGCGTAGAGGCGGTGGGAGCGTGGGGGCTGCTGTGACACGCGGGGCACCAGGGGCCCCTGAGAGGCTACGGGGTCGGGTAGTCGTAGAAGCCGTGGCCGCTCTTGCGGCCCAGCTCGCCCGCGCTGACCATCCGCGCCAGCAGCGGCGGGGGCAGGAACGCGGCCTGGCCGGTCTCGGCGTAGATCGAGCCCGCAGCGCGGACAAGGATGTCGATCCCGGTCAGGTCGGCGGTGGCCAGCGGGCCCATCGGGTGCCCGAAGGCCAGCCGGCAGGCCGTGTCCAGGTCGGCCGCGGAGACCACCCCGGCCTCCACCAGCCGCGCCGCCTCCATGGCCAGGGCCACGATCAGCCGGGTAGTCACGAAACCCGCGATGTCCCGCTCGACGACGATCACGGTCTTGCCGAGGCCCTCGGCGAAGTCCCGAGCCCGAGCCACGGTGGCGTCCGAGGTCGCGCGGCCGCGCACCAGCTCGCACAGCGCCATCATCGGCACCGGGGAGAAGAAGTGGGTTCCCACCACCGCCTCCGCCCGTCCGGTGGCCGCCGCCAGCACCGTGATCGGGATGGCAGAGGTGTTGGACGCGAGCACCACACCTGGCCTGGCCAGGCGGTCCAGCGCGGTGAACAGGGCGCGCTTGGTGTCCACGTCCTCCACGACCGCCTCCACGACCAGCTCGGCGTCCGCGACAGCGTCCAGCTGCGTCTCGGTGCGCACCCTGGCCACGCTGGCCGCGGCGTCCGCCTCGCTCAGGGTGCCCTTGGCGACGAACCGGGCCAGGGACGCCTCGATCGCGGCTCGCGCGCGGGCCAGGGCGTCGGGGGTGAGGTCGACCAGGGTGACGTCGTGGCCGACGCCCGCGGCCACCTGCGCGATGCCGGACCCCATCAGGCCCGCGCCTACGACTGCGACCCGCATCCCGACCACCTCTCCTGGACGCCCGCGCCGGAAGCCCGGCGCACCGCACAGTGCGAGGGGCACGGTAACGAACCTGGGGGTGCACGGCGGCGGCGACGGCGGAAGGATGGGTGCATGGCGGGCTGGTCGTCGTACTCCTACGCCTACGGGCCACTGGTCGCGCTCATCCCGCTCGGGGTGCTGGTCCTCCTGCTGCGCTGGGCGTTCGGGCGGGGCGGCTCGGTGGTGGCCCCGCGGGCCAGCGCAGGCCCGGCCAGCGACTACGGCCTGCTGGTGGCGGTGTCCAGCCCGCGCAGCGCGGCCCAGGCCCAGCAGCAGGCGGCCCGGCTGGTCGCGGCGGGCCTGCGCGCCACCGTGGCTCCCACGACGGACGGCCCCCGGGTCATGGTCTTCGCCGGCGACGTCGACGCCGCGCGCGCCGTGCTCACCGCCTGAGCCGCGCCGATCCGACCGCCGTCTGGGGCAGCTAGGCGCCGGACCCCACCGCGATGCGCAGCTCGGCCCGCGCCAGCGCCTGCTCGGCCTCGGCGCGCTCAAGGTCGGCGACGACGCCAGCGTCGGCGGTGTCACCGCCGCGCGTGCCCGCCGCCCGCAGCTGGTCCAGCCTCGCCTGGGCGTCCGCCCGCGCGGCCTCCGCGCGGGGAAGGTCGATGTCCTCGGCGAGCTCCGCGATCCCGACGAGCAGCGTGACCCGGGTGGACACCCCCGCGATCGGGCCGTCCTCCCCGCCGGCGAGCCCGCTGGCCGCGCCCCGGCGGGTGTCCACCTGGACGTAACCGCCGTGCACCGCTACCCGGACCGCCGAGGCGTCCTCGCGCTCGACCCGCACCTCGCCGGGCACGATGTCCCCGACGAACGGCGCCCGGCCGGGCAGCACGGTCAGCGAGCCGCCCGAGGTGCGCAGCGACACCGCGGTGACCGCGCCGGCGAGCAGCGTCTGCTCCGGCGTGAGGACCTCCAGGGCCAGGGAGTGCGCCATCAGCCGGCCTCGCCCTCCAGCGTGCGGGCCTTGGCCAGCACCGACTCCACGCCCCCGACGTTCAGGAAGGCCTGCTCGGGGATCGTGTCCAGGTCGCCGTTGACGATGGCCTCGAAGGACTCCACCGTCTCCTGGACAGGCACGAACACCCCCTCCACCCCGGTGAAGACCTCGGCCACGAAGAACGGCTGGGACAAGAAGCGCTGGATCTTCCGGGCACGGTTCACCGAGACGCGGTCCTCCTCGCTCAGCTCGTCCAGGCCGAGGATGGCGATGATGTCCTGCAGCTCCTTGTACCGCTGCAGCACCTGCTGGACCGCCCGGGCCACCTGGTAGTGGCGCTCCCCCACCACGTCGGGGGCGAGGATGTTGGAGGTGGAGGCCAGCGGGTCCACCGCGGGGTAGATGCCCAGCGCGGCCGTCTGCCGCGACAGCTCGGTGGTCGCGTCCAGGTGGGTGAACGTGGTGAACGGTGCCGGGTCGGTGTAGTCGTCGGCCGGGACGTAGACCGCCTGCAGCGAGGTGATCGACTTGCCGCGGGTGGAGGTGATCCGCTCCTGCAGCTCCCCCATCTCGTCGGCCAGCGTCGGCTGGTAGCCCACCGCCGACGGCATGCGCCCGAGCAGGGTGGACACCTCCGAGCCTGCCTGCACGAACCGGAAGATGTTGTCGATGAACAGCAGCACGTCCTGGTTCTGCACGTCGCGGAAGTACTCCGCCATCGTCACGGCGGCCAGCGCGACCCGCAGCCGCACGCCCGGCGGCTCGTCCATCTGACCGTAGACCAGCGCCGCCTTCTCGATGACCCCGGACTCCCGCATCTCCAGCAGCAGGTCGGTGCCCTCACGGGTGCGCTCGCCCACCCCGGCGAACACCGACACACCGCCGTGGTGGGTGGCGACGCGGTGGATCATCTCCTGGATGAGCACGGTCTTGCCGACCCCGGCGCCGCCGAACAGGCCGATCTTGCCGCCCTGGACGTAGGGCTCCAGCAGGTCGATGACCTTGATGCCGGTCTCGAACATGGTCGCGCGCGGCTCGAGCTGGTCGAAGTCCGGCGCCGGGCGGTGGATCTCCCAACGGTCGGCCACCTCGCCGATGTCGCTGGTGTCCAGCGGCACGCCGAGCACGTTGAACACGTGCCCGAGCACCGCGTTGCCGACCGGGACGCTGATCCCTCGGCCGGTGTTGCGGACCGCGGCGCCGCGCACCAGACCGTCGGTGGCCTGCATGCACACGCAGCGCACCCGGCCCTCGCCGATCTGCTGGGCGACCTCGGCGGTGACCGTCCGGGTCTCGCCCTCCAGCACCAGGTCCATCTCGACCGCGTGGTTGATCTCAGGCAGGGCGTGGGGGGGGAACTCGACGTCGACGACCGGGCCGGCGATGGCCACGACGCGTCCGTTCTCCAACGGACGCCCCCCGACCTCGGTGGCGTCGGGTGAGGTGGTGGTCATGTTCGTCAGGCTCCCTTCGGTTCGCGGAGCGCCTCGGCGCCACCGACGATCTCCATGATTTCAGTGGTGATCGCGTCCTGGCGGGCGCGGTTCATGATGCGGCTGAGGGTGCGGATCAGCTCGTCCGCGTTGTCCGTGGCCGCGGCCATCGCGCGCTGCTGCGCGGTGAAGAACGCGGCCGCACCCTCCAGCAGGGCGGAGAAGACCTCGGACTCCACCGCGCGCGGCGCCAGCTCGGCGAGCAGGGTGGCGGCGTCCGGCTCGAACTCGGTGTAGCCCTCCAGGTCCGCGTCGGGCGCGTCCCCTCCCTCGCCGTAGGGCCCAGGGATGTCGGTGTGCAGGCCGAGGGTGACCGCCGGGTCGGGCAGGGGCAGCAGCTGCTCGGTGCGCACCACCTGCGAGCCTGCCGAGACGTAGCGGGTAGCGACCAGCAGCAGCTGGTCGTCCTCCCCGGACAGGAAGTGCGCGGTGGCAGCCGCGGCGACGCCACGCGCGTCGGCGAACGTGGGCCGGTCGGAGAACCCCGCGAAGGAGCGCTCCACCTCCATGCCTCGGAACCGGAAGTAGGCAGGGGCCTTCTTCCCCACGGTGAACAGCCGCACCGCCGCGCCGGAGGCGCGCAGGTCGCTGACCAGCCGCTCGGTCGCCCGGAACACCGAGGTGTTGTAGGCGCCGGACAGCCCGCGGTCGCCGACGATGGCGATCACGGCCACCGACCGCGGCGACTCGGGGGTGCCCAGCAACCGGCGGGCGGCGGCGGGGTCGCCCTTGGCCGCCTCGACGACGATGCGTGCCATCCCCGCCCGGTAGCGCTGGTTGGCGTGGATCCGGTTCTGGGCGCGCACGATCTGTGAGGCGGCGATCAACTCCATCGCCTTGGTGATCTTCTTCGTCGACTGGACCGTGCGGATCCGTCGACGCAGGACGCGCTCCTGGCCACCTGCCATAGGTCAGTCGACCTTCCCGGTGTCGAACCCGTCCAGGAAGCTCTGCAGGCCACCGTCCAGCGTGCCGGCGTCCGGCATGGTCCCCGTCGTCCGGATGTGGGCGAGCAGGTCGGCGTGGTGGGCGCGGAAGTACTCCCGCAGCTCCGACTCGAACCGACGCACCTCGGAGACGGGCACGGTGTCCGTCCACCCCTTCGTGCCCGCGTAGACGACCAGGACCTGCTCCTCCACGGGCACCGGCGCGTTCTGCGGCTGCTTCAGCAGCTCGGTGAGCCGGTAGCCGCGGTCCAGCTGCGCCTGGGACACCTTGTCCAGCTCGGAGCCGAACGTGGCGAAGGCCTCCAGCTCGCGGAACTGCGCCAGGTCCAGCTTCAGGGTGCCCGACACCGCCTTCATCGCCTTGATCTGCGCGGCGCCGCCCACCCGGGAGACCGAGTTGCCGACGTTGATGGCCGGTCGGACCCCTGAGTAGAACAGGTCGGACTCCAAGAAGACCTGGCCGTCGGTGATGGAGATGACGTTGGTCGGGATGTAGGCCGAGATGTCGCCGGCCTTGGTCTCGATGACCGGCAGGGCCGTCAGCGAGCCACCGCCGAGCGCGTCCGACAGCTTCGCTGCGCGCTCCAGCAGCCGGGAGTGCAGGTAGAACACGTCACCGGGGTAGGCCTCGCGGCCCGGCGGCCGGCGCAGCAGCAGCGACACCTGGCGGTACGCCTCGGCCTGCTTGGACAGGTCGTCGTAGACGACGAGCGCGTGCTCGCCGTTCTCCATCCAGTGCTGGCCCATCGCGCAGCCGGCGTAGGGGGCCAGGTACTTGAAGGGGGCTGGGTCCCCAGCACCCGCCACCACGATCACGGTGTACTCCAGCGCACCGTGCGCGGCGAGCGTGCTCACGGTCTGCGCGACGGAGGAGTTCTTCTGGCCGATGGCCACGTAGATGCACTTCACGCCGAGGCCCCGCTGGTTGATGATCGTGTCGATCACCACCGAGGTCTTGCCGGTCTTGCGGTCACCGATGATCAGCTCGCGCTGGCCACGCCCGATCGGGGTCATCGCGTCGATCGCCTTGATGCCGGTCTGCAGTGGCTCCGACACCGGCTGGCGGCCCATGATGCCCGGCGCCTGGACCTCCATCCGCCGGGTGAGGTCGGTCGCGATCGGGCCCTTGCCGTCCAACGGCTCACCCAGCGCGTTGACCACGCGGCCCAGCAGCGCGTCCCCCACCGGGACGGTCTGGATCCGGCCCGTGGCGCGGACGACCTGCTCCTCCTCGATGGTGTCGACCTCGCCGAGCACCACCGCGCCGATGGTCTCCTCGTCAAGGTTGAGCGCGAGGCCCAGCGTGCCGTCCTCGAACTCCAGGATCTCGTTGACCGCGGCACCCGGCAGGCCGGAAACCCGGGCGATGCCGTCACCGACCTCGACGACACGGCCGATCTGCTCGGTGCCCACGACCGGCACGTAGGCCTCGACGTGCCGCCGCAGCGCCTCAGTGATCTCGCTCGCGTCGATCGTCAGCTCTGCCATCAGTGCGCTCCCTCGTCGTGGCTGTCCCGGTCGTGCTCCGGGTTGGGGGTCATGTCCAGTGCCTCGTCCCAGGCCCGGACCAACAGGTGCTCGTGCAGAGCCTCCAGCCGGCCGCGCGCGGTGGCGTCGACCTGCATGTCGCCGAGGCGGACCAGCACCCCGCTGAGCAGGGCGGGGTCCACGCTGACCTGCAGCTGCACGGGCGCGCCCGCCAGGGTGGTCAGCGCCTGCGACAGCGCGGCGCGCTCGGTCTCACCGACCTCGCGGGCCGCATGGACGCGGGCGACCCGCCAGCCGCGCGCGGTGGCAGTGGCGACGACCAGGTAGTCCAGCGTGCCGACGATGTCGCGTGGTCGCCCGGCGGCCACCGCGTAGCGGGCCAGCGCCAGGGTGGCCGGCTGGACCCGCGAGGCGAGCAGCTGGTCCACCACGCCCTGGCGGACCTCGACCGGCAGGTCGCGGTCGGCCAAGGCCCCGCGCAGCGCCGGAGAGGACTCCACTGTCCTGGTAAACCGGAACAGCTCGTCCTCTATCTCGTCCAGCGCTGGGGTCGGCAGGTCCTCGAAGACGGCGGTGGCATAGCCGCCCACACGCCGCCGCGCGGACAGGTGGCCCATCGGGGCCTCGACGTCGCCGATCTGCTCCGCGAAGTGCCGCGCCGACGAGGCGACCCAGTCGACCGCGAGGGGCACCTCGGGCGCGCTGACCGCGCCCACCGCGTAGGCGGCGATGCGGGCGGCCTCGGCCGACACCTTGCCGGCGAGCAGGTCCGCGACAACCGCGCGGCGGACCGGGCCGGACAGCGCCGTGTCCGTCAGCGAAGCGCGCAACTCGCTGCTGGCGTCGAGCAGCTGGTGGAAGCTGGCCAGGTCGGCCGCCACGCCGGGCAGGCGATCCGACGGCACCCCGCCGAGAACGGCGGCGGTGTAGCCCTGGACGCTGGGGTTCACGACCGCGGCCCAGCCCCGGCGACCGCGGTGCCCCCGGCGGCGGCGTCGGCGTTCAGCGCAGCCACCGCCTCCTCGATCAGGTCGGCGTGGCTCGTGGCGTCCACCTCACGCCCGATGACCCGCTCGGCCACCTCGAAGACGATCTCTCCCATCCGCTGCGCCGCCTGCTCCACCGCCCGCTGACGGTGCAGGGCGACCTCGGTGTCGGCGCCCGCGAGGATCCGGTCGTACTCCGCCTGCGCGCGGGTCTGCGCGTCGGCGACCACCTGCTCGGCGGTCTTGTTGGCCTGGGCGACGATCTCCCGGGCCTGCCGCCGGCCGTCCTCCAGGGCACGCCGACGCTCGTCATCGGCGGCGGCGGCCTCCGCGCGCGCTGCCTCCGCCGCCTCCAGCGATGATCGGATCTGCTCCTGGCGCTTCTCCATCGCCCGCTGCAGCGGCGGGACGATGTACTTGTAGATCATGAAGATGATGAACCCGAAGATGGCAAGCTCGATGAAGAACGTGCCGTTGGGCAGCAAGAAGATGGAGGACGCCGTCAGATCCACGTTACTTCACTCCGCTTCGTGTGCAGGTGTGCACTGCTGGTCCTGCCCGGGTGGGCGCGCGCCTTGGGGTTCGGGGTGGACTTACTTGCTCGAGAAGACGTACACGAACACGATCATGAAGAGCAGGTTGATGAAGTAGGCCGCCTCGACGAGCCCGACGGTGAGGAAGAAGTACTGGCGGGCCTTGGCTTCGATCTCCGGCTGGCGCGCGATCGCGCCGATGGTCGAGCTGCCGACCAGACCGTCACCGATCGCGGCACCAGCCGCGCCACCGGCCAGGGCGAGGCCGCCGCCGACGAGCGCTCCGGCCACGCGAATCGCCGAGTCGAGACCAGCGTCTGCTGCCATTTTGGGTTCCTCCAGTGTTCACGGTCAGTGCGGTGGACGGGCGGTCGGTGCAGTGGTGCCCACGTGCCAGGGCGCGCGGTCGGGCTAGTGCTCGGTCTCCATGCCGATGCTGAGGTAGATCAGCGTCAGCAGGGCGAAGATGAAGGCCTGGATCGCGCCGATGAACAGTGCGAAGGGCTTCCAGATCAGCTCCCCCACCCAGAACGCGTACACCGGTAGCAGCGCCACGAGGACCGAGACCATCAAGGTGCTGGCGAAAATGTTGCCGAACAGCCGGAACGTCAGGGTGATCGGTTTGGTGATCTCCTCGATGATGTTGATCGGGAGCATGATCGGGTAGGGCTTGAGGTAGTGGCGGAAGTACCCCCGCCAGCCCCGCGCCTTCACGGACTCGTAGTGCACGAGGACGATCACGGTGAGCGCCATAGCCAAGGGCAGGTTGACGTCCGAGGTCGGCGGCGGCAGCCACTCAGGGTTGTGCCCGCTGGGGATGATCTCCATCCAGTTGCAGATCAGGATGAACAGGAAGATCGCCGTGGCCAGCGGCACGAAGCGCTTGCCCCGCTCCCCGATCGCCGACCCGGCGATGTCGGAGACCTGCTCGATGACCGTCTCCCAGAACAGCTGCAGCCCGCCGGGTACCCCGGTGGTCATCCGCCGGCGCATCAGGTAGCCGAGCACCAGCAGCACGGCGGCCGCGATCAGCGTCGCCCAGACAATGTCCAGGTCGATCGTCAGGCCGAACACCTGCACGGACCTGGCGTGCTCGCCGACGCTGATCGTCGCCGTCATGTGCGCGGCCGCCCGCGGCGTCACTGGCCCGCCCCGGTCGGGCCGTCATGCAGGATCGCGCGCCCGGCGTTGGCGACGAAGCAGATCTGGAAGACCACCAGGCCCACGACCATGCCGATCCCCAGCGGGGGCTCCAGCAGCGTCAGCGCGATCGCGACAGCAGTGATGGCCGCCAGGCGGACCGCGCTGTGGGTACGCAGCAGGCGGCGCACCACCTTGGAGTTCGGCTCCTCGCCGGTGGGCACCTTGACGATCCCGTTGCCCAGCACGCGCACGTTGAGGATGGCCACCCCGACGCCGAGGGCTATCCCCAGCGCCCCCAGCGTGGAGTTCAGAACCAGCAGAGCCACGGCGAACGCCACGGCACCCACGCCGAGCGCGGAGAGCATGGTGGGCCGCATGATCCGGGTGAGCGCACCGGACGGGAGGTCGGTGATCACGCCGCGGCCGCCCAGGGGGTCACAGCAGCCTGCGCACCTGACCGACCACCATGGCCACCGCGGCCACGACCCCCAGCGCCAGTCCTACCAGCAGGAACAGCGGCGAGGTCCGCAGCCGGTCGTCGGCCAGCAGGCCCAGACCCAGCCCCGCGCCGACGCACGCCGCCGCGGCGGTGCCCAGCCCCAGAAACGCCGCCGCACCGGGCAGCCCGCCCGGCTCCGGGCGCTGCGGTGGTGGCGTCGTCATGCCGGGACCCCGGGCGCGCCGGGGCGGGCAGCACAGTGGACACCGGTGTCCTTTCTCGACTCTTGACCACGCTCGTCCGTATCCGGCGCGACCGCTGCGGGCAGGGTGCGACGTCCCGGGCAGGCAGCACAGTACACGGGGCCAATCATGGCCTTCCAACGGGGACCGGCACACGGTACGCGCCGCCGGAACGCCCTACGACACGTGTGCCGGCTGCGCGGGGCGACCGCCTCAGGAGGGGAAGGCGACCGGGTCTGGCTCGCGGGTGACGTCGGCCCCCAGGGCCCGCAGCTGGGCGTCGAACCCGGGGTAGCCGCGGTCGACGTGGAAGGCGTCGGAGACCACCGTGACCCCCTCGGCGACCAGGCCGGCGACGACCAGGGCAGCGCCGGCGCGGATGTCGGTGGCCCGCACCGGCGCCCCGGACAGCCGGGGGCGGCCGCGGACCACCGCGTGGTGGCCGTCGGTGCGGATGTCTGCACCCAGACGCAGCAGCTCGTCGACGAACATGAACCGCGCCTCGTAGACGTTCTCGGTCACCATGGCTGCCCCCTCGGCCACCGCGTTGAGCGCGAGCACCATCGGTTGCAGGTCGGTGGGGAAGCCGGGGAACGGCAGGGTCACGACGTCGACGGCCGCCGGACGGGTGTCCATCACCACCCGGAAGCCGTCCTCGGTGCGCTCCACGGCCGCCCCCGCGGTGACCAGCTTGTCCAGCGCGATCTCCAGGTGCTCCGGGCGTGCGTTGCGCACCCGGATGTCGCCCTGCGTCGCCGCCGCCGCGTACGCCCAGGTGCCGGCGATGATCCGGTCGGGGACGACGGTGTGCTCGACCGGGGACAGCCGCTCGACCCCGCTCACCTCGATGGTCGACGTGCCGGCGCCGTGCACCTGCGCGCCCATCGCGGTGAGCATGTCGGCAAGGTCGACGATCTCCGGCTCCCGGGCCGCGTTGTCGATCACTGTCGTGCCGTGCGCCAGGACGGCGGCCATCATGATGTTCTCCGTCGCGCCGACGCTGGGGAAGTCCAGCCACACCGGTGCCCCACGCAGGCCGTCCGGCGCCTTGGCGACGATGAACCCGTGCTCGGTGTCCACGCTGGCGCCCAGCCGGACCAGGCCGTCCACATGCAGGTCCAGCGGTCGCGACCCGATCGCGTCCCCGCCGGGGCGCGCGACCTCCGCGACGCCGCAGCGGGCGACCAGCGGCCCCAGCACGCAGATCGACGCACGCATCAGCCGCACCAGGTCGTAGTCCGCCTGGTGGCCCGGCCGCTCCGGCACGTCGACGCGCAGGCTGGCCGTCCGCGGGTCGTGCTCCACCGTGCAGCCGAGCCGGCGCAGCAGCTCCGCCATGATCGCCACATCGGCGATGTCGGGGACCTGGTGCAAGACGGTGACGCCGTGCGCGAGCAGGGCGGCGGCCATGAGCTTCAGGACGCTGTTCTTGGCCCCCGCCAGGCGGACCTCCCCGGCCAGGCGCGCGCCACCCACCACCCGGAACCTGTCCACCGCACCACCCTACGGGCGGGCCCGGGGGGCCGCCTCTAGGCTCACGGCATGGTCAACCTCACCCGGATCTACACGCGTACCGGCGACGACGGCACGACGACCCTGGGCGATTTGAGCCGCACCGACAAGACCGACCCGCGGCTGGTGGCCTACGCCGACGTCGACGAGGCCAACTCCGCGATCGGCGTGGCGCTGGCGCTAGGCGGCCTCGCCGGGGACATGGCCACCCTGCTCACCCAGGTGCAGAACGACCTGTTCGATGTGGGCGCGGACCTGTGCACCCCTGTGGTGGCCGACCCGCCACACCCACCGCTGCGCGTCGAGCAGGCCTACGTCGACGCGCTCGAGGCGGCCTGCGACACCTACAACGAGCGGCTGGAGCCGCTGCGCTCCTTCGTCCTGCCCGGCGGTACCCCCGGGGCGGCGCTGTTGCACGTGGCCCGCACGGTGGTCCGCCGCGCCGAGCGATCCACCTGGCTGGCGCTGCGCACCTACCCGGACTCGATGAACCCGCTGACCGCCCGCTACCTGAACAGGTTGTCCGACCTGCTGTTCATCCTGGCCCGTGTCGCGACCAGTGCAGCACAGGGCGGCCCCGGCGACGTCTTGTGGGAGCCGGGCGGTAGCCGCTAGCCGCGCACCTGTCCGG
>Ga0209067_10001019_pt1 | contig 17544 bp, 13 predicted proteins | sample ColStrG_CSR_2013_FD_187199 | JGI IMG/M metagenome (GOLD analysis project Ga0209067, IMG submission 187199) | Freshwater sediment microbial communities in response to fracking from Pennsylvania, USA - Cold Stream Run_MetaG_CSR_2013 (SPAdes)... | ecosystem: Environmental > Aquatic > Freshwater >...
ATGACTCTGAATTTATTCATGATATTTTTTTCAAAATACCTGCCATCAACGATCCGACGATACAAAATGCACTGGTTTCGCAAATGATTATTCTGGCAGCCCAAACGCAGACTCCAGAAGCCGCCAGCGCCCTGGTCGGTGCAGTGGGGGTTATTTTTGAATACACGGATCACATCAAATTGAATGATCAGACCAGTTCAGCATTGCGTGATTTTTTGATCAAAAATGAGCCGCAGTTTATTGCAGGAGAAAACATGCAATATGAAATGCTCACTGCGGCAGACTATTGCAGCTGGCTCAACAGCTACGCCAAGGCGGGAAATAAATCTGAAAACGAAACGCTCAAATTCATGCTTGAAACTCTAACCAGCAATGCAACCGACCCGAAAAAAATTATTGCGGTACTGCTCTCCAACCGTGGCCAGAACGTCGTTAATCTGGCTCGCCAGGAAGGCAGACTGACCACACTGCAAAACAGTTTGAAAATCGCGCTCTTGCAACTTCCACAGGGGTTTGAACTTTTTGATCTCACCCAGTCCGCTCTCAACAGCCTGAATTAATACCGATTTGTTTATTGACAATTGTGTTGATCATGCGCTGATCACGGGCAACTCTGTCGGAATCTGCCAGAGTTAATGATGGCAGTTCCGTGTCGTACCAAAGTCTGTCAACACTTCCACCTGATCGTCCTGTTTCCTGTATAAAGTCGTCCTGACCGCGCAACAAAGCAAGACTGGTTAATTCAACACTATTTTGGACTACTCCCATGGAAATTAAAGTCAACTTTCTCGACAAGCTCCGTCTCGAAGCCAGGTTCGATGATTTCACGGTGATCGCCGATCAGCCGATACGCTACAAGGGCGATGGCTCGGCACCAGGCCCGTTCGATTATTTTCTGGCCTCCTCGGCGCTGTGTGCGGCTTACTTCGTGAAGTTGTATTGCGTGACGCGCAACATTTCTACTGAAAACATCCGCCTGTCGCAAAACAATATCGTTGATCCGGAAAACCGCTATCAACAGATTTTCAAGATCCAGGTCGAGCTGCCGCCAGAGATATCCGCCAAAGACCGCCAGGGAATTTTGCGCTCGATCGAACGCTGTACGGTCAAAAAAGTGGTGCAGGCCGGTCCTGAATTTGTGATTGAAGAAGTCGAGAATCTGGACGCCGACGCTCAGGCGCTGCTCACCATCACACCGGATGCTGCTGCCAGCACCTATATTGCCGGCAAGGATCTGCCGCTGGAACAAACCATTGCCAACATGTCGGGCGTGCTGGCGGATCTGGGCATGAAGATTGAAATTGCGTCGTGGCGCAATCTGGTGCCGAATGTGTGGTCGCTGCATATCCGCGATGCGCATTCGCCTATGTGTTTTACCAACGGTAAAGGATCGACCAAGGAAAGCGCGCTGGCGTCGGCACTGGGCGAGTTTATCGAACGACTGAATTGCAACCATTTTTACGGTGGTCAGTTCTGGGGCGAAGCAATCGCCAACGCAGCGTTTGTGCATTATCCCAACGAGCGCTGGTTTCAGCCTGGCCCGAAAGATGCGCTGCCGGCGGACATTCTCGATCCAACCTGTCTGGATATCTACGACCCGGATGGCGAACTGCGCGCCTCGCATCTGATCGACACCAACTCCGGCAATGTGCAGCGCGGTATCTGCGCGCTGCCGTATGTGCGGCAGTCGGATGGCGCGGTGGTGTATTTTCCGGTCAGCCTGATCGAAAACCTGTATGTCAGCAATGGCATGAGTGCCGGCAATACGCTGGCTGAAGCGCAGGTGCAGTGTCTGTCCGAGATTTTCGAGCGGGCTGTCAAACGTGAAATTATCGAAGGTGAGATTGCCTTGCCTGATGTGCCGCAGGAAGTGCTGGCAAAATACCCCGGCATACTGGCCGGCATTCAGGGCCTGGAAGAACAGGGCTTTCCGGTGCTGGTCAAGGATGCGTCACTGGGTGGCGTGTATCCGGTGATGTGCGTGACGTTAATGAACCCGCGCACAGGCGGTGTATTTGCCTCGTTTGGAGCGCATCCCAGTCTGGAAGTGGCGCTGGAACGCAGTCTGACCGAATTGCTGCAGGGACGCAGCTTTGAAGGCCTCAACGATTTGCCTCGTCCTACTTTTGAAAGCAGCGCCGTCACCGAACCGAATAATTTTGTTGAACATTTTATTGATTCCAGCGGCGTGGTGTCGTGGCGGTTTTTCAGCGCCCGGTCGGATTTCGATTTTGTTGAATGGGATTTTTCCGGCCACGGCGATAACTCCAATGCCGAAGAAGCGGCCACCCTGTTCGGCATACTCGAAGACCTGGGCAAAGAAGTGTATACCGCTGTCCATGATCAGTTAGGTGCGACCGCCTGCCGCATCCTGGTACCGGGTTATTCGGAAGTGTATCCGGTCGAAGATCTGATCTGGGACAACACCAACAAGGCGCTGCTGTTCCGCGCCGATATCCTGAATCTGCACCGTCTCGACGATGCCAGCCTCGAAGCGCTGCTCGACCGGCTGGAAAACAATGAGCTGGATGACTACGGCGACATCGCCACACTGATCGGGATCGAATTTGACGACAATACGGCCTGGGGCCAGCTGACCGTGCTGGAGTTAAAGCTGCTGATTCACCTCGCCCTGCAGCAGTTCGACGACGCTCTCGAGCTGGCGGGCGCCTTCCTGCAATACAACGACAATACCGTCGAACGCGGACTGTTTTATCAGGCCTTGCATGTGGTATTGGAAGTCATGCTGGATGACGAACTGGAACTGGACGATTACGTGGTCAATTTCCGCCGCATGTTTGGCAATGACAGGATGGATGCGGTACTGGGGTCGGTGGATGGCAGCGTGCGCTTTTTCGGCTTAACGCCAACAAGCATGCAACTGGAAGGACTGGACAGACATCAGCGCGTCATCGACAGCTACAATAAATTGCATGCGGCCCGGGCCAAAGCTGCAACGATGTCCGGCTGATCGGCAGACCAGACTCGAAGAGACGATTGATAAGCAAGGTATCGGCATCAACCCGCGAACAACACGGGCCGTAGGGTGCGATTGCTCATGGACCAGCACGGACCATTCCGGCCATGGTGCAATGGCATTGCACCCTACGAACAACACGGAACGTAGGGTGCAATACCATTGCACCAATCCGACGACCAACCCAACCATAAAAAGTTGAACAAATCCCCCATGAAGCAATCGGCCATAGTGCAATGGTATTGCACCGTACCTCATCGATAGAGACAAAAAAAATCTCCCCAACCATGAACTGATCGGGGAGATTGCATTTTCCACTCTGCAGTGAAGTGTTACTCCACTGCCTTCACCATATCTTCAATTACCTTCTTGGCGTCACCAAACACCATCATGGTTTTATCCATGTAGAACAGTTCATTATCCAACCCGGCATAGCCTGAGGCCATCGAACGTTTGTTGACGATCACGGTTTTGGCTTTGTACGCTTCCAGAATTGGCATGCCGGCTATCGGTGATTTCGGATCCTTGGCTGCCGGATTGACCACGTCGTTCGCACCCAGCACCAACACCACATCGGCCTGCGCAAATTCGTTATTGATGTCTTCCATCTCAAAGACCTGGTCATACGGCACTTCAGCTTCAGCCAGCAGCACGTTCATGTGACCCGGCATGCGCCCGGCGACCGGATGTATCGCGTATTTGACGATAACGCCTTTGTGGGTGAGTTTTTCGGTCAGCTCTTTCAGAGCATGCTGGGCACGTGCTACCGCCAGTCCGTAACCGGGAACGATGATCACGGTTTCGGCATTGCCCAGCAAAAAGGCCACGTCGTCAGCCGAACCGGATTTGACATTGCGCTGTGCCTGCCCGCCTGCAGCCGCTTCGGCCGGCGCTCCGCCAAATCCGCCCAACAACACGTTGAAGAACGAACGGTTCATGGCCTTGCACATGATGTAGGACAGAATCGCGCCGGATGAACCCACCAGTGAACCGGCAATAATCAGCATCGCATTATTCAGCGAGAAACCAATCCCTGCCGCAGCCCAGCCGGAATAACTGTTGAGCATCGACACGACCACCGGCATATCTGCACCACCGATAGGAATGATGATCAGCACACCCAACGCAAACGCGAGGGCGGCCATGAGTGCAAACGGCGTCCAGCTTTGCGTGACGCAAAAACCGATGCCCAGACCAAGCATGGCCAGTGCCAGCACAAGATTGAGCATGTGCTGACCGGCAAAGCTGACCGGCGCACCCTGAAATAATCGGAACTTGTATTTGCCCGACAGCTTGCCAAACGCAATCACCGAACCGGAGAATGTAATCGCCCCGACAAAAGTACCGATAAACAATTCGATGCGGTTACCGACCGGAATCGCGCCACCTTTTTCAGTCAGGTTAAAAGCCCATGGTTCCGACACTACAGCTACCGCAATACACACCGCCGCCAGTCCAATCAGCGAGTGCATGGCGGCGACCAGTTCCGGCATCTTGGTCATCTCCACCCGTTTGGCCAGGGTCGCGCCGATCACGCCGCCCACCACCACACCGGCCAGCACCAGCTCCAGACCAATGCCGGCGCTGCTGAGATGCGATTTCAGTTCCAGCATCATCGCAATCGTGGTCGCTGCTGCGATGGCCATGCCGCTCATGCCGAAGGCGTTGCCGCGTCGCGCCGTTGAAGGGTGCGACAGTCCTTTGAGAGCCTGTATAAAACAGACCGATGCAATCAGATACAGCATCACTACCAGATTGATACTCATTATGCATGCTCCTTGGCTGGCGCTGCGGCCTTGGGTTCTTTTTTACGGAACATTTCCAGCATGCGCTGCGTGACCAGAAAGCCGCCGAAGACATTGACCGCTGCCAGTGCCACCGCCAGCGTGCCCATGACCTGGGCGAGCAGGCCTTCTGTCAGACCGGCAGCAAGCATCGCGCCAACGATGATGATGGCGGAAATCGCATTGGTCACAGCCATGAGCGGCGTGTGCAGTGCGGGAGTAACGGTCCATACCACGTGGTAACCAACGTAGATGGCTAGAACAAAAATAATCAGATTCGTAAGTGTGTGACTGACTTCCATAATGACCTCGTCTATTGTTTGTTTATTTTTTCAGGATTTCGCCGCCGGAGCACAACAGGGTGGCTGCAACGATTTCGTCTTCGCGATTGATTTCCAGGGCGGCATCTTTATTGATGATGAGCTTTAAGAAATCCAGCACATTGCGCGCATACAGGGCTGAGGCATCTGCCGGCACCAGCGTGGCCAGATTCGGCTCGCCGATAATGTGCACGCCGTAACGAACTACGGTTTTTCCGAGTTCCGACAGCGGGCAGTTGCCGCCCTGCTCCACCGCCATGTCAACGATGACTGAACCGGGCTTCATGGCCTTGACGGTTTCTTCCGAAATCAGCGTCGGTGCCTTGCGCCCCGGGATGAGTGCGGTGGTAATGATGATGTCGGCCAGTTTGGCGCGTTCGTGTACCAGTTCTGCCTGACGCTTCATCCAGTCGGCCGGCATCGGACGTGCATAACCGCCGGAACCTTTGGCGATTTCTTTTTCTTCGTCGGTCAGATACGGCACATCAATAAATTTGGCGCCCAGCGATTCCACCTGCTCTTTAACCGGTGGTCGCACATCGGAAGCTTCGATCACTGCTCCGAGGCGCTTGGCTGTAGCAATAGCCTGCAAACCGGCCACACCGACACCCATAATCAACACACGTGCCGCCTTGACGGTACCGGCTGCGGTCATCAGCATCGGCATAAACCGGCCATAGGTATTCGCGGCCAGCAGTACCGCCTTGTAACCGGCGATATTGGCCTGTGAAGACAGGACATCCATGGACTGGGCGCGTGTGATGCGCGGTGCGGCTTCCAGCGCGAAGGCAGCGATGCCGGAGGCGGCCATTGCTGCGGTATTGTCGGCATCGAACGGATTGAGCATGCCGACCAGCACACTGCCCGGCTTCATCAGCGCGCGTTCAGCCTGATCCGGGGCGCGAACCTTCAGGACCAGCTCAGAGCCCAGCGCTTCGGCAGCACTGACGATCTGTGCGCCGGCCAGAATATAGGCCTCATCGGTAATGCTCGACGCGATACCGGCGCCGGACTGCACCACAACGTGGTGTTTGCCGGCCAGGTATTTCTTGATTGTTTCCGGGGTCGCGGCGACCCTGGTTTCACCAGGTCTGGTCTCGGCGGGGATGCCAATTTTCATACTTTACTCCCTTTATGATTACTGAAATCTGGACTGCACAGTCTGTTTCATGCCAATTCAACAAGCTGCCGCATCACTCTGCGCTGCACTGTGTTGCATAAATGACCGGGGGCCGACGTACGCGACCGACCCCGTACTATATAGGTTTAGGCCGGCAAATTCACGATTTGCCCCAAAAACGCTGATAATTTTTAATTAAGCAAATCAGAGTGTCTACTTTAAGCCGCAGGAACCGTTAAAATAGCGACCTTGTTGATTTGGGCGACATCCGACCCAAGAACCAGGATGAAAAAAATGCCAGAAGTCTGGAAACCAGCTGTAACCGTCGCATCGATCATTGAACGCGATGACATGTTCTTCATGATAGAAGAAGATACCTCAGACGGCCGCCGCATCAATCAGCCTGCTGGCCATCTGGATCCGGGTGAATCCCTGATCGACGCCGTGGTGCGCGAAACGCTGGAAGAAACCGCCCATGACTTCATGCCGCGCTATCTGGTGGGCACTTATCTGGCGCGCTATCTGTCGAACCGGCGCGGCATTCCCGTCACCTATCTGCGCTTTGCATTTGCCGGCGAACTGGGACAGCAGCACGATCAGCCGCTGGATCATGGCATCGTGCGCACCATGTGGATGAGTTACGACGAACTGGTTGCCACAAAAGATCGCCATCGCAGCGAATTGATACTAAAGTGTATTGATGACTATCGCGCCGGGGTGAAGGTGCCGCTGTCGGTGATCTATACCGACGCCAGCGTGTCCGGCGAATTCTGAGCAGGAAACCATGAGCAAAAAACGGGTCGTGATCGGCATGTCGGGCGGGGTAGACTCCTCGGTCTCGGCACATCTGCTGAAGCAGCAGGGTTATGAAGTAATCGGCCTGTTCATGAAGAACTGGGAAGATGATGACGATTCCGAATACTGCTCAACCCGTCAGGACTGGATCGACGCGGCCAGCGTGGCCGATGTGGTCGGCGTGGATATCGAAGCGGTGAATTTTGCCGCCGAGTACAAAGACCGGGTGTTCTCGGAATTTCTGCGCGAATACCAGGCTGGCCGAACACCGAATCCGGACGTGCTGTGCAATGCCGAAATCAAATTCAAGGCCTTTTTGGACCATGCCATGCATCTCGGTGCCGACTATATCGCTACCGGTCACTATGCGCGCGTGCGCGAGGTTGACGGTCGGTTTGAATTATTGAAGGCCCTTGATCTGTCCAAAGACCAAAGTTATTTTTTGCATCGTCTGAACCAGGCGCAGTTATGCAAGACCCTGTTCCCGCTGGGCGAAATCCATAAAACCGAGGTCCGCCACATCGCTGAGCAGATTGGTCTGCCGAACGCAGCCAAAAAAGATTCCACCGGCATCTGCTTTATCGGTGAGCGTCCGTTCCGTGAATTTCTGAATCGCTATCTGGCGCAGCAACCCGGTCCGATCAAAACGCCGCAAGGGGAAGTCATCGGCGAACATATCGGCCTGAGTTTTTACACTCTCGGCCAGCGCAAGGGTATAGGCATAGGCGGAATCAAGAGTCATCAGAATGAAGACGGCAGCAGTGATGCCTGGTATGTGGCGAAGAAAGACATGGCCAACAATACGCTGTACGCAGTACAGGGGCATGATCATCCCTGGCTGCTGTCGGCGCAGTTGCGCAGCGATCAGGCCAGCTGGATTGCGGGCACGCCACCGGAGATGACTGGCCTGACGGCCAAGACGCGTTATCGGCAGGCCGACGTGGCCGGGGATCTGACGGTCATCGATGAGCTGCAGTTTCAGCTGGCCTTTAACGATCCGCAATGGGCTGTGACGCCCGGGCAGTCTGCGGTGCTGTATCAGGGTGATGTCTGTTTAGGTGGCGGAATTATCTGTAACTGACCGATGCATATGGGTGCAATATCATTACACCCTGTTGAACTTCACCGATCCAATGTGAACAAGGATAACCGCCATGCTTTCCTCCCCTTCAATCTGTGTAGTCGGCAGTATCAATATGGACCTGGTATTCCGCACGCCGCGCATGCCGGGCGTGGGCGAAACGGTCAGCGGCCATGAGTTCGTCCAGATCGCCGGCGGCAAGGGCGCAAATCAGGCGGTGGCAGCATCCCGTCAGGGCGCCAATGTGTCGTTTATCGGTTGTGTCGGCAACGATGCCAACGGCAGGAAATCATTGGACGGCCTGGAAATGGATGGCATCGATATCGCCGCCGTCAGCACCATTCCCAACTGCGCCAGCGGCGTCGCCGGCATCTTTGTCGACGATCTGGGACGCAACAGCATCGTCATTGCGCCGGGTGCCAATGCCCGGCTCAGTACCGCGCACATCCTGGCTGCGCAGGAAACCATACGCAAGTCGCAACTGCTGATCTGCCAGTGTGAAACACCGCTGACCACCATTCAGGCGGCCATTACCATTGCGCACAAACATGGCGTCAAGGTTGTGTTCAACCCCGCACCAGCTATCCCTTTGCCCGATCATCTGCTCAGTGAAGTCAGCTACCTGATTCTGAACGAAACTGAAGCAGCACAAATCAGCGGCGTGAGCGTGACCGATATCGACAGTGCGATGGCGGCAACCCGCCGGCTGCTGGCCCGTGGCGCGGGATGCGTGCTGCTGACACTGGGTGAACAGGGCGTCTGCGTTGCGCAGCAGGATCAGTTTCATCATCTGCCCGGCCTCCCGGTGAACGTAGTTGACACTACCGCGGCGGGCGATACCTTTATCGGCGCGTTTGCCACGGCTATCGGCAGCGGCATGGATGAACTGGAAGCCGCCATGCATGCCCAGTATTGCGCCGCACTGACGGTCACCAGACTGGGTGCGCAAAGTTCAATTCCGCATCAGCACGAAGTCATTCAATTCAAAGCCCAACTGCACCTCACCTAAGGAAAACCCATGACCAAACACAAAGTTATTTTTGACACGGATCCCGGCGTTGATGACGCCATGGCACTGTATTTCGCCATGGCACATCCGGATATCGAGGTACTGGGCATTACCACCGTTTTCGGCAATGTTACGGCCCAGCAGGCGACCGCCAATGCGCTGTACCTGACCCGCATTGCCGGCTATCCGATACCGGTGGCCGAAGGGGCGCCGATACCGCTGGCCAAGGCACCGGGACAACCGCCGGGATTCATTCATGGTGACGATGGTCTGGGCAATCTTGCATCGCGCACGGCGATTTCCGGCACGGCAGAAACCTGCAGCGCGGCAGAATACATCGTCAGGATGGCGCGTGCGCATCCCGGTGAAATCACGCTGGTAGCAGTCGCGCCGCTGGCCAATCTGGGGCTGGCACTGAAGATCGAGCCTGATCTGCCGAAGCTGCTGAAGCAGGTCGTGTTAATGGCCGGCACGGTGACGGAACCGGGCAATGTGTCGCCGGTGGCCGAGGCCAATGTCTGGAATGATCCGGATGCTGCCGATCTGGTTTTCACTGCTGGCTGGAATCTGACCATGGTGGGTCTGGACGTCACCCATCGCGTGGTGTTACCGTCCAGTTTTTTCGACCGGCTGGCTGACAAACACGCACATCTGGCAACGACGACCCTGCGCCATGCGGTCCATTTCTACTGCAATTTCTACAGCGCGATCCGGCCAGAACTCGGCCACGCCTGTTATGGCCATGACGTGCTGGCGTTTGTGTATCTGGTCGCGCCGGAATTGTTCACAACGCAGGATGGACGGATTCGGGTGGCGACTCAGGGCATCGCGAACGGCCAGACCATGATGGACAAACACAACGGCAAACTGTTTTATCCGCAGCCAGGCTGGGAACCGGAAAGACCGACTACCCGGGCGTGTCTGCAGGTGGATGCCGAAGCCTGCATCAGGCTGATTGAAACGACGTTAAGTGGGGATTGGCTGAAGGCGCCGCTGACGGCCTGATTGATCCAGGTGCGTAGGGTAATGCAATACCATTGCACCATCTCGCGGACAATGACAGCTCGGTGCAATGGTATAAGGAGTGTTCGCCTGCATGCGAACACCGTTCCGCAGGCAAGGAGCTGTGCTCCTTGAAACCCCTGCTGCACTACCCTGCGAATTTGGTTTTTTGATGAGATGCGCTAAGTTGATGCACCACCCGACCCACTTCAGATATCGTTCACGCAGCCCTTTTTTCGTCCCGCAACTGGCGCCGCAAAATTTTGCCGACGTTGGTCTTGGGCAGATCGGCCCTGAATTCGATATGGCGCGGTTTCTTGTAACCGGTCAGCTCATTCTTGCAGAAATCCAGAATATCCTGCTCGGTAAGCGCCTGATCCTTTTTGACAATATACAGTTTGACCGCTTCGCCTGAATGCTCATCCGGCACACCAACGCAGGCGCATTCCAGTACGCCCGGGTGCATGGCCACCACACCTTCAATCTCATTCGGATAGACGTTAAAGCCGGACACCAGAATCATGTCCTTCTTGCGGTCCACAATGGTGGTGAAACCACTCGCATCCATGATCCCGACGTCGCCTGACTTGAAGAAGCCGTCTTCGGTCATGCACTTGTCGGTTTCTGCCTGATTCTGCCAGTAGCCCTTCATCACCTGCGGCCCACGAATCGCAATTTCACCGGATTCACCGAGAGGCACTTCCAGGCCGGCGTCATCCAGAATAATGATTTCAGTCGACGGCACCGGCAGGCCAATGGTGCCGAGCCTGCCGTTTTCGAGCGGATTGGCGGAGGCGATCGGCGACGTCTCGGACAGCCCGTAACCTTCACAGATAGTGCAACCGGTGACTTTCTTCCAGCGCTCGGCCACCGCTTTCTGCACCGCCATACCGCCGCCCATGCTGATTTTCAAATGTGAAAAATTCAGATTCGCGAATTCGGGATGGTTCAGCAAACCATTGAACAGCGTATTGACTGCCGGGAAAAAATTGACCTGATATTTGGCCAGCTCTTTAATAAAGCCGGGAATATCGCGCGGATTAGGAATCAGCAGGTTCGCCATGCCAAGACGCATGCCCATCATGCCGCACACTGTCAGCGCAAAGATGTGATAGAGCGGCAGAGCGCACATCATGGTGAGCTGTTCTGCGGCCGGATGTTTGTCGAGTTCAGGTTTAAACCACGCATGCGCCTGCAGAATATTGGCCACAACATTGCGATGGGTGAGCATCGCGCCTTTCGATACGCCGGTCGTTCCGCCGGTGTACTGCAGAAAAGCCAGATCGTCGAGACTCAGCGATACCGGCTGCATGCTCAAACGGGAGGCTGCAGAGAGCACCGCATTGAACGGAAACGCGCCTGGCAGTGAAAATGCCGGGACCATCTTTTTAACCCGGCGCACGACCAGATTCACAACAGCGCCTTTCACCGTGCCGAGCAGATCGCCCATGCTGGCCACAACCACATGTTTGACCGCCGTTTTCGCAATCACCTGCTCGAGCGTGGTAGCGAAATTTTCCAGAATAAAGATTGCTTCGGCGCCCGAATCCCTGAGCTGATGTTCCAGTTCGCGCGGCGTGTAGAGCGGATTGACATTTACCACCGTATAGCCGGCGCGGATAATGCCCACCATCGCTACCGGATATTGCAGCACATTCGGCATCATGATGGCGACGCGCGCACCGGGCTGCAATCCGCGTGACTGCAGCCAGGCAGCGATTTTCAGCGACATCGCGTCCAGCTCGGCATACAGTATCGATTTACCCATGCAGATAAACGCCGGCCGGCCGGCATATTTCTTCATGGCTTCTTCGATCAGCTGCGCCAGCGAGTGATAGTTTGAAAAATCAACCTCTGCAGGAACACCGGTGGGGTAGGATTTCAACCAAAGCTTATCCATTTCTTCCTCTTGTCTCGTTTTATTATGTTTTAAATTATATTGCCGAAAATAAATGCTAAGCGACGCGAGGCCTGGGGCGCAAGGAATTTCAGCGGTATTGAGCTTACCCTCTATTTGCCCTCATGTCGTGTTTTGCAGGCTTACCCGATATTTTCGACTTCGACAAGCACGTCGTAAAAGGTCGCACCACCGCCCATATCGGTCAGACGCTGGCTGGTTACGGCGTTGGCGTTTTGACCATCTCCGGCCAGTTTCTTCCACCAGATCGACAGCCCGACCACCAGCCCCGGGCGTGCCTTTTCCGTCACACGCACTCTGGCGGCCATGCTGCCGCGGCGGTTGAAGATGCGCACCATGTCGCCGGTCTGTATTGCTCTTTCGGCAGCATCATCGGGATGCATGTCCAGATGCGGCTCACCCTCGGTGTCGCGCAGACTTTTGACATTCACAAACGTGGAGTTCATGAAATTGCGCGCCGGCGGCGAAATCATCGCCAGCGGAAAATGTTGGGCCAGTTCCACATTGCTGGCCACCGATTCGTAGGGCGCGATATAGGTGGGCAGCGGATCCAGGCCATCCCTGCGCATCTGCTCGGAATAGAATTCGCATTTACCGGAAGGCGTCGGGAAACCGCCGGCGGCAAACGGCGCATCGGGCAGATTCAGCTTTTTCCAGCCGGCCCGCTTCAGGGCGTCCCAGTCAAAATGCATGGCCCTGACGTCGTCGGTACGGAATGTCTTGGCCGCCATCTGGTCGTCGGTTTCACTGAAGCAGGGGTCGGTATAGCCCATCTTCCTGGCGAGCAGCCGGAAAATCTCGGTGTTGGGCCTGGATTCGCCGAGCGGCGCAATCGCGGCATTGTTCGCCATCATGTAATAGTGGCCGTACGAGCTATGCACGTCGACATGTTCCAGCTGGGTTGTGGCAGGCAACAGGATGTCGGCGTAATCCGCGGTATCGGTCTGAAAATGTTCCAGCACCACGGTAAACAAATCGTCGCGTGAAAAACCTTTGGCGACCTGATCGGAATCCGGCGCGATGGCCACCGGATTTGAGTTGTAGACGATGAGTGCTTCGATCTTCGGTCCAAAAGCAGCACTGGTTTCACTCAGCAACGCATCACCAATCGATGTCATGTTGATGGTGCGCGGCCGGATATGCTGCGGAATCAGATCGGGGCGCTGCAGGGCATCGTGATTTTTCGGAAAGCCGCCAGAGAGCGACAGCATCGCCCCGCCCGCCGCATGCCGCCACGCGCCGGTCAGTGCCGGCAGACAGGCAATATTGCGCACTGCCATGCCCCCGCCGTGAGTGCGCTGCACGCCATAGTTCAGCCGGATCAGCGCCGCGTCACCCTTCTTGCAGGTGTTGCCGTAATCACGCGCCAGCTGCACCACTTCATTCTCGGTTATGCCGCAGGTTGCCGCGGTGCGTTGCGGCGTCCATTCCGCCACCTGTTGCGCGAGCTGATCGAAACCCAGCGTGTATTGCGCGATGTAATCGTGGTCGATCAGGTCTTCCTTGATAAGAATATGCATCAGGCCCAGTGCCAGCGCCGAATCGGTACCCGGCAGTGGCGCAATATGCTGATGACATTTTTCTGCGGTCTGGGAGCGATAGGGATCGATCGCAATCAGTTTCGCGCCGGCACGTTTGGCCTCCTGCGCCCGGGTCCAGAGATGCAGGTTGGAGACGATAGGATTCGATCCCCAGATCAGGATCAGTTGCGCGTTCTGCACCTGTTCCAGATCGGTACCGATTGAGGCGCCGACCGTGTATTTGTAGCCGGTGGCGCCGGCCGTCGCGCAGATGGTCCGGTCGAGCAGGGAAGCGCCGGTCTGGTGAAAGAAGCGATGCGCCATGGCCTCACCCTGCACAAAACCGCAGGTACCGGCATAGCTGTAGGGCAGTATCGCCTGCGGGTCTTTGGCAGCGATGATGTTCAGGCGCTGTGCGATGGTATCGATCGCCTCTTCCCAACTGATCCGGACAAATTTTCCCTCGCCCTTTTTGCCGACACGCTTCTGCGGATACAGCAAACGGTCCGGGTGGTAGGTGCGCTCGGTGTAGCGCGCCACCTTGGTACACAGCACGCCGTTGGTGGTGGGGTGTTCTGGATCACCACGCACTTCGGTGGCCACGCCGTCCTGCACCGTAATCAGCATGGCGCAGGTGTCGGGACAATCGTGCGGACAGACGCCGCGGACTACGGTTGTTGTCATATTCAGTCTCTCAGGGGGTATCGGTTGATGGCGGCTTGACGTCTTCCGCACTGCCTAAACGGAATCCCGGATTATGCCGCTCCAGATCAAGCAGGGCAGCGGAATGATCAGCCTGCGGATCAGTCACCTGCAGGCGTCGGTATATTTCGGCAATCAATTCAGCCTGCCTTAACTGCAAACCCGCCGTGAGCGCAGCGTCCAGAATATTTTCCATATCCTTGGACTGGGTCTTTACCTGGCCACCCGGCATGAAATGGCGTTCCAGCATACGCTGGCCGTGCACTTCCAGAATTTTGCTGTCGGCAAAGCCGCCGCGCAGTGCCTGGCGCACCGCCGCCGGATCGGCACCGCCGGCCTGGGCCAGCAGCAGCGCCTCGGCCACCAGATTGATCGTGCCGCCGACAATCAGCTGATTGCATAATTTCGCCAGCTGCCCGGTGCCGGGCGGACCAACCCGCGTCGGCCGACCCAGCACTGCCAGCAAAAGCCTGGCGCGTTCAAAATTGACTGGACTGCCACCCGCCATGATAGCCAGACTGCCGCTCTCCGCACCCGCCACACCACCCGAGACCGGCGCATCGATGAACTCAATCTGACGTGCGGCCAGCATGGCGTGCAATGCCAGTGCCTCGGACTGGCGGGTCGAGCTCATGTCGATCACCAGCGCACCTGCCCTGATCTGCGGCAATGCCGCGCGCAACACGTCGTGCACTGCCGCCCCATCCGAGAGCATCGTGATGATGATATCCGCCACGCTGACCGCCGCCTCAGGGGTTGCGGCGACCCGGGCACCGATCTTGGCACAGCCTGTGGTTTTGGCGCGGCTGCGGTTCCAGACCTGCACCGCAAATCCGGCCTGCAGCAAGCGGCAGGCCATGGGTTGGCCCATTAATCCGGTACCGAGAAAGGCGATGGCTGGCTGGGTCATGGTCTTTAAAATTAAATTTGCGCAAGGACAGAGGTGGAACGGAATTCTGACAGAAAAAAGTCGCGCAGGGTCGATCGACATTGCGATTATGACATTGCGACATGCAATTTCATTTCCTAAAGTGATCATAAATGCCGAATCGCTGCCAACCCGACAACTTCTGCATCCACTACCCATCCAGAAAACCCAACACGATGCATGCCAAAACTACTTTTTCCACCGACAACTTCGATATTGCACAATTCCGTCCCCATGGACGTGTGGATTTCAAGATCGACGGCAATCTGATTCTGTGTGAAGCATTCGGCCCTTTTGATACCGAACTGCTCAAGGCAATCAAAGGCATCGAGACCGGACTGATCCGACAGGTCATGGAGCAGGGCAAGTGGGGCCAGATCGTTATCATGCGAGAAAATATTTTTGTCTCCAACGAGGCAGTCGCCTGGTTTGGCGATTATCTGAAATGGCTGGCCAGTCGCGACATGAACTCCTCATCATCCGCCATGGTGATTGAAGACGATGTCGAAGGCGTCGGCGAAATGGTGCCGCTGCTGGTTGAAGCGTACAAACAGGCCGGGCTGACCATGAATGTGTTCAAAACCCTCAACGAAGCCAAGGTCTGGGTCAAATTGCATCTGTAAATCCGGCGCCGCTCCGCGTCACTCATTACTGCCCAACCTGCAAACAGAAACAGACCGATCCGTTCCTGTTACTATCTCGACCTGTATCTGCAACAGCAACCCGGATCAGACAGGCTCTGCTCTGCCGCGCCGATCATCCCATCACGAAAGCGTGCCATGAACACACACCAGAAACTCAACGCCGCCGTCCTGTTGACTGCCACATTGATATCAGCAGGCTTCACACCTTTTGCGCTGTGCGCCGAACCGGAAGTCGGGCCGGCTGTGGTAGTCAATTCAATGGAGAGCACATTCGGTGTGCATCCAGGTGAGCGCCGCAACCATATCAAGGGGACTTGCGCAGTCGGTGAATTTATCGGCAGCCAGGAAGCTGCCAGTTACAGCAAATCAGCGCTGTTCAGCGGTAAGCCCGTACCGGTAGTGGCGCGCTTTTCTCTGGCCGGTGGCAATCCCCAGATCGCCGACGCGGCGCTGAATTCACGCGGGCTGGCGATTGAATTTCGTCTGCCCGGCGGTAACCGGCAACACATGACCATGCTCAACACACCGGTCTTTGTGGCTGCACAACCGGCTACTTTCAATGAGCTCATCATCGCCAGCAAACCTGACCCGGCAACCGGCAAACCTGATCCGCAAAAACTGCAGGCGTTTTTTGCCAGTCATCCTGAAACAATGGCTTCCGCCAGTTTCATGAAACAGCACAATCCACCGGCCAATTATTTCAGTTCAGCGTTCTACAGCATCCACACGTTTAAATTGATCGACGCCAACAATGTCGGGCATCTGGTCAAATGGCGCTTCGTCCCGGCAACAGGCGAACAGGCATTGACCGACGCGGAACTGAAAGCAGCACCCCATGATTTCCTGGAACAGAATCTGATTGCCGGCGCAAAAAATGCGCCACTCAAATGGGACATGATGGTCTACCTCGGCCAACCCGGCGACCCCGATGCCAACCCTACCCTGTCGTGGCCTGAAAACCGCCAGCACTTTAAGGCCGGAACATTGAGCATCACGTCAGCCATGCCGCAAAAAGGCGCCGAGTGCGAAAAAATCAATTTTGATCCGCTGGTGATGGCCGATGGCATCGCTCCGACTGATGACCCTATCCTGCTGTTCAGATCGCCCGCTTACGCCATTTCTTTTGGCCGGCGGCTCTCAGGCCAGTAAGCGCTGTTTTACATCTATATTTGAATTACTCATGCAGAAATCACTCACCTTCCTGTTCACTATCCTGCTGACACTGTCAGCGGCCAGCGCACCAGCCGGCAATCCTGATCACACGGCACCCTACCAGCCACTGAACAACGAACGCTACGACAATGCCGGCGATTTTTATCAGGGGCTGGCTGCCGTCAAGGTGAACAACCAGTGGGGGTTTATCAACACTGAAGGCAAAATGGTGATCGCACCGCAATTCAATCCGTACCAGGCGCAGTTCAACGCCTATTTTTCTGACGGCCTGGTAGCCATCAATTTTGTATCCGCCAAAAAAAGCGGCATCGAAGGCAATGATCCGGTTGGCACACGCTGGGGCTTTGCCGACCAGACTGGCAAGGTGGTGATCAAGCCGCAATTTGTCGGCAACTATTATTACCCGCCGCACTTTGCCAGCGGGCTGGCGGTCATCAGCGGCAATTTTATCGGCACGACGATTAAAACCTTTGGTCTCAACACCAAGTACGGCTACATCGACAAAACCGGCAAGTTCGTGATCCCGCAAACCTTCGATGAAGCCTACGATTTCAGCGACGACCTGGCCTCG
>Ga0209067_10001020_pt1 | contig 17538 bp, 18 predicted proteins | sample ColStrG_CSR_2013_FD_187199 | JGI IMG/M metagenome (GOLD analysis project Ga0209067, IMG submission 187199) | Freshwater sediment microbial communities in response to fracking from Pennsylvania, USA - Cold Stream Run_MetaG_CSR_2013 (SPAdes)... | ecosystem: Environmental > Aquatic > Freshwater >...
TTTGCCAACAACCTGAAAGCGAAAACTTTTTTCGCGCAGACGATTCAAATAATAGGGTACGTCTGCAGACGGCACTCCCAGCTCGATCACTTCGGCACCAATTCGATTGGCAATCAGCTCTTGCGGAGTTCCTTGTGCTAAAATCTTGCCACCCTCTAGGATCGCAATGCGATCACACAGGCGCTGGGCTTCTTCCATGTAATGAGTGGTCAAAATGACCGTGTTCATATCGGCACGGATTCGCTCTAAAAACTCCCAGATCCAGTTGCGCACAGCCGGGTCCAGACCCGATGTGGGCTCATCAAAAAACAAAAGCTCGGGATTGTTGATCATCGCTCTGGCAATGCACAGCCGGCGGCGCATTCCGCCCGAAAGCTCGTGCACCATTTTGTTGCGATCATTTTCCAAACGCATCAAGCGCAACAGATCATCGGCGCGGCGCTTGGCCACTTGATGATCAATCAGATGGTACTCGGCAAATTGCATCAAATTCTCAAAGGCCGTGAACTCAGAATCCAAACCATCTTCTTGAGGAATCACACCAATTCGCGCTTTGATTTCGCGGAAACTTTTTTTGGCATTGAGGCCCAAGATAAAAAGCTCCCCGTCAGTCAAAGTGGAGGAGCCATACATCATCCGCAAAATCGCCGATTTGCCGGCCCCATTGGGACCCAGCAGTCCGAAAATTTCACCTTGGCGCACATCCAGAGTGACGCCGTTGACTACCGTCTTGTCGCCAAATCTTTTGATCAGACCCTTGGCTTCAACAACGTTCATTACTCGTCATCTCGCATTTTGTTATTGCGGTTGCGCTCGTGTGGATCCAAGCCACGGCAACGCAGACGAATGTGCGCAGGAGTGACCTCGATCAGCTCCGTGTCCTTGATCCACTCCATCGCCTGCTCCAGAGTCAGCGGCTTCACAGGCACCAGACGAATCGCTTCGTCAGATCCGGAAGCCCGAACGTTGGTCAGTTTCTTTTCCCGAGTGATGTTGACTTCCAGATCATTTTCTTTCGCGTGTTCGCCCACAATCATGCCGTTGTAAACGTCTTGGCCATGATGGACGAACATTTTGCCACGCTCTTGCAAATTCCAGATCGCATAAGCGGTCGCCAAACCTTGGCGGTCGCTGATCATCGCGCCCGTGTTTCGCGCTGAAATCTCACCACGGTAGTCATCCCAACCGTCAAACTGTGTGTTCAGCAATCCTGTTCCGCGAGTGTCCGTCAGAAACTCCGAACGATAGCCAATCAATCCGCGTGATGGAATGCGGAACTCAAGCCGTGTTCGTCCACTGCCCTTGTTATTCATATTCGTCATGACACCTTTGCGCAGACCCATTTTTTCAGTCACAACGCCTGTGTAAGCATCTTCGATGTCGACAGTGGCGAGTTCAAAAGGCTCTTTGCGCTTCCCATCAATCTCCTTGAAAATAACCTGTGGCTTCGAGACGCAAAGTTCATAGCCCTCACGACGCATTTGCTCGATCAAGACGGCCAGCTGCAACTCTCCCCGACCTACGACTTTGAAAGACTCGTTGGTCGCGGTTTTTTCCACTCGGATGGCCACGTTGTGCAGAAGCTCACGCTCCAAACGCTCCAAAATTTTGCGTGAAGTGACGTTTTTACCGTCTTTGCCGCCGAAAGGACCATCATTGACAGAGAAAATCATTCCAACCGTGGGCTCTTCCACGCGAATGCGTGGCAGGGGACGCGGATCGGCTGCCGAAGTAATCGTGTCACCAATGTTAAAATCTTCAAGGCCCGCAATGATCGCAATGTCGCCGGCGCCAATTTCTTGGACGGGAACCTGCTGATTCACGCGGTATTGAAACAAGGCCGAGACCTTCACTTTTTTATTCACGCCTTTGTCCTGCATGCACAGGATTTCGTCGCCGACTTTCACTTGACCTGAAACAACTCGTCCAATCGCCAAACGACCAACGAAAGAGTTGTAGGAAATGTTGGAAACCATCAATTGCAAAGGCTGACCTTCGACAATTTTTGGCGACGGGAATTCATTGATAATGCGCTCATAAAGAATTTCCAGGCCGCTTGTTTTCACTGCCGGATCAGCCGTCGCCATGCCTTCCCGAGCAATCGCAAAAACAGGTTTGAAGTCGGTCTGCTCTTCAGTGGCATCCAAATCAATCATCAAATCGAAGATCTCGTTCAAGACCTCTTGAATTCGTGCATCCGGCCGGTCGATCTTATTGATGCAAACGATGACCTTGATGTTTTGCTCCAAGGCTTTTTTCAACACGAAACGTGTTTGCGGGAGTGGCCCTTCAGAGGCATCCACGAGCAGCATCGCTCCGTCGACCATGTTCAAGATCCGCTCGACCTCGCCACCAAAATCACTGTGCCCGGGAGTGTCGACGATGTTGATTTTGTGGTCTTTGTACATAAACGAGGCGTTCTTCGCCGCGATCGTGATTCCCCGCTCTTTTTCCAAATCCATGGAATCCATCAGGCGCTCATCGACATGTTCGTTGTCGCGGAAGGTGCCGGCTTGTTTCAACATGTGGTCCACCAAAGTTGTTTTGCCGTGGTCGACGTGGGCGATGATTGCGATATTGCGGATTTTCTTTGGATCAAAAAGCATTAGCCATGTCCTCCCATTAAGAAACCCTCGTGATTCGGGGATTCTTTCTGGTTATTGTTGAGTTGTTGCAAAAAGTCCAACGCGACCTTCAGGAGAGATTCCGTGGTATCGACTTGGAAGATTTGTTTGCGAAATTGAGCGGCGCCAGGATACCCCGTACTGTACCATGCGGCAAACTTCTTTAACTGAATCTGCGTGATCCGCTCATCACAGCGCGCCGCGATCACCTTGTGCAGCGCCAGAAACAACTCCGTCATGCTGGGATAGGGTCCCGCCGTGGCTCCGGTTTGCCACAATTCGAGGGCCTGCCGAAAGATCAGGGGGTTCTTCAAGGCTCCGCGGCCAATCATCACTCCATCCAAATTGTAGAGCTTCAGCTTTTCCACGGCTTGCGAAGCCGTCGCGATGTCTCCATTGCCTAAAATCGGAATCTGAGCTTTGGCTTTGACGTCGCCGATATAATCCCAATCGGCCAAGCCTTCGTAAGCCTGAGCGCGAGTCCGCCCGTGGATCGCCACCCAGGCAATTCCAGCATCAGCCGCAACCTGCACGACTTGGTGAGCATTGCGGGTGTCCGCGTCCCATCCTGTGCGAATTTTGATCGTCACAGGAATCTTGACCGCTTTGACCATTTCTTGCAGCAAAACAGCCATTGCCGGAAGATCCCGCAGCATCGCCGAACCCGCACCCTTTTTCACCACTTTGGGCACCGGACAGCCGAAGTTGACGTCGACAAAATCGGCTCCCATGTGCTCGACCAATTGGGCGGCGTGGGCCATATGAGTCGGATTTTCACCAAAAAGTTGAATCGCCACAGGCCTTTGACTGTCATCAAAACTCATCAGGGCCTGGGTCCGTGCGGATTTGTATTCAAGTCCAGTCGCCGAAACCAGTTCGCTGACTACGACACTGGCGCCCAAATCGTGCATGAAAGTTCGGAAAGGATGGTCGGTGATCCCGGCCATCGGGGCCAAAACAAAAGGATTGGACTGCAAAGCTGCACAAGGATTCACCCGACGAAACATCGACTCTACTTAGCAAAGACCTTGCAAGGGAGCAATGCAAGAGGCCGCTTCAAACCAAAGGCTGATAAAATTTCAATTTGTCCGAAATCTATCGGTCCAGCCAGGTCACCCGACCCTCGGTCTGTCGTGGGGGTTGCGGGGGAGTGTGATCCGGGTAGCCCAACACAAGGGCACACAAAAGCTCGACTCCGGGCTCTTTGACGCCCAAAAATCGATCCACGTCTTCTTTGATTTCCAATGGCGCACCCATCGTGCAACAGCCAAGACCCTCCACCTGGCAGGCCAGATTCATGTTTTGGGCGGCCATGTAAACACTGCCAATACTGGTGTGGTAGCGCTCGTCTTCCGAATTGAAGCTGTAATAGAAAACAATCACAGGAGCTTGCCCCAGGGTGAAGAAAAATCGCTCGGTGAACTGATACAAAGAGGGCTTCAGTCGTTTCTGCAAAATATCCTTGATACCAAGCCATGATTTTTGGCTGTACTGCAAATACTCATCCCGCTTGGCGCCAGTGACGACAAAGAATCGCCAGTTTTGCCGATTCTTACCGCTTGGCGCGTGCATTCCCGCGTGCAAAATCCGCTCGATCATGTCCCGGGGTGGCATTTCAGGCTTGAACAGCCGAATGGAACGACGTGATTGCACAAGTTTGTAAAAGTCTTGCGCAACTGGAGTGGGTTCGGACACAAGGACCTTCCTCTGTGGGGAGATGACTGTTTGATTGAATTCACACTGTTTGATGCCTAAACTCAAGCCATGACCCAGGGCTCTCGTTTCTGGATTGCACTCGGATTTTTGCTCAGCCTGTCCTTCGGACTGGCGCTGATCAATTTGAATGAGGATCTGCGGGGCAGACTTCGCGATCGATTCCTGCCCGACAACCGAGAAATATTGGCCAAAGTTGTGGGTGACCTCACAGGTGGAGGTCGTTCATTTACTGTGTTGAAAATCAAGAACCGCGACTCTTTGGCCGTGGAGGTCTTTGAAAACAATCCTGCGACCCAGCAGTCCCTGTTTCGTGCTCGCGCCATTCTGCCGGAGCACCGCGATGCCTCTTTCAAATATCAGGATGCGCCGGTCAATTTGCTGCTCTTGGATGGCGACTCTGATGGAGCCATGGAAATTGTCACCGCCGCCTTTGATGAAAACCTTGTGCCACGTGTGCACGTTTACAAATTCAATGATGTCACAAGCCAGCTCGAGACCCTGAGCCCCAATTCGATTCGCCTTTGAGGGAGCGAAAATTTCGATCCGATCTGGGTAAATTTTACTTTCCCAGCAGGTCACTTTTCCAAAAGAGCCAAATCTGATAACTGCGCATTTCTTTTTTTTGGTAGAACCCTCTCCAACTCACAAAGGGGTTTGTATGAAACAATTTTTAACGGTTTTCCTGTCGACTACGATCCTGAGCTTGGCCAGCAGCTCCGCGTTCGCAATCGACTGCTCGGGCTCAGCTGCAATTGCGAAGGCTGCCGTCGCCCAGGCCCGCAAGATGAATGGTCGAGGCTCAACCGCTCAAGCCAACCAAATTACATTTACTCGCACAACCAACGATGGCAAACAGGACGAGTACACCGTCCAGATGAGCGTGAACGACGAGTGCCTGTCGGAAGTTTACATTTACGTCAACAAAAACACCTGTGAAGTGAACAGCGCGGCCGGCGGAACATTGACTGAAGGCGCTTGCGGTTGACCGGGAGCATGTCGGTCTGCGGTCAACCGGTGGGCCCTGGACCGAATCAGTTTCCCGCCTTCTTGTTGAGATCGCGCCAGCTTTTTCCTTCGCGAGCTTTGGGATCCAGTTGATACTTCTGAACCGCTTTTTGGTGAGCTTTGTAATCCTCGGAAAACTCGTGCGTGCCATCATTGTGACTGACAAAAAACAGGTACTTTGTTGTCGCCGGCCGAACAGCTGCCAGTAAAGCCTCACGTCCTGGATTGGCAATCGGTCCCGGGGGCAATCCTTTGAACGTGTAGGTGTTGTACTCGGTCTGGCGGGTCAAGTCAGCACGGGTGATGTTGATTTCAATCGAGCCTGTCTCCATGGCCTTGCCATAAATAATGGTGGGATCCGTCTGCAGCATCATTCCGATCCTCAGCCGGTTGTGGAAAACGGCTGCAATCAGAGGCCGCTCTTGCGGCGCACCGGTTTCTTTTTCGACGATACTGGCCAGAGTGACAATTTGATGTCGACTCCACCCCTGAAGGCTGGACTTGACACCCACCTGCTCATAAACCTCTTTGAATTTATTTACCATCGCGTGAACAAGCTCTTTCAGATCAGTGAACTTGGTGTAAGCGTAAGTCTCGGGGAACAGGTAGCCCTCAAGAGAACTCTGCTTTTCGCCCAGCTCCTGTTCAATGAACTGGGGGTCACGAACAAGCTTCAGAAAAACCTCACGCTTGCCAAGTCCCACCTCTTGAATCACATCGGCCATTTCAAAAATGGACAGACCTTCTGCGAAAGTCACTTTCCGCTCCAAACTCTTGCCGCTGACCAATGTGGCCAGAATATCCGCTGGTGCTTGATTTGCCGCCAGGCCGTATTCGCCAACTTTCATATGACTGGCCTCGCCCTTGAGCTTCGCAAAAAGCACGAAAAGTTCCGCGTTGCGAATCAGGCCCTTGTGCTGCAAATCCCGCGCAACACTTCGAAAAGTCATGCCCGGCATCACTTCGTAAATCACTTCCGTGGCATTGGCGCTGACAGGATTGTTCAAAAAATCTGCAAAAAGCCAGTAAGCCCCACCGACACCCAGAACAAAAATTGCAAAAATACCCCAGAAAATTGTCTTCTTCATTCGAGCACGATCCCGGGTACGAACTTGCTTCGATCCAAAGGCGTTGAATCCTCAAGGCTGGCCACCGGGACCGCACAATACTGAATCGCAAAATGTGCCGAAGGTCGATCGTTACCTGATTTGCCCATCCCGCCAAACGGCAACCGTGAACTGGCGCCGTTTGTCGTCCGGTTCCAGTTCAACAGGCCCACACGCGCCTCCAACAGAGCTTTTTCGTAAAGCTCACGATTTTTTCCAAACAAGGCCATCACTAAACCATACCCGGTGGAATTTACGATCTGCAGAGTCTCGGCAAAATCTTGAGTGCGATAGATGGCCACATTGGGTCCGAAGATTTCACTTTTTTGATAAACAGATTGAGGATCAAATTTTTGCACCAGATGGATACTGGGTGTCACATAATGACCTTTTTTGGGAAGCTCCAAGGCTTTGCCGCGCATCAAACTTTCACAGTTTTCACGATTGGCGATCTCCTGAAAGCGCAGGTACTTCTCGACGGCCTGCTGGTTGATCAAGGGGCCCATGAAAGGATTTTCGCTCCAATGCCCAACAGTCAATTTTTTTGCCGCCTGATAGAATCTTTCAGTGAACTGATCAGCAATTTTGTCATGCAAGATCACGCGACTGGTGCACGAGCAGCGTTGCCCTGTGCTCATGTACGCACCGATGAGAGTTTCGTAAATCGCCTTGTCTATATCGGCGTCATCCCAAACCACCGTCGCGTTCTTCCCGCCCATTTCAAGAGCGAGGATCTTCCAGTGATGGTCCAGAGTGGCCTGCTTGATTTTTTGTCCCACTTCGTAGGAGCCTGTGAACAGAACACCATCGACAAACTCGTGGGTCACCAGTCGACGACCGGCCTCGCCATCACCTTGCACCAAATTGAAAACGCCAGCGGGAAAGTTCGCTTCGGCAAAGATCTGTGCATAAATCTGGCCCACAAAAGGAGTTTGCTCGGAGGGCTTGAACACGACGGTGTTCCCCATCAACAGAGCTGGAACAATGTGACCATTCGGAAGGTGGGCGGGAAAGTTGAAGGGTCCGATGACCGACATCACGCCGCGAGGCTTGAAGCGAATCATGCCCTCAACGCCTGGAAGAGCATTTGGAATGTGCTCGTCCTGCACCAGTGCAACAGACTGGTTCACGGTAATATCAATTTTATTGATCACCGCCGTCGCTTCGCCCGTGGCATCCCACAAGGGCTTGCCGGTGTCGCGACAAATGGCCTCAATGAGATCTTTTTTCTTCACCTCAAAAATTTCTTTCAAGCGCAACAAATACGCTTTGCGTTCCAAGAGCGGCAGGCGCGCCCAGGGAAGGTAGGCATCTTTGGCGGCTTGACAGGCCAAATCCACATGATCATGCCGAAAGCGAACCACTAGAATTTCATCTTTGAGATCGCCGGGTGAAATGTCTTTGAACTGACCATCTGGACGGTCCGCCTCAACCCAGCGTCCACCGATGTAATCACCCCTGTATTCGTTTTTCAAACTCATGTTTGCTCCTGACCTCGCCGTTGATAATTCCACGGCGACAGAAAAATTTCCTCTCCGACCTCAAGTTGCAGCAAAGCGCGAATTTTAGCTGGCAGTGCAATTTCGTCCTCACGCACATCCACGCTGCTCAAAGTGGTTTGGAAATCATCCCGCAAAGTCGCAACAAGCCCCTGCTCTTTGAAGGTGGCCTCTTTGAAATCTCGGATGGTCAGTTTGCGGCCTTGTTGGACCACCCGGACCTCGGCCGTGTTGGCACCAAAGTGGGGACCTCCGTCAAACGGATCCACCTCGTCCAAATACTCAAAGCCGATGCTTTCCAAAAGATGTTGCGCGGGCTTCGTTTGCTCACCGACTCGACCCAAAACCGATCGCGCCTTGGCGTCCAGCAAACACAAATAGATATCCTCTTGTGGAAAAAGAGAGCCGATAAACTCTTTGTGAGTTTGGCTCAAAAGATCAGCCTCTTGATAAGGCAGTCCCGTGAATCTTCGCCCCAAGGACTCCCAAAACTCTGAACGCCCCTCATCTGTCAAAGGCGGCGTCAGCTCGCAGAGAATTCGTGATTCAAATTTTTCAGGATGCAGGGCCATGTATTGAAAACGCGAAAGACTGATCTGTTTGCCAAGCTTTTCCGGCCGACGACGATAGATTTTATCGACCAACAGGCCGCCAATTTCGGTCGGTCCGTCTTCGTCTGTTTGAAACCGCAAGACCTGATGGATAAAGCCGATGCCGAGGTCTTCTGAGTAATGATTGCGCTTGAGCAGTTTGAAATAGTTGTGCGGAATTTCCGACGTTCCATGCTTGGCCATAATCAAAGAACTGCCAACCACCAGCTCTTGCTCAGTGTCTTCGAGTACAAAAAGATAAACTGATTCCTGTTTTTTTAGTTCGCCAGCAAAAGATTTTTCACTGACTTCAATTTTGTTAGCCAAAATCTTTTTTTCGCCTGGTAAATTCAAAAGATTGAACTGCCGTGCCAAATCAGTCAGCTGGGTCAGGTCATCATGACGCACAGGCCGCACGACAAAACTCATAAACAAATCCTCCGGATCATGCCCTCATAGAAGTGCACAGCCGATTCGAGGTCGTCAAGAGAAACACTTTCATCCGGAGTGTGGATGTTGTTCTCGCGCTCGCCAGGACCAAAACACAAACACTCCACCCCGACCCGAGAAAACAAGCTGGCCTCATTGGTTGAGCTCTGCGTGACCAAACGCGCCTGCGGCCTCTGCAGGCGCAGCTCTGCCAATGCGCCGGTGACAAATGAAGAGGTTTCATCCGTCAAAAAGGGTCGCTTGTAATCCGAGACGCGCAAAACAGCGCCAACGGCTGAGCACCGTTGACTCAAAGATTTCATCCAAGCTTCGTACTGAGCGGCCCCCACATTCGGTGTGATTCGACAGTTTCCGGACAGCAGAACGTGATCTTCAAAACACCTGATAAGGCCGACATTGAGGGTCGGTGACGACGGCGTAAAGCGGGGATCTTCAAACTGCCGAAAAGCCTCATCGAGCTCACAAATTCCTTGGTAAATTTGATTGAGTTTTTGCGCCATCGGCAAGCGGTGGCCTGAAATGGGCTCGATTTCCAAAAAGGCACGCGCCGGCACCGTGTTGAAATTCACGCCGCCGCCGATGTCCATGATCGTCAAATTTTCCGGCAATTGACTCAAATACGATAGCATTTTCAAAATCGCACTGTCGCCCAATTGCGGAGTCGACGAGTGAACCGCTTTCCCATTGAAGATGCGACTTTGCGTCGCTGAACTTTCCGTCAGATCGTGCTCTGCTCTGAACTTCATTTCGTCGGACTCAAAGGGAACGCGGATCTCGACTGTGGCAATCCCTTTTCCGGCCACAATCAAATGTCCGCCACTGGGCTCGCCGATCAGGGCCCACTTTGCTTTGACTCGATTTTTACGAATCAAGCGCAAGGCTCCGATCATGCCGAGCTCTTCCCCAAACGTGCCAACCAAAACGGGAGTGTGACGCCACTTTTGTGATCCGAGGCGCTTCAGCGCTTCCATTTTGCATAAAAAATCCAGCTTCACGTCAGCCGTCCCAAGGCCGTAGATGCGACCCTCGATGATGTGCGCCTCGAAAGGATTGTGACCCGTTCGCGACCACAAGCCAAAGGGTCCGGGGTCGGGTGTGTCGAGGTGTGTTTGCAACATCAGTTCCGGACCTGCGACAGCGCCCAAAGGCCGCACCACCAAATTCACCTCACGGGCGTCGGGATTTTCAGATGCAATTGCGGTCACCTCATCATAAACCAGAGTGTCCCAACCGTTGGCCCGGCACAGCTCTGCCGCATAGGCCACGACAGCGCCAGTCCCTTGTCCGGGCGAGCTGTCCAAGGACACAAACTGGCGACAGGTATCAACCGTCAATCAACCCACCTCGAGAATCGCAGCTTCCAAAATTTTCTTTGCCACTTCGATGTCTTGATCTTGAATCACTGCGGGAACCAAAAAGCGAATGCGCACCGGATCTTTTCCACAGCTGAAGGCAATCATTCCTTTTTCAAACATTTTTTTCAGAAGGGTTTCAACCTGCTCTTTTTTTCCATCCAGGGGTGTGACGGCAATCATCAGGCCCATCCCGCCGCCATCGTTCAATTTGCCTTTGCACGTCGTCGTGTTGAGCTCGTGAAACATCGCCATAAACTTTTGGTGGATTTCCAAAATTCGCCCTTTTGGACCCAGGTAGTTGCCCGTTGTGAGCATCTCCAAAATTTCAATCCCGGCCGACAAGGCCGCCGAGGCGCCCGAAAATGTGCCTGCAATCAAGCCCGGTTTGGGATTGAACTCCTCAGTGTAAAGAGTCACTCCGACCTGTGCGGTTTTGGCGATAGTGCAAACATCCACGTACTGGCCCAGGTCCAAAGTTTCAAAGGCAAAAAGCTCTCCAGTGCGTGAGAACGTTTGCACTTCATCGGCCCAGATGGGAATTCCGTTGTTCTTACAGAATTCCAGAAGTGGGACAAAGAATTCTCGCGGCGCTGCTTGATAGCCACCCTCACCCAGCATGGGCTCAAAGCAGAAACAACAGATGTTGCCGCTGTGTTTGGCCACGTGGTCCTTCAGCACATTTAAAGTTTTGGCCGAGCTCTGGGGATCACGCTTGTCGTAAAAGGGCAGTCGCAAAATTTCATGATACTCGGGCAAGCCTTGTCGATAGGCGGGATTGTCAGTGAGCTCGGCCATCATTGTCGAGCGCCCTGCAAACGCATTTTGAAATGACAAAACCATTCGTGCAGGCGTCTTTTTTTGACGGCAAATTTTCAGGGCTGTTTCATTGGCCATTGTTCCGCAGGTCGACAGCCATCCATACTTCAGCTTTGAGCGCTTACCCGCCAAAGCCGTAATCTTTTGCAGAATCTGTCCGTACTCGCGGTTGGGCTGCAAATTGCCTTGATTCACAATGTCTGACAAAGCACCGCGAACCGCGGCCGCCGTCACACGCGGGTGTCCATGTCCCATCAGGTGAATGCCAATGCCGTTGATGAGATCCAGTTTGACGCTGCCGTCTTCCAGCTCAACATATGCACCCCGGCCAGCGCCTGTTCCGATGTAGTTGTAATACAAAGGGCGGCCCCGAACTGCGCCAAAATCAGCCATCAACTTGTGGCCCTGTGCCGCATGTTCGGGATGCGGGGGACGCACGCCTGTGATCTGCGCTTGCAATTGCTCGACCTGGCCAACCAGGTCCGTCACCATTTTGCCCAGCGTCTGACTTTCCGAAATTTGGTGTCCAATGAGATTTGCCATCGCGTTCTCCTTCCACGGTGTGGATTGGGGTGGAACTGGTTTTCAAAAAGAGTCGAGTTTTGATTCTAAGGTTGGGAGGGCATAATGACAAGGCGAGGACCTTTGCATTAGACTCAGCCAGACATGAAACACGGTTTCCTCGCTTTTCTTTTTTTGGGATTGAGCCTGAGTGCGGCTGCCGCCGACAACTCGGCCAAGAGCTTTGAAAGCTACTTTCAAAGCGGAATTCAGCTGGCTCAAGGGAGCAAATGGGAAGACGCTCGAGCGGCGTTCGACCAGGCTCTGCGTCTGCAGCCGCAGAACTCTGCGGTGCTGACGAATTTAGGCTTAGCCGAATACAATCTGGGACAGAAAGCCTTGGCCATTGGTCTGTGGCGTCGAGCCCTGGAAATGGAAGGCGATGCGCAAGCGGCACGCCGCGCTCTGAGCTTTGCACTTCCGGGTCTTGATGTTCGAGAACTTCCACATGAAATCAGATGGTTGGATGGCTTGCACGACCAGTTCTTGTCATCTCTCTCACTGTTGTTTTTGGGTTGGCTTTGCGCCCTTTGCACGCTGGCTTTGGGATGGAGCCTGCTGTCCCACTGGGGTAAAAGACGCATAGCATTAGCTGACGACAAGGTGATTCCAGCTGTGTCTTTTCTGACAGTTTTTTTTGGCTTCGCTTGGATTTTGTCCCTGACAGTGACCAGTCTGAAAGTCTGGGATTCACAACTGATCCGGGGCACGATCGTGGCCACCAAAGTGAGTGCACTTTCGGCACCCGAAGCTCAGGCACCAGCACTTTTTGAACTCCCCGGAGGTCTAGAAGTGCTCGTTGAAAAAAGTCAGGGTTCCGATTGGCTGCAGGTGACCTACCCAGGTGGACAAACGGGTTGGGTGCCAAGCTCCGCACTGGTGCTGGCAACTGGGCCGTTCAATTTGCCGAATCGACAGGAGGTCAATTCAAAATGACAGACTTTATGTGGGACAATTTTTTCCGCCGCAACCAAAATGAAAAGGATCTGGCGCGGGTTCTCCAAAAGAATTTTCTATTCCAAGATCTCAATGCCTTGGAGCTCCACCTCGTCGAAAGAATTGTGAACATTCGGCACTACCAACCTGGTGAAGTGGTCTTTCGCCAAGGCGATGTCGGCGTTGGAATGTACATCATTACCAAAGGCGTTATTAACATTTATGTCGAGGAAATCATCCCCGAAACTGGCGCCCAAAAAATGACTCACATCACGCAACTGAAGCAGAGCGAATTTTTTGGCGATCTTGCGCTGGTCGAAAACAATGGACTGCGCTCGGCTTCGGCAGTTGCGCAGCAGGAGTGCGAGCTGATCAGCTTTTTCAAGTCGGATCTCCTTGAGGTGACCAATCGGAACCCGACAGCGGGAGTGAAAATACTCCTGCGCCTGAGTGAAATTTTAGGAACGCGTTTGCGCCAGACCACCACCCGTTTGTCAGAGCTCAATCCGAAGCCGACTCCAACGGGAGGTTCGCGGTGATGGGATCTGTTCGGCGCGGATTGATCGTTGAAAAACGCATCAAGCTGTTTTTTTTCCTGGTCGCTCTGCTCCTGGTCTTTTTGACTATCACTCAGGTGCAGAACATGCTGATTTCCACGCTCTTCGCTGTTGTGACTTACAACCTGCTTGCGCCTGTCGTTGATTTTTTCGAGCGCCGGGGCCTGTCGCGGACTCTGGCCACGGTTTTGCCGTTTGCTTTTATGACCGCCGGAGTTGTTGTCGCCGTTGTCGTGCTCTTGCCTTCCTTGTTGGACCAGTTGCGGTCTTTGCAGGCGCACTTTCCGCAGTATCAAAAATCAGCGCTCGATCTTCTGCATCAGCTCGAAGAAAAGCTCGGACAAACGGTGGGCAACGGCACGACTTTGCCGATCCAAGCTCGCATTGAGGGGCAGTTCTCACACTTGGCCGAGGTGGTTTTTCAGCAGGCGCCGGAGTATGTTTCAAGTTCACTGGCGATTCTGTTTCTGGCGCCATTTTTGTCTTTTTTTATGCTGCTCAATGGCCGCGATTTTCTGCGCGGACTGCTTTCGATTGTGCCCAATCAGTACTTCGAACTGTCGCAAAATCTGACCCATCAAATCACCTCGCAGATTGGTGGTTTTATCCGGGCCCGCTTAATTGAAAGCATCATAGTCGGGCTCTTGACTTGGGCTGGCCTCGAATACCTGGAGTTTCCGAATGCCTTGGTGCTCGCAATATTTGCCGCAATTGTGAATATTATTCCATACTTGGGACCTGTTTTGGGTTTTCTGCCGGTGCTGCTGATTGGTTTCAGTGGAGGTGGCTACAGTTCTGAATTGCTCTGGGCTGGCGCTTTGTTTTTGGCGGTCCAAGTGATCGATGCGGTGATTTTGGTTCCCTTCCTGGTGGCCAAGATTGTGGACCTTCACCCTGTCGTGGTCATTCTTGCCATTCTGGTGGGCTCGCAGTTGATGGGAATTGTTGGCATGATCATTTGCATTCCTGTGGTGGCTTCGCTGAAAGTCACCGCAGCAGCGTTGTTTCGCCACTTTACAGGGTTTCGCAGCTCCCAAGACCTCATTATTTGACTTTGCCGAGACCAAAGTTTTAGACTGGCCGCGATGAACATGACCCGACTGGGCACTCGATTTTCACGGCTGTTTTGGCGTCCATTTTTGACGACGTCTCTCGCTACTTTGATGTCCTTTGGTGTGACGGCTGCGCTGGCTGTGGGTTTCACGGTCGGCTGTTCGACTGAACCTGAAAAAGGCAAAGTGGACGAGGCCGAGGTCGCCTACAATGCCGCTGCTCAGTTCGAAAAAGAAGAGCGTTATGAAGAGGCTATTCGGCGGTTCAATGACGTCAAAAATAAATTTCCCTACAGTCGCTTTGCAGTTCTTGCTGAGCTTGCCGTCGCCGACACTTACTACAAGCAAGAGTCCTACCCCGAAGCACAAGTGGCCTACCAGAATTTCAAAGATTTGCATCCCAAGCATGCCAAAATTGATTATGTCACGTACCGCCTGGGCCTTTGTTATTTTCTGCAACTGCCTTCCTCAGCCGATCGTGATTTGAGCCTGGCAGCCAATGCCCTGGTGAATTTTGATGAGGTGATGCGGCTTTACCCAACCACAGAAAATCTGAAGGATTTAACGGAAAAGCGACTAGCCACTTTGAAAATGCTGGCTGAAAAAGAAGTTTACATCGCTGATTTCTATTTCAAAAAGCAGCAGTGGCTGTCGGCCATGAACCGCTATGAAAATGGCGCTCGGAAATATCCAGGGCAAGGCTTTGATGCCAAGTCCTTGTCCAGGGCCGCAATCTGCGCGAAACGACTTTCCAACACTGAAAAAGCCCGGACCTTGCTGCAGGAACTGAAAGAAAAATTTCCCGCTGCGCCCGAGACTCTCGCTGCAGAAAAGGAGATTCAGTGAACTCCTTTCAAGATGAAATGCTGTCTGAAGCTAAGCAGGCCTTTATCGACGGAAACTACCGAGTTGCCGAGCCCATTCTTCAACAGATGCTACTGCAAGGGACTCGCAATCCCGAAGTCTTCCAGATGCTGGGCACAATTTGTTATGACAAAGGCCAGTTTAACAAAGCGATTAAAACTTTTCGTCGCGCTCTTGAGATTGACCCGACCTACACTGACGCGAGCGTGGGTCTTTCGATCATTCTGAATGATTTGGGCCGCTATGACGAAGGCAAAGAGGTCTTCGATTCGGCTCGCAAGCTGTTGCAGCAGAAAAAAAATACGAACGATCCCTTTGTCGATGAAAAATTGGCGTCGAAACACGAAGAGATTGCCGATCTTTATTTTCAGCACGGCCGCTACACCGAAGCTTTGGAACAACTTCTGAAATCGCAGAAACTGACCACTCGTCGAGCCGAGGTCACTATGCGAATCGCCGACTGTTTTGTCAAATTGGGAGACTCTCCAAAAGCAATCCGAGCCTTGCAAACTTTGGTGCGAGAGTACCCACATCTGAATCAAGCCCGTCTGAAATTGGGCCTGATTCATTACAACAATCAGAATTTGGCAGAGGCCACACAGCAGTGGGAAAATATTTTGCTGCGTGACCCCCAGCATGCCGAAGCAACGAAGTATTTAAAAATGGCCCAGGCTGTTGGTATTACCACTCTGAATCCCTAATTTGAGGTAGGACGTTATGGCAAATTTAAAAGATGATCTTCTGCTCTTCATCACCCAAGAAGAAATTCAAAAAATGGTCCACAACTTGGCCAAGTTGATCGAATACGATTACGATGGAAAAGAAGTCGTCTTTATTTGCCCATTGCGTGGTTCGATTCATTTTTGTGCGGATCTCATGCGCGTGTTGCAGCTCCCTCAGCATGTGGACTTCGTGCACCTTCAGGCGGTCTCAAAAGGCGGCTCCATTAAAATCATCAAAGACATTTCGCTGAACCTCGCCAATCGCCATGTGTTGATCGTTGAAGAGATTATTGACACCGGTCGGACGCTGAAATTCTTGCGTGACCGATTGCTTTCTGCCAATCCAGCTTCTCTGAAAATCGTGACTCTTTTGGACAAACCAGCACGTCGTGAATTGCCAATTCGCGCCGACTACATCGGCCGCACTATTGATGACCGCTATGTGGTTGGATATGGTATGGACTCAGAAGAACTGGGCCGAAATTTTCCCGATATCTATTTTTTAAAGAACTGAGTGAACTATGGTACCCCGACAGATCGTCGTGCTTTTTATCTTCTGCGCTGTCTTGTTCTTTATGGTGAACGCGTTCTTCGCCAGCTAACATGTCAGGTCGTGCAATTCTCGTTTGGCCTCGCGCATCCATGCGCTCAGGCCCGCATCACGCCCTGCGGGCGTGAGCGCCTCCAGCTTGCGGGAGGGCCAAACGAGAGTTGCACGACCTTCCTTTGCTTTTCGGACTGGGGCAAGTGGGCTCGTGGGCTTCAGCATCGCTTGCGCTCTGCTGCGGCCTGCGCGGGCAAACGAACTGGGCCCAGCTTTTAGAGTTTTGGTCTTTGGTAGCTCTCACACGACACTGGGAAGCCTGCCGCGTTGAAGCCGACGGCTCGGTAAACCAATCGAGTTCTTGTATCGAAATACAGTACAGTTCCTCCGGTGTCGTTGAGGCGGACCATTCCTGTGTAGTCATCACTGGGGTAAGTTTCTGTGCCTTGCGTCCGACTCAGGTCGACCTCGAACGATTTTTTAAATTCTTCGCCATGCGTATAGTTGTGCGTTTGGCCGTTTGTATAAACAGCTCCCGGTTTGGTGATGGAAAGTCTGACCTTCGCTTGCGCCAGCTGCTCAATTTGGACTCGGCAGCTGCCAATCATTTCGTTGGGAATCATCTTCTCCAGTGTTCCATCCGTTAATGTGAAAAGTCCCGAATCGGCCGTCGGCCCACGCGGACTGCCGGAGGCCTCCCTGTTCACTTGGGGGCTCACGCAGGCGGACAGAGCAACCAAACCACACGGAATCAAAAGCAAAGACAACACTGAGTTCAACTTCACAAACACCTCAAGTCTGATTCTACAGACAAAGCAGACAATCTGTACACGGGATGGCTCGCAGTTGGACTTTGGGGTGTGTTTGAACAGGGAATCCCCCTGTCAGGACTTTTGTCACCTGGCCAGAGGCCAGACAACAACTGACCAAAGGCCAGACAACATCTCGCCAGCTCCCAGACGGCTTCTGCACAAAGGGCGTGTCTTGATTTGAGAAAGTCCATTCGAACTCGCAGTCCTGCCTCATATTTTTTCAATTTCTGCCGATGAAACCAAAGTGAAGGAGAGCAGCACATGAAAAATTTCATTGGGTTTTGGAAGCGTTTTGCCAAAGATGAGTCCGGTCAAGGTATGGCAGAGTA
>Ga0209067_10001022_pt1 | contig 17522 bp, 14 predicted proteins | sample ColStrG_CSR_2013_FD_187199 | JGI IMG/M metagenome (GOLD analysis project Ga0209067, IMG submission 187199) | Freshwater sediment microbial communities in response to fracking from Pennsylvania, USA - Cold Stream Run_MetaG_CSR_2013 (SPAdes)... | ecosystem: Environmental > Aquatic > Freshwater >...
GTTACACCTTTGATGCCGGCCCTACCATCATCACCGTGCCGCATTTGCTGGAAGAGCTATGGGCATTGGCAGGACGCAAACTGGCCGACGATGTGGAACTGCGCTTGCTCGACCCGTTCTACCGTGTGCGGTTCGCTGACGGTGACCATTTCGACTACAGCGGGGACCCTGAGCGCATGCGCGCCGAGGTATTGCGTATTGATCCCATGGCGGGGCCCGGTTACGAAGCCTTCGTTGCCGAGGCTGACATTTGTTACAAGCTGGGCTTCGCAACGCTGGGGTGCCAGGCCTTTGAAACCCTCGGCGACCTGCTCCGGGCGGCGCCTTCGATGGCCCGCATGAAAGGCTGGCGCAGCCTGCACGCCATGGTCGCGAAGCATCTGAAGCACCCCAAGCTGCGCATGGTAATGAGCCTGCAGTCGCTGCTGATTGGTGGCAACCCGTTCTCGGTCACCAGCGTGTACGCGCTCATCAACGCGCTGGAGCGGCAATTTGGCGTGCACTGGGCCATTGGCGGCACCGGCAGCCTGGTGACGGGTCTGGTGCGCCTGATCGAAAGCATGGGCGGTGAGCTGCGCACCGGCGCCGAAGTACGCCGTATCGAGGTCACCAATGGCCGAGCGCATGGCGTCACGCTGGTCAGCGGTGAAACCCTGAGCGCCGACATTGTGGTCAGCAACGCCGACACCGCCTGGACTTACAAGCACCTGATCGACGCCAAGCATCGCAAGGTCTGGACTGACACTAAAGTCGAAAGCGGCAAGTACTCGATGAGCCTGTTCGTCTGGTATTTCGGCACGAATAAACGCTTTGAAGATGTGCCGCACCACATGATGCTGCTGGGCCCCCGCTACGAAGCGCTGCTGGCCGACATTTTCAAACGCCACCACCTGGCCGATGACTTCAGTTTGTACCTGCACCGCCCGACCGCCACAGACCCGGCTATGGCACCCGACGGTTGCGACACGTTTTATGTGCTGTCGCCGGTGCCCCATCTTCAAAGCGGAACCGATTGGGCCCATCAAGCCGAACCCTACCGCGCCGCCATCGCACTGGCGCTGGAACAAACGGTGTTGCCGGGGCTGAGTGAGCATCTGACCGTGTCATTCATGACCACACCGCAAGACTTTCAGGACACGCTCTTGTCGTACAAGGGTGCAGCGTTCGGACTGGAACCGCTGTTGCTGCAAAGCGCATGGTTCAGGCCGCACAACCGCAGCGAAGACATCAAGGGCCTGTTCATGGTGGGCGCCAGCACGCACCCGGGTGCAGGTATACCGGGGGTTCTGATGTCGGCCAAAGCACTGGAGACGGTGCTGCCCGACAGCGTTGCCAACGGGCGACGGGTTTAATGGCTGCTTCCCTGCTGCTGGAACAGACGCTCGCCGTGGCACAGCGCCTGTTGCTGGAGCAATGGCGCCAGCGTCGGGGCCTGATCTTTTGGGCCGTATTTCCGGCGGCCATGATGGTGCTGTTCGGGCTGGTCTATGCACACAACGCCAGCATGCGTGCCGGACTCGACGCGGCGGCTGCAGGCATTCTGGTGGGTGCGGCGCTGTTTTTCAGCTGTCTTGGCGGCACGGTGGCGATCATTGCCGCCGAACGTGAAAGGCGCACCCTGCGCCGCCTGCTGGCGTCACCACTGCGTCCGGGTGCGTACTTCATGGGCGTCGTGCTGGCGCAACTGCTTCTGGCAGCCGTGCAGGTCGTGATGCTCTACGCCATCGCCTGGCTGATCGGCGCGCGCTATCAGGGTAGCGTGTGGCTGGGCGGGCTCATCTTGTTGGAATCCGTGTTTGCCTACGTGGGTATGGGATTCTTTTTGGGCGCAAGGTTTGCAAGGCGCAGCGAGGAAGTCGTGGTTGCGCTGTCCGCCATCGGCGTGCCCCTGCTGGTGTTGGGCGGCACCTTTTTTCCTTTGGAGATCATGCCCGGCCCCATGCAGGCCGTGGCGCAATTCGATCCCATGCTGCACATGAACCAGGCATTCAAGGGTGTGGCGGCGTATGGCAAGGGCATGGCCGAGCTGCGTTTTGAGCTGGCCTTCCTTACCGCGTTTTGTGCCCTGTCGCTGGTGATGGGCGTGCGGTCTTACCGGCACCTGCTGTTGATGGAGCATCGGCTATGACGGCAGTCTTGCAGATCGAAGGCCTGAGCAAGCGCTTTGGCAACCGGCTGGTACTCGACGGCTTGAGCCTGCAGGTGCAACGCGGTGAAATTCTGGGCCTGCTTGGACCCAACGGTTGCGGCAAGTCCACCGTGCTCAATATTGTTTGCCAATTGCTGCATGCCGATGCAGGACAGGTTCAACTTCTGGGTGAACCCCTGACGGGACTGGGCGCGAGTGCGCGTGCGCGCGTGGGCCTGTGTGCGCAGGACTGTGCGCTTTACCCTGACTTGCTGCCCGCAGAAAACCTGCACTTTTTTGGCCGCCTGCATGGCTTACCCGCCGCCGTTCGCCGGGCGCGGGTTGCCGCACTGATGGAGAGTTTCGGACTCGGCCCCCATACCACCACCCGCGTGGGCCTGCTATCGGGTGGCTGGCAACAAAGGCTGCACCTGGCCGTCGCACTCGTGCACCGCCCTGAACTGCTGCTGCTCGACGAGCCCACGGCCGCGGTGGACGTGGCCGCGCGGCTGGATCTGTGGCGGCTGATCGAAGGGCTGCGCGACAGTGGCACCACCATCCTGCTGACCAGTCACCAGCTTGCCGAGGCCGAGCGGCTGTGCAACCGCATCGCCCTGATGCAAGGCGGCCGCGTCGTAGCCCAGGGCACACTGCCTGAGCTGGTGGCGAAGGTGCCCGGCCAGGCGGTAGCCCGGGTGCAGTCCGGTGATCCACCAGTCACGCTGCAGCGCGCCCAAAGTCTGGGCTGGACCGCGCAAAAAGCCTCGGGTCAACTGCACTTTTTGCTGCCCAGCCGGATGAGCCTGCGCGACGTGGTGGACGCGCTTGATGGCCCGGAGGTCACTGCAGTCAGTGTGCAGGCGGTGACCCTGGAGGACGCTTACCTCAAACTGCTTGGCGAAGCTGCATCATTGGATTAAGGTGCTTGGTGCAGCCATCGCGAGGGGTCAGCACTTCCTTACTTTTCTTTACCGGACCAAAAAGCAAGGGACGTCAACTGCGCGGAAGATCGCGGCGTTGCAAGCTGCAACTACAAAACATCCATACAGGGAGATTCACATGCCAGGCATCCGACCCGTCAAGCTGCGTGTGCTGTGGATTCCGATAGTGCTTTTGCAGGCCGTAACAGTTCTGGCCCAGTCCAGCACCCAAGCCGAGGCATTGCATGCGGTCAACCGCATGAGCTTCGGCCCGGCGCCGGGCGATGTGGCCCACGTCATGCAGATTGGCGTGGAGCGCTATATCGATGAGCAATTGAACCCCGAGCGCCTGGCCTTGCCCGCGCAACTCAGCCAGCAACTGGACTCCCTGACCACCACCCGCCTGTCGCAGGATGATCTGATCAACCAATACCGTGACGCGCAGCGCGCCGCCCGAACAGACAGTGAGGCAGGTAAGGAACAGCGGCGCGAAATGGTGCAGAACCTCGTGTTGCAAGCGGGCCAAGCGCGCCTGATGCGTGCGCTGCAAAGTCCGCGCCAGCTTGAAGAGGTCATGGTGGACTTCTGGTTCAACCATTTCAATGTGTTCAGCGGCAAAGGCCTGGACCGGGTGCTCGTCGAGAATTACGAGCGCGAAGCCATACGTCCCCATGCCATGGGCAGATTTCGCGACCTGCTGGGCGCCACCGCCCGCCATCCCGCCATGTTGTTCTACCTGGACAACTGGCTGTCGGTTGCGCCTGGCTACCGGCCACCATCCAGAACCCCGGCCCTGGTCAAAACAGGCGGCCTGAATGAAAACTACGCCCGTGAATTAATGGAGTTGCACACGCTGGGCGTCGATGGCGGCTACAGCCAGACCGACGTGACCGAACTGGCCCGGATGCTCACGGGCTGGACCATCAATCCGCGCAGAGGCAGTGGAGGCTCTGTCTTCTACTTTGATGGATCCCGGCACGACACGGGTACCAAAAACTGGCTGGGCCGCACGGTGAGTGACCGCGGCCAGGCCGAAGGCGAATGGGCACTGGATCTGCTGGCGGCCGCGCCCGCAACGGCGCACCACATCAGCTACCAGCTTGCCCAGTACTTTGTCAGTGACACACCGCCAGCAGCTCTGGTGGAGCGGCTCGCCAGACGCTTCCAGGAAACTGGCGGAGACATTCGCTCCGTGTTGAGAACCCTGCTGACCAGCCCGGAGTTCCGCGACCCCAATAACTACGCGCTGAAGTTCAAAACGCCTTACCGGTACCTGCTATCTTCGGTGCGCGCGTCCGGCTTGCCCGTCACCAACGTACGCCCCTTGCTGGCGACCGCCAACCAGCTCGGCATGCCGCTCTATGGTTGCCAGACCCCGGATGGCTACAAAAACACCGAAGAGGCATGGCTCAATCCGGATGCAATCACGCGCCGGGTGAATTTTGCGGTGGCCTTTGCGTCGGGCAAGCTGCCATTGGAGCGGCCCATGGAAAGCAATGCCGACCTGAGCGTCAGGTACAACCCGCAATGGGCGTCAGAGCCCGTCGATGCCGCTGCATTGCTGACAACCCTGGATGGATCAATCTCGCCTGCCACACTGACCGCCATCGAACAATCCGACCCGCGACTGCGTGCTGCACTGGTGCTGGGCAGTCCCGATTTCATGCGCTACTAATCCCACAGGAAATCACCATGCACAGAAGATCACTTTTCAAGCGCACCCTGCTCTCCGGCCTCGGTATGCTTTCTGTCGGGCAGCATGCATGGGCCGCAATCGGCGAAGCCAACCAGGCACGGCCCAAACGCCTGGTTGTCATATTTCTGCGCGGGGCGGTAGACGGGCTCAGCATCGTAGTGCCCTACGCGGACCCTGGCTACTACAGCGCGCGCAGCTCAATTGCGATTGACAAACCGGGGCACGACGAGGGTGCGCTGGACCTCGACGGCCAGTTCGGCCTCCACCCGGCGCTGTCGCCCCTGATGCCGTTCTGGCAAGCGGGCAAGCTGGCCTTTGTACAGGCATCGGGCTCCAACGATGCAACGCGATCGCACTTTGACGCCCAGGACTTTATGGAGTCCGGCACACCAGGAAACAAATCCACGCCCGACGGCTGGCTCAACCGGCTGCTTGGAAACCTGCCCGCAAAACCGGGCAACGCCGAATCACCCACGCGGGCGGTGAGCATCGGCGCCGTTCTGCCGCGCATTTACGCGGGCACCAATCCGGTAGCCAACATAGGTAGCGGCAATTCCGCCACCAAACCGACGCTGCTGGACCGCCCGGCCATCGGTGACGCTTTTGACAAGCTCTACAACAAGGACGACAAACTCTCTGCGGCCTACCAGTCCTCCAAACAGGCACATGCCGAGGTGTTGGAATCGATGGAGGGTCATGCGACAGAAGAAACCATGCAGGCCGAAATGCTGGCAGCCAACAACGGAGCACCGCTGCCCAACGGCTTTCCGGTCGATGCCACGCGGCTGGCTACTTTGATGCGCAATGACAACCGGGTGCAGCTGGCATTCATGGCGCTGGGCGGCTGGGACACGCACGCCAGGCAGGGCGCGGGCAAAGGCCAGCTGGCCAACCGGCTCAGCCCTTTGGGGCAAGGGCTGGCGGCCCTGGCAAACCGGCTTGGGCCGGTGCTCGACGACACCGTCGTGGTGGTGATGTCCGAGTTTGGCCGGACCGTTCATGAGAACGGCAATGGTGGCACTGACCATGGTCATGGCAACGTGATGTGGCTGCTTGGTGGCCCGGTCGCCGGAGGCAAGGTCTATGGCCACTGGCCGGGTTTATCAGCCAGCGCCTTGTACGAGGGCCGTGATCTTGCCATCACTACCGACTTCCGCCAGGTCCTTGCGGAGGTGATCGGGCCGCATCTGTCTGTCGAAAGTGCGCGACTGCAAAACATCTTCCCCGGGTTGGGCGACACTCCGCGCAACCACATTGGAGTGCTCCGCGCCTGAACGGACAGGACGATTTTTGCCCGCAATCCGCATCACGTCACAGCAAAACCGGATGGTCGGGCCCCGCTGCTGATGGGAGTTTTCCGGTCGGCTCAGGGGTAGCCTGTAACTGGTCGGCACTGAACGGCAGCATGAATTCGGCAATTTCACCCGCGCCTTCGAGCCAATCCTGGTAACGGTGCGACGGCAGAATGGCCACCATCCGCTTTTCGTCGGCCGCTTTATGAAACTGCCGCATCAGCGGGTGCGCATCGGCGTTGAGGGTGAGCATGGTGAAGCTGTAAATCCAGCCATCTTTGGGACTCTTCCAGTGTGACCACAGGCCGGCGATTCCCATTGGCTTGGCGTCAGCATGCGCAATGCGTGTCGGGACGGCGCGCCCGCTGCGCCAGTCGGGCTCAAAGAACGCGTCCACCGCAATGATGCAACGCTGTTGGCGTTTGAATGCGTCCCGGAAACTTGGCTTTTGGGCAGCCGATTCGCTACGGCAGTTGTACGTACTTTTGGTGATTTTGGTATCCGTGGCCCAATGCGGTACCAATCCGAACAGTCCGTTGACGGCCTCGCGAGCCGGCACAGCTTGATCACCCAGGTGCGCGTTGGGGTGCCGGCGAATGAACGCCCCCGGGTAGCCGGGCCACACATCGGGCCTGCCATCCTGCGGCGGCGGTTCTACACCAAAGAATTTGAGGTACTTCTCCCGCTCCTTCAGACCCTGGTAGTGCCTGCACACGGTTTTTGTCCCTATTTAAAAGTGGCTTGCAAGTTTCTCCCTATCCATTAGGAAAGTTTCACCACTATTGCTTCTCGATACCCAACCGGGTTATCAACTTACCCCAATATTGAATTTCCGACGCCATCCAGTCTTGCGCCTGCTGCACGGTACCCGGGTGAGCCTGCACATTCAAATCCGCCAACTTTTGGAGCACTGCGGGACTTTGCAGCGCCAGGTTCACCTCCCTGTTCAAACGGTCCACCACCGCGCGGGGCGTTTTTGCCGGCACGCTCAGTCCATTCCACGAGGCAGTCACCACACCAGGCACGCCGCCCTCCAGCGCGGTGGGCACTTGCGGCAAGGCTGCGTTGCGCTTTTCGCCCGTCACCGCAAGCGCCCGCAATGCACCACCCCGGATCTGCGGCAGCATCGGGCTGAGTACCTCAACCGCCACATCAATTTGACCGCCGCGCAGCGCCGACGTCACCGCCGGCGTTGCGTTAAAAGGAATCACCTGCGCATCGAGCCTGGCTGCGGACTTGAACAACTCCGCAGTCAGGTGCTGTGTGCTGCCGATATTGATACTTCCAATGTTGAGCTTTCCGGGATTGGACTTTGCCCAGATCAGCACATCTTGCAGCGTTTTGAAACGCGACTCCGCTGCCGTGACGATTGCCAGATCGAATGTACCCATCAGGCAAACCGGCTGAAAATCCCTGACGGGATCAAACGGCAAAGATTTGAACAGTCCGGCACTGACAGCATTGGCGTTGGACATCAAAAGCAGCGTATACCCATCCGGCGTGGATTTGGCAACCAGTTCTGCGGCAACGATGCCGCCGGCTCCGGGCCGGTTGTCGATGATCACGCTCTGGCCCAAACCTTCTGACATCTTCTGGCCCACAACGCGGGCGGTCAAATCTGCCACCCCGCCAGCACCGAATGGCACCACGATACGCAACGGCTTGACGGGATAGGTCTGTGCATACGCCCGCCAACCCGCACCTTCACACAGGGCAATCGCCAGCACCAGTGCCAGGCGAACGCCAGTTGGACGTCGTCCGATCATGAACATGTTGTAAGGTCCCGCATTTGAAAAAAGACCGCCACGATATCAGCCGACCGTGCATCTGCGCTTAAATACGGCCAACAAGAATTCACCAGGAAGCCAGATTTGGACCCCACCCCTATGCCGGAACAACCGGCCCGACCCGCATCAGTCACCATCGCCGTGCAGGCGATTTGGGCCGTCAATGCAGTATCCGCATTGATTCTCACAATGGGCGGGGATAGTGCAGACGCGGATTCCGACGGCTTGGTGTTGAGCGTGCTGATATTGTTCATCTATGCACTGGTCACCTGGATGGTTGGTGTCGGCAAAAACTGGGCACGACTGACCTACGCCTTCCTGATAGCGCTGGAACTTGCATTGCTCGCTGCGTTCGGCATGGACAACGCCGGCGACCTGGAGGTACTCGCCACCTACCTGACTACGCCCGTGGAGATCTGGGCTTTGTACAAGCTCTTTTGCCCTGAGAGCGAGCCATGGTTCAAATCGAAAGCGCGGCGTTAACGCTACGCGTCCCAAAGGTCAATCGGGGGTCGGCGGCACTGAAGGCAGATCTGGCTCCAGATTGTCGGCACCATAGCGCTTCACCAAACGGTCCTCAATCTCCTGCAAAGTGGGCAGACTCGTTGCGGATTTGCCGGCATGAAAACCCGGCAAGTGTTTTGCCGCGTCCTCGTGGGCCAACACAACGCCCTGGAAAATGGCTTGGGCAAGATGTTCCTTGCAAATCAAATGCACGTCAATCTTGTCACGGAAGTAATCCGCCCACAGGAATTCCGTAAACGGGACATCCACTTTGTCATAGGCGCCGGCCTTGCGCGCAAGTCCTGCAAGACTGCGGTAAGGATCATCCTGCAGGTCAGTCAGGTATTTGGGAATAGTGTCCACGCGCACACCCTGCCCGTTATAGGGATGGCTCAGCTTGTGCTCCTCGAGCTTGGCAAAAAATTGCTTCATGCTCATATCCTGGTGATCGGACAGATCCTTGATGATCTGAAAGCTGCAGTAGCGAAACGGATTTTTTGCGGCCGGGTTATCCCCGGCGTCCCATGTATCCGCCAGTTTTACCAATGCCAGGCCCATATGGTGGCGATCGGTGAGGTACATCCGACTGTCAGGGCCGAGCACCGCCGGAATCGATTGGAAATTGAGATATTTCTCAAGATTTCCCGGGTGCTGTGCGCGATGGGACAACTCCTGCATTTTCAATGCAACTTCGATATATCCAACAGAACACTGCGTAGGCCGCATGGTTTCCGTGCCAGCCCAGTGTGTTTTCAGATTCATCATTGCACCTTTGATCAGAGTCATAGGGTTGATCGTAGCAAGTCCGATAATGGTCCATTCACAGCTCCACCGAACAACCCATGACAGATGACGCGTCCATAGTTGCCTCCTCCTTGTTGAATGGCGCCCTGCCGATGGCGGGAAAAAAAGGACTGATCACGGGTATTGCCAACGACAAGTCGATTGCCTACGCGGTGGCCAAAGTCCTGCGTTCCCAGGGCGCAGAGATTGCATTGACCTTCCAGAACGACAAGACCGCGAAGTACACGGCGTCGCTGGCCGAGGTGTTGCAAGCCCGCCTTTTTTTGCCGCTTGACGTGACCCAGCCCGGCAGCATCGATGCAGTGGTGCAGTCGTGCGCGGCGGCCTTCGGTACGCTGGACTTTGCCATCCATTCCATGGCCTATTGCAATGGCGATGATCTGCACGGCCGGGTGATCGATGCCAGCGAGGCCGGTTTTGATGCTGCCATGAATATTTCCTGCCACAGCTTTCTGAGAATGGCCAAGGCGCTGGAGCCGTTGATGGTGCATGGCGGCGCACTGGTCACCATGTCCTATCTTGGCGCTGAGCGGGTGGTGCGCAATTACGGGGTCATGGGAATCATCAAGGCGGCGCTGGAATCCGCAGTGCGTTACATGGCCTACGACCTGGGCCCTCAGGGCATACGCGTATTCGCCGTGTCTCCGGGTCCCATCATGACGCGCGCCGCTTCGGGCATCGGGCATTTCGATGAGTTGCTGCACCATGATGCCCAAAATGCGCCGCTGCGTCGCACGGTGACCACCGAGGAGGTGGCTGACCTGACCGCTTTTTTGTGCAGCCCTGCTGCCTCAGGAATGACCGGCCAGACGATTTACGTGGACGCCGGTGCGCACATCGTTGCCTGAACGCTGCCAGCGGGCCTTCAACACAGCAGCGCCCAGGCCTGGCGCGCGGCAATAAAGCCTTCATCAGTGGGGATCACCCAGACCTCCGCCGTGCTGTGCGGAGCATGGATGGCCGCCACCGATTCGCCGGTGGCGCAGCGGTTTTTGTCTTCGTCGATCGCGATGCCCATCCAGGCCATTTGTTGCATCAGCGTACGGCGCAGCACCACGTCATGTTCGCCAATGCCACCGCTCAATGCGATGGCATCGAGTCCCTGCAGGCACGCGACCATGGCGCCGCACTCGCGCATCAGACGGTAGGCAAACAGGTCAATGGCAAATTGCGCCTGCGCCGAACCGTTGGACCGCAGCGTGCGCATATCGGCCGATATTCCCGACACACCCAGCAGGCCGCTTTCCTTGTAAAGCAGCTTTTCCAGACGGCGATGGTCCCAGCCCTGTTCCAGCAGAAAGAGCAGCACACCTGCGTCCAGACTGCCGCTGCGAGTACCCATGACCAGTCCGTCAAGCGCTGAGAAGCCCATGCTGGTGGCGATGCTCACACCACCCCTGGCAGCGCAGACGCTGGCACCATTGCCCAGATGGGCCATCAGCACGCGGTCGTTCGCGCGTGCACTGTTGCCTTGCAACTGGTGCAGGATGAATTCGTAGGACAGGCCATGAAAACCATAGCGCCGCACCCCCTGCGATGTCAGCGTCACGGGCAAGGCAAAGGCCGATGCCAGTTCACCCATGCTGGCATGGAAGGCGGTATCAAAACAGGCGATCTGTGCCGCTTCCGGAAAAATCTTTGCAAAGGCACGTATGCCGGCGAGGTTATGCGGCTGGTGCAGCGGAGCCAGGCTTTGCAGACGCTCCAGTCGCAGCAATACGTCGCTTGTGGCCCGCACAGCACCGTGAAAATCCTGCCCACCATGCACGACGCGGTGGGACACCGCCTGAATGGACGGCAGCGAAGCAATGTCCGACAAAAGCGTTCGCAAAAACACCAATGCACCATCAAAAGGATCTTCCGATGCCAGGGGCAGGACGCTATTGTGGTTCAGGCCATCCCACGTCCAGTCCATGCGGGGATTGCCTCCTGGCTCCAAGCCCTGAACATTGCCGGCGAGCACATGGGTTTGCACCTCGCCGGCAACAATCGGATGCACCGCAAATTTAAGGCTGGAGGAGCCCGCGTTAACCGACAGAATCGCCATGCTCAGGAACCCTTGGCAACACCGTACTGCTTGCGGTGGACCACCAGCACTGCCAGCAGGGCCGATGCCACACGCGCCATCGCACTGTCTGCGCGGCTGGTCAGCGCGATCGGAACACGCGCACCCAGCACGATGCCGGAGCCCATGGCACCGCCCAGATATTCCAGCTGCTTGGCAAGCATATTCCCGGACTCCAGGTCCGGTACCACCAATATGTCCGCGTCACCGGCCACCGGCGAATTGATATGCTTGATTTGCGCCGCGTGCAGGGAGATAGCGTTGTCAAAAGCGAGCGGGCCGTCGATGATGGCGCCCTCGATCTGGCCTCGGTCTGCAATCTTGCACAGCGCTGCGGCGTCCAGCGTCGCCGGCATCATCGGGTTGACAGTTTCGATGGCCGCTAGGAGTGCCACCTTCGGCAGGGCAATGCCAAGTATGTGCGCCAGATCGATGGCATTGCGCACGATGTCGGCCTTCTCGAGCAGACCGGGGGCGATATTGAGCGCCGCGTCCGTGATGAGCAGCGGTTTGCGGTAAAGCGGCACATCGAAGCGAAACACGTGCGACATGCGCCGCTCCGTGCGCAGGGAAGGTTGTGCCAGCACGGCGTGGATCAACTCATCCGTGTGCAGGCTGCCTTTCATGATGAAGTCAACCCCAGCCTTTGCTGCCATTGCTGCGCCGGTTTCGGCAGAGGCGTGGCTGTGTGCGGCTTCGATCCATTCGGCACCGCCGAGGTCAATACCGTTTTCCTCGGCCACGCTGCGGATGCGTGACTGCGGCCCGATCAGCACCGGCACCAGCAGCCCGTGACGGGCAGCGTCCATGGCGCCAGACAGGGACTCCGCATCGCAGGGGTGGACCACCGCGCAGCGTAGGGCAGGCAGACCCTGACCCAATGCCATCAGCGCCTTGAAACGGGCCTGCGGGTCAAACAGACTGATATTGGGTGCGTTAATGCGCTCGCGCCGTACCTTGACTGAAGGTGCCAGCACACGCGCAGTGCCGAACAGCACGCGCTCACCTTTCTGGTTGACCACTTCGCAGTCAAGGTCAACGTGCTTTTTGACGTCATCCATGCTCAGCACGCTGACACTGACCTTGAGCGTGTCGCCGATGCGAACCGGCTTCACAAAGTGCAGGCTTTGTTCAAGGTAGATGGTGCCGGGTCCGGGAAATTGCGTTCCTAGCAATGCCGAGATCAGCGCCCCACCCCACATACCGTGGGCGATAACGCCGTGGAACAGGGTGTCCGCAGCATAGGCCGGGTCGAGGTGGGCCGGATTGGTATCACCGGACACTGCGGCAAATGCCTGAATGTCCGCAAGCGTGAGTGTGCGCAGCATTGACGCGGCCATTCCCACCTTGAGTTCGTCGTAGGGGTGGTTCTCAATGATGTCGGGCGCAGCCGGAGTCAATAGGTTCATGGTGGGGATCGTGTTGGGCCCCGAAGGGCGATTGAAAATTCAGGCTACAGCGCCGCCCGGGACATCAAGGCCGTCCGCACCGCGTGCGAATCCTTCGCTCTCCATGTGTTTTTCAACGTGTTGAAGAATTTCCTGAAGGCCGCTGTATCCCATTTCCTGGGACAGGCGCTGCTCAATGCCATAACGAAGCACCAGCAGGCCCCGCAGTTCCGCAGTCTCCATGGCAATCCTGCGTTGCTGGCTGTTGTGCAGGTGATCACCGCTTCGCGATTCCAACGCGATGCCAGCTGCCGGCTCCTTGAGCACTTGCTCCAGACTGTGTTTGTCGGACAGGTCAATACCCAGTGCGATGGCCAGCCGCACAATGCGGCTGTTGAGCTGCTCCACCGCCTGCTCAATGCGTCGCAGGTGGTCCTGTACGGCAGCGCGTTCAATGGCGGATGTGTCTTGCGCACCTTCAAGTTCAATCGGCATAGCGGGTCATCACATATTGGCCAGGGGCGTCGCACAGTGCCACTGCACCCCTTTTTACCCGCACCTTCACGCGCGCACCGGATCGTTGGTCCAGCCAGTCGTGCATTGCTTCCCACCACGAGCCCTCAACGGTGGGTACACGCGCCGCCCAGTCGTCGGGTTCTTCCCAGCCGTGGCCGGCCTCCACGCTGTCGATCTGGTACGAGCGATGGGAGTGACCCGGCTCTGACACGATGCCGGCATTGTGGCCGCCACTGGCCAGGATGAAGGTCGTGTGGGTATCGGTCTGAAGGTGGATTTTGTAGACCGAATGCCAAGGCGAAACATGGTCCCGCTGGGTGCCTACCACCAGCATTGGCATCCTGATATCCATCAGCGCCACGCCCATTCCGCAGACATGGCAATGGCCTTGTGCAAGCCCGTTGTTGAGAAACAGGGTAGATAGGTATTCGTTGTGCATGCGTTCGGGCAGCCGGGTGACATCAGCATTCCAACTTAACATGTCGTTGCCGGTATCTTCCTCGCCCAACAGATAGCGGCGCATGTTGCGGGTCCAGATCAAATCGCGTGCATTGAGAAACTGGAACGCGCCAGCCATTTCGGGCCCGGACATATAGCCCTTTTTTCCCATGGATTCGCGCAGCGTGCGGAGCTGGTCGGCGTCAATGAATACGCCGAGTTCTCCGGGCTCGCTGAAATCGGTCTGCGCGGCCAGCAGCGTCATGCTGCGCAAAGCAGGAAGCCCGTCCAACGCGCCCGACGATGTGGTGATGCCCTGGCCCCTGCCTTTGTGAAGTTGCTCATGGCGTCCCATGGCAGCAGCTACCATCGCCAGGAAGGTACCGCCCAGGCAATACCCCAGCGCGTGAATGCTGCTTGCGCCACTGCATTGGCGCACCGCACGCATGGCATCCATCACACCGAGTTCGAGGTAGTCCTGCAGACCCAGATCGCGGTCGGACTCGTCCGGGTTGCGCCAGGAGATGGCGTAGACCGGGTGCCCTTGCGAGACCAAGTAGCGCACCATCGAGTTGCCGGGCGACAGGTCGAGAATGTAGTACTTCATGATGCACGAGGGCACGATCAGCACGGGTTCAGGGTACACGGTAGCAGTGCTCGGCGTGTAGTGAATTACCTCAATCAGGCGGTTGCGAAACACCACTTTTCCGGGTGTGACGGCCACGTCTTTTCCCGGGACGAAGGGCAGTGCCGGAAGCGGCGCGTCGGCCGCTCGCAGTCTGGACTGCTGCTGCAGTTGCATGTCGTGCGCGCAGTGCTGCAAGCCTTCGAGCCAACTAGTGCCCAGGGTAGAGGTCATTCGCTGCAGAACCTCGGGGTTGGTCAGCGGCGCATTGCTGGGCGACAGCATGTCAAGCCATTGGCGTGTATAGAAGCGCACCAACTCCTGATCATGCTGTGACATGCCATCCTGTATCGCTGCTGCGTTCCACCAGCCCTCGGCCGCCTTGAATCCTGACCTCCAGGCCCGAAATGGCCACTGGTCCCAGCCCGGATCTTTGAAACGGCTGTCGGCTTCAACCACCGCGTCCTGCCTTGGCAGCAGGCCGGACACCAGGCTGCGCACGGCGTCGGCAGTGACTTCGAGATGGTGTTGGGGCGCGATGGCCCAGTGCAGGGCCCAGTCGGTATAACCCAGCAGCAATGCAATCGGCGATATGCCCCCGTTTGCTCTGGAAAGCGCGCGGTGGATTGCTGCGTCCAGTGGACGGGCAGTGGGCTCTGTAGCAGGGGCAGGAACAATTGCTAAAGCGGGTGATTTCATAACCGCAAAGCTTAGCGGCCGGCCCCGCAGTTTGTAGCCAAATTTTGTTGACCTTCCTCAAGACTGAGGCAATTAGATATCTGCTTTGCCTGAAATCCAAGTGCGGGCTATCCCTTTGGTGTGCTGGCGGACGGTGTAATCAAACCTGCGCGTCGCGGTGCGCCTTGGCTTGGGCCGTGATATCGGCGAGCACCGAGGCGTCGAGCCGTTCCAGGTTCTTGAGTTGCATGGCCATGCGCGGGTTCTTTTTCAAGAGGCCCTGGTGGCGCATCAAAAAGTCCCAGTAGAGCGTTGTGAAGGGACAGGCATCTGGGCCCGTTGATTGCGAGGGGTCGTACTTGCAGCCTTTGCAATGGTTGCTCATGCGCTGGATGTATTTTCCGCTGGCCACATAGGGCTTGCTGGCCATCAGCCCGCCGTCACCAAACTGCCCCATGCCCAGCGTGTTGGGAAGTTCGACCCACTCCACCGCGTCCACATATACGCTCAGGTACCAGGCATGCACTGCTTGCGGCTTCACACCCAGCAAAAGCGCATACAGCCCGGTAACCATCAGGCGCTGAATATGGTGCGCGTAGCCATGCTCAAGGGTTTGCAGGATGGCGTCTCGCAGGCAGCGCATATCGGTCTGGCCACTCCAGTACCAGCCTGGCAACGCAGCCTGTGCGTCCAGCGCATTGCGCTCCAAGTAGTCCGGCATGTGTCTCCAATAGATACCGCGCACATATTCCCGCCAACCCAGTATCTGGCGAATGAAACCTTCCGCGGCTGCCAGCGGCGCGTGACCCGTGCGGTAGGCACTTTCGGCAGCCTGCACCACCTCGCGCGGGTTCAATAGCTTGAGATTGAGTGCGCAGCTCAGGTGCGAGTGGTACAACCAGGCTTCGCCCGCCCACATGGCGTCTTCATACTGGCCAAACAGGGGCAGACGCTGTTCGATGAAGCTTTGCAATGCCACCAGCGCCTGTGGGCGCGTCACTGGCCAGCCAAAGCTGTGCAAATTGCCGGGGTGGCTGGCAAAGCGTGTATTGACCAGCGCCATGACTTCCTGCGTGATGGTGTCCGGCGCGAAGCGCTTTGGCGGTGGCACATTCTGCGGTCCCGCTTTGCCGAAGGCCTCGCGGTTGTCGGCATCAAAATTCCATTGCCCGCCCACCGGGGCTTTCCCGTCCATCAGAATGCCGTGCTTGACCCGCAATTCCCGGTACCAGTATTCCAGGCGCAGTTGCTTGCGGCCGTCGGCATGCGCGGCAAATTCGCGCACGGTGCTGAAGAAATGGGTGTCGTCGCGCAAGTCCAGGGCCAGGGCGTGCTGTTTTGCCACCGCGCGCAATCCTTGCAGGACGCGCCAGTCGCCAGGGGCGGCCAGCACCAGCGCTGCGGGTTGCAATTGGGCAATCGCCTTGTCAAGCTCAAGCGCCAGCGTGCCCAGATTGCCCGTATCTTCCAGCCGGGCATATGCCAGCGCAAGGCCGCGCTGGCGTAAATCTTGTGCAAAGTGCCGCATGGCGCTCAAGAACACGGCAATGCGCTGCTTGGCCGACCAGACATGGGTGGACTCTTCGGCCACCTCCGCCATCCAGACCACATCCTGGGTCGCGTCGAAGCCCTGCAAAGCGCTGGACTGCGCGTCAAGCTGGTCGCCCAGCACAATCACCAAATTGCGCACCTTGGCAGGAAATGCGGACTCCAGGCGCGCACGCTCAGCCATGTTTGGCCTTGTCAACGTCGGCATTTTTCCTGGCGCGACAAGCGTCCGAACAGTACAGCACCGATTCCCAATTCCTGGCCCAGGCCTTTCGCCAGGTCATGCTCCGACCGCAAACGGCGCAGAGTTTGCTGGGCAGGTACTGTTTATTGCCTTTGAAGTCGGTTTTCATGGGGATATTGGAAGCCCGTTATTCGAACAGGTCGCCCTGCGGGGAAGGCGCTGTGATTGCCTTGGAGTTGCGCTGGGTCTGCGACTTCGGTCGTGCCTGGCGTCGCTGCCCGGAAGCGGGCAGACCGCTTTTGCGCGAACCGTGGCGCGCTTGCACGCTACTGGCTTCTTCGCGCGCCTCGGGGGTCTTGCGCAAGCGGTACAAGCGGTCTTTGGCGACCTGCATTGCCTGCTTCTCGTTGACGATGGGAAACGGGTAGTCCACTCCCATGTTGCAAGCGGCCATGCGCTGCACGCTGCCATCCATCTTCCAGGGCTCTGCAAGATAAGGCAAAGGTACGCGGGACAGTTCAGGAACCCAGCGGCGAATGAACTCCCCTTGGGGGTCTTGGTCCAACGCCTGCTTGGTGGGCGAATAAATGCGCAGGGTGTTGATGCTTGTGGTGCCGCTTTGCATCTGCATTTGGCTCCAGTGGATGCCCGGCTCAAAATCCAGAAACTGGCGTGCCAGAAATACACCAGTTTGCCGCCAATGCAGCCACAGGTGGTAGCTGGCAAAGCTTACCAGCATCGCCCGCATCCGAAAGTTGAGCCAGCCCGTGCGTAACAGGGAGCGCATGCAGGCATCCACCATCGGGTAGCCGGTGCGTCCTTCGCACCAGGCGGCGAAATGGGCGTCGTTGAATTCATCTTCGCGCAGACCGTCATAGATGCGCGCAAAGTTGTAAAACTCGATGTCCGGCTCGTCTTCGAGCTTTTGCATGAAGTGACAGTGCCAGCG
>Ga0209067_10001023_pt1 | contig 17502 bp, 15 predicted proteins | sample ColStrG_CSR_2013_FD_187199 | JGI IMG/M metagenome (GOLD analysis project Ga0209067, IMG submission 187199) | Freshwater sediment microbial communities in response to fracking from Pennsylvania, USA - Cold Stream Run_MetaG_CSR_2013 (SPAdes)... | ecosystem: Environmental > Aquatic > Freshwater >...
TCCCCTTCCCTTACCCCCGTTAACGGGGGTAAGGGAAGGGGAAGAGCCAAAATGAAACTAAACTAAACAGTATAAAAGATTTTTGCTATTTACAAACCGAAGTTATGTAAATTTAACAAAAAAAGATTAACCGTTAACAGCTGGAGCTTCAACAGATGCTAAATCTAATGGGAAGTTATGAGCGTTACGTTCGTGCATAACTTCCATACCAAGGTTAGCACGGTTGATAATATCTGCCCAAGTGTTTAGAACACGACCTTGGCTATCTACAACAGATTGGTTGAAATTTAACCCGTTTAAATTGAAAGCCATAGTAGAAAGTCCTAAAGCAGTAAACCAGATCACATATGTTCAAAATAGTTCGCAAAGCTATTTCCGCAAAAGCATTGCTTTTGCTGCTTTACATTTCTGTAAAGGTCAGACTATATCATCATCTTAGATTCCTAAGATGCTTGCCATTTCGATGCGCTTGCACCTACTCCTTTGAAGGATAGTCGTTAAACAGATTATCATTTCACGTATTTTCTTTCCAACAAGACCTCTTATTTTTAATGCGTTGTTGAAAAAAGGCAAATGATTAAAAGAAATATTAAAAAAAACGAAGATCAAATCGATTAAGTATGGAAGGATCTTTATTTCTGAGATGAACCGTTTGTTACTTTTTTATCGCGCATTTATACCAGCTGTGATGCGCTTAGAGTATTATGTCATAAAAAAGTAACACGGTAAACAATGTGAATTGTTGTTCGTAAGCGAAACTTTTTCGTAACGTTTTTAGAGCCAAGAATTCTCGACTTTTGCCCATAGTTCGGGATTATTGGCAAAAAGAATATCTTGTCGAGTCGATAACATCCAATTCGCACCTTGATATTCCAAGCAAAATTTTTGAGTAGCAAGATCTAACTGTTCTAATGTAAGAGAACCTACCTCACCAAAACGAGGATTAGTTGAGTCGAGTGAAGCTGAATCATGGGTCATTTTATTCATTAATTCTGTCACATAACGTGACTGATTAGATCGAATATCAAAGCTTAAAAATCGAAGATACTCTAAAAACGTATAACGAGAAACTTCTGCTCCTTGGAACAAAAAATCAGGATTACTTGCGTCATCAACCAAATCTGTAGAATCTTCCGAATAATCTTGTGGACTCAAAGGATACATAGAATATTCCTTTCGAATACGAGAGTGGTTTACCAAAAAATTTGAATGGTAATCACGGTGAATCGTTCCACAAAGACAAATTCCGTTATGTTCCCAATCTAGTCGAAGTTCAGGGTAAAAATCACTTCCATCTAAATGATGATGTTGCAGATCAAAGGTTGAATTGGATAAAGCGCAAGTAAAGTTATACTTAGCCTTCACATCAAAGGCATGTCGAGTTATTTGACCTGGTCGACCTCCATTACGTTTTTTGACAATTGGAACACATACGTTTTTATGTTGGGGATCGATTCGGCATAGGGGACAAGGACAAGAAGTCATATAGTTTAAATCTTGCATGGAATAACTCATTTGTGTTCCATGAGCTTTACACTCAATTGGGTATTTAACATGTTTCCCCTTATATTCCGATAATGGGATTAGAAGTGTGTATTCTGTTCGATAGTGTTCCCCCCGACTTGCTAACAATTTTTGAAAAAGTTCATATCCCTCTTTACTGCGATTGGAGTGGAGATTATATTTACAACAAGTGGTTCGAGTTTTACCCGTATACTCTTTGAGATAATCATCCATACGAGAGCAATAAAATTTTTTTCCAAAGAATGTTTGGGTCAGTTCTTGAATGATTTCAGAATTTAAACCTAATTTCTTCTCGGAAAGATAAGTATTATCTTCTTCAAAGATTTGGGTTCCATATTCTGGATGATGGGAACAAGACCATAGAACAAAAGACCTTCGCTTTCCGGTTTCTTTCACGCCTGTAATGTAGTAAATAATGTGTCCCCATTTTTTTGCTTCCCTAAACACGCTTTCTTGCCAATTTTTTGCCAAAGTTTTTTGACTATTCATGTGATTGTCTTTTTTTCTCGAAGTCATTGGATGAGCTAAAGTTAGTTTTTTTTATTATTCATTTTTCATCAAACTCTATTCTTTTGTAGTAAAAAAATTAAGGTCTTTTTTAAAATAAGCAGCAATTCTGTTGCTTCCAGAAAATCTTTTGCAATAACCTCTTTTCAGAAATGTTAATTTTTTGTTGGAGTATTTATTGTTCTTGTAATACACAATTAAAATGAATTTTGTAAGGAATTTCCTCCATGTTGCTTGTTTTACTTAAATTAATTTGCGCTTTCCTTTTTTTCTATCCCTTTCCTATTTATTTATTTTGTCAAGGAAATAAGGGTAAGAAAAACGAACCAAAAAGGGTTAGCTTGAGTTCTTTTCATTGCTTGCTTTGTTTGTTTAGTTTCTTGCTTTCCCAGAGGGAAGCAACACCTTTAGGAAACGGCAAGAGAAGCAAGGCAAAGAAGCAATCCATGTCCCTTGCGTTTCTCTTACCAAAGGTTTAGCTACTTTGCCTAGCGAAGCAACCCTTACCAGAGGTAAAGGAAGGCACAGGAAAGTAAAGAGAGAGGGAAGAAAGGGCAACAAAATGGGTTATGTGCCATACACAAAGCTAACAAGGGTAAGGGAAAAATAAGCAATAAAAACGAAAGTGACTAGAACATGGTAAGGGTTTCTCCTTTTAGACAAGTGTAAATTAGTAGTTACCTATTAAACGGGCATAAGTTTACCCACAACCGGCCAAATAGCTAAGAAGAAGTGAAGAGAACGAGAGTTGTTGAAAGATGCATATTGGAAGATTAGACGACCAAAGTATCCGTGTGCAGCAACACATCATGTTCCGAGTATGACTACTCGGGATGGACTAGGTCATCAAGCTTTTTCAATCCATTAAAAGGAGGTTTGAAAAGTTTGTTGGGCGCTCTTTCTTTCTTAGAGATTTAAAATGAGAATCAAAAAATTCCCAGAAAATTCTAGAAAGAGAAGAAGGATTATTTCACCTTATAGTCTCTGAACCTTCCTGTCTTTATTGTGTTTATCTGTTTCAAAATAAACAAATCAATGGTTTAGGCTAGGCTGCAAATTTCCCTATCTAACAAAGTCAAAAATTTTTCTTTTTACGGAAGTTCAAATTCGGAGTTCATAAGTTTAACCGTTAGTCCGTAAACATGAGTTCGAGGCTTGGTAATAGGTAATGACTCAGGAAAAGTAAATTTGATAACCAATGTAGCTCTTAAAATTTATTTTTGATTCCTCTGCTAGGGTTTTTTTGCAATTCACCCAATATTTTTTATCTAGAATTACTACTAGATTACACTATTAACTAATGTTATAAGTTTCTTCTTCTTGCCCGAATTTATAACCAGCGTTAGCTGATTCGTTTTCAGTAGTTTCACGGATTAGAGAAGATGTTACTAATGAACCCGTAGTTTATCTTTTTTTCAAAAGGAGTCGGACTATCTCATCTTCTTGGTGGCTAAAATTTCCATCATTACCCGTGCCTTCTTGCTTTACCTTCCTTTTCCGTTTCCCATAGGGAAGGGAAGAAGCAACCCATTTCCCGGAGGTAAGGGTTAGCAAAGCTAGGGTTTGTTTCTTTGCTTGCTTACTTTACCTTCCCATTTCCTTGCCTTCCAGTGCCATGCAAAGGAGGTAAGAAGGCAAGGGAAACGGTAATGCAAGCAATGGTAAAGGCAAAAAGGCAAAGGAAGGGAAATAAAGCAAGCCTTTCTAGCTTAGTGGGTCCAAGAAGTAGGGCGCTTATATAGTTGACAGATTTGCGCAACTATTAGTCTCTGAACGTTCTGAAGAATTTTAGCAAAGTTTTGTTAAAAACTAGCTTCTGGAACTTTCTTCAGCTTCGCTGCTGGTTATCTTGTTCTGTATTTTCAGGTTCATTTCGGTTTCCCGTAAATTTTGATTTTACGGGAAACCGAAATGAAGTTTTTTTGTACAAAAACCCTTCATGTTTCTAAATTTGCTTTTGAGTAATTATTTCTATCTATACTTACAAGTTCTAAAAAAAGTTTTAATCAAAAATTAATATTTAAAGATCCCACGGATTGATGAGTAAATTAGTTAGGGGGTCGACTTTTTGGCAAGTCCAATCGCTAGCGTTTTTGCGTTTTCCACTTAACAATGGGGAAGTTCTCTGGATTGTTGTTTCTGGAATATAACGTTGTAATTCCTCTAAAACTTGTCCTCCCGTTTCACAGTTGATAATTCCCAAAAGTTCTTCGTTTTTGTAGGAAAACATGTAACGATCGCTTTTTTGAATGGCTACACCCAAGTGACGCTTTTTTCCTGCTATTTTTCCCCCACGACTTCGACTTTCTAAGGCGTCTGGTTTTGCCATCGATTTATCTGCACGTTTTTTTTGAATGGTCGAATCCCACATACTTTTTCCTGCAGCTTTTTGAACCTTATGGGAAGCATAAGCACCTTGGCGTCGCCATTCGGTTATTAATGGTACAGGAGTTTCACCCAAAAGAAGAGCAATGGCTCCAGTCGCTCGTGGATCATCATAAAGCTTTGCGAATAGCTGATGAGCAATAACATGATTCTCGCGGGAAAGGAGGATTGTATTTTCATTGGAATCCATAAAATTAAGTTCTTCAGTTGTAGTTAACAGAAATTTCGGAACAATATGATGAATATGATAAATGAGAGAAGAATCTCGGATCTCATTCATAGAAATGAGATTTTTGTGTTTGTTTATGAAGTCAAAATACTGATTTTTACGTTTTAAAAAGTCCCGGAACCAAAAAGTATTTGTTTTACGTTCAGTTTGTACCCACAGGCGAAGATCGGGGATTTCAAACGCTAAAGGTTGTTCCATTGAAAAAAATTTTAAAAAATTAATGACGATCCTAGAAAAATCTGTCCGTGAGAATGAACTTGTAACTGCAATGCAAAACAATAATATTACTTTTAGATCTAAAGAATAGTGAAATTTTAGAGATTTCAAAAGTTAATTTCTGAAAAAAATTTGTTTAACATTTGCGTGAATGAACTAGATAGAAACAAAAAAAGAAAAATACAGAGTTTAGATTTCCAGAATGAGAAGGACAAGCGCTCCTCATTTCTAAATATCAGAATATTTAGACAATTCACCCTATTATCACTTGATCATCAAAGATCAAAGGCACAGTTCAATTTATGCATAGCAGAGAATAAAGATCCACCGAACACACCAGCTACACCAAGCATGTGGAAAGGGTGCATAAGAATATTCAAAGGTTTTATGTGTTTCTGGTTTATAGAAACACCCTTTTTTTTTCGAAAAAGGATCGGACTATATCATCAGAATTTTTACCGTCTTTTAAATGAAACCCTCATAACCCTTCATTTGTTTCCTTAATTCTTTTTTCACTAACCTAACGTAGATCCTCAGTTAAAAAAGAAATGGCTAAAGGTTCTTTTCAATAGGATTTTCAGTCGCACCTCGTTGTTAATTTTGCATAAATCTCTGTTTAGAATAAAGCGAACAGCGAGGTGCGACTGAAAATACTGTAATACTACGTTCTTTTGATCTTTGCTTTTCTTTGATCAAAAGCCCTTTTTTCACTTTGATAAAATAATTTTTTTTCAGGAAAATTAAAGATGGGCCTGTCACAAAAATCAACGGATCGTTTTATAACAAAATTGTAAAAAATAAAAGGAGTGAAGAATTTGGGTGAAGCCATAGTTGTTTTGAAAAACGCTACTATTGTGTTTTTCAAACTTTCCCTTCCCTCTTGCCATAGGCAAGGAAATGGAAAGGCAAAGCTAGCAAGGGGAAAGCAAATAGGACTGATTACTCTATCAAGACTTTTTTTTGTATTTCTTGTTAAGAGGAATTTGTTTTTAAAAGAGAGAGAAGTTCTGTTAGGTGCTCTTGGAGTTTGTTAATCTTTTTAGGATCGTATACTCTAGTCTCTGAACCTTCGAATTTTTCCAAATTCGTTTGGCGGCTGATAGGCGTAGATAAAGCTAAAAACATGTTTAGATAAGAAATGAAATCGCCCAACGTAGCATTTTTAAAACCAAAGATTTGATGATATTCATTATGAATTTCTCTCAAAAGAGGAATTCCATTTTGAGGCTCTAAAGATAGATGAAAGAAATTTTGTTGTCCATATAAATGATGACAAACAATGTGACGATTTGTACCATCTTTTCTTCGCATATAAAGACCTGTAATAGCGCATCTAAAGTGATAAAGTTTTAAAACTTTGTTTCTCTATTTCTGCTACGAATTTGCTTTTTTTGGACAGGAGACAATCGAATTCTTTTTTCTGCGACTTTACAAACAGCTATTCTAATTTTTTCTCTAGTTTGTAAACTTATGTTTCGATTGAGAAGTTTGGTCGATTTTTGCGCATTTCCTTGCCGTAGGCAAAGCAAGGTAAACCGGTTTTGCTTCTCTTATAATTCCAAAAAATTGTTGTGATCTTTTGATTATGAATCGGACAGTTCACTATAAGTTTGGCTTATCGGTTTGTATATTCCCCAGAGATATAAAGATGGTTGCGTTCTTTTATGAGATTTTGTCCTTTTTTCGTATCTCTTAGAATATCTGCGTCAGACTTTTTAAAAACCATCTCTTACCCTCTTATTTGTTTTTAGCTTTCCATAGCCTCCCAGCCATTCACCTAATTTTTTGAGCACATAATCTCTATGCTCAGCTTGGAAAACAATCCATTTATTCGTTTTTCGTTTAAAGAATGAAGACACTGAGTTTCTTCCTTTTTGATTCTTAGGGAGAAAGCCATAAACGAAAAACAGCAAAAGTTCTTTATCTTTTGCCTTCTTTTTTCTAAGAAGTATTGGACTATATCATTACCCTTTTTTTATAAACTTTTCCGCCACCAAAAACAAATTAAAAATATTAAAAAATAGGGTAAGGGCACTCGTGGAGAGATTATTGGAAAACTTTCCTCACTCTCTAGTCTCTGAACCTTCTTCTTTTTTTGATCAGTCTTGCTAATTTAAAACAATCACTAAATGCCATAAAGTTTTTTATTACAACTTAGAGATTGTTTTAAATTAGCAAGATGAGCTTAAAAAAAGTTTGGCTGATGATTACCATTAAAGAGTAAAAAAAAAAATAAACTAAAAAAAGGTCTAAAAAAGAAGGCGAGAAAGGTAAAATCTATGAACTTTTTCACCGAGAAGGTTCTGATTTTTTAACCTGAAACCAATTTATCTGATAGTAAAGTTGACAATAGTGAGCAAATTGATGTTCGTCTACAGCCTTAAAGCCGTATTTTAAATGAAAATCATTATGCACATCCCATCTTAAAAAAACGCCATTATCAATCAGATAACGTTGCTCAGGAAAAACTTGATAGCTGTTTAAGTGATGACAGGAAAATCTGTAGATCTGCCCGTCTTTATCTTTATCCCCTTCTTTGGAACCCTTGCCAGAGGCATAAGCACAGGTACGATGATAAAGACTTCGAACCCCATTTTTCCATTGATAATCCAAAGTACTAGGATTCACGAAGTCTCTCCCTGCCCCACCTTTAAAGGCAGGGTGATCAGGACCAAAAACGCCAGTTAAAGACCACGCTTTACCAGCAATTTTGCGAATCGCTGCTTGTTCAGAAATTCGATTGCGAGTTTCTTTGCCATAGGCACTGAAACGTTTTTTCCAGTTTGTACCTTTGAAATAGCTTTATTCTTACATTCTTGACAACCAGTTTTGGCATTTTTATAAGATCTCGCAGTACAACTCCACTCATGACCGCAATGACATCTAATGGAGATAATACTATCTATATTTTCATATTGCCAACTCCCAATGAGTTTATGATTTCTAGATTGAGCTATACTCTCAAAATGAGCTTTAGTTAATCTCGCAGACATAGGTTTCTCCTTCCGTATTTTGCTCTTTTTTTAGATCTTTTTTACTTATTTGATCATTGACAAATTTTAAGGTTTCCATCAATTCACCCTTTTTTATTCGATCAGCATTTCTTACTGAAAGACACGTTGTTTTCATGAAGTTAAATGTTCCAGAGATTCCTAATGGCATACCGTCTGAAAAAGATCCTTGCCCGATTGGGTAGATGATGAAAACAGCTGTTGCTGCTGCAACTGGTGCAGAGTAAGCAACTGCGATCCATGGACGCATACCTAAACGGTAAGAAAGTTCCCATTCACGACCCATGTAACAGCAGATTCCAATGAAGAAATGGCAAACGATAAGTTGGTAAGGACCACCGTTATATAGCCATTCATCTAAAGAAGCAGCTTCCCAGATTGGGTAAAACATACCCTCAAATGTTTGAGGGTTTGGACTATCTCATCACCTTTTCAAAATAAAAGTTTTTCGTAAAAGTTCAGTCTTTTAGCAAATTGCGATTTATTTATGTGCACTCAATCATTTGAGGCGAATAGATCATTACAAGAAAACAAACGAAACGAAAATTTGAAAAGGTGCTGGGCGCTCACGAGGTTGTAAAATATATGATGTCTAGACATATATTATGGTTTACAAAGAAATTGTTGTTAAACCAGATACAAGCTCTAGTCTCTGAGCGTTTCAAAACGAACTTGGTTTTTTTAGTTGTTTTTTCTTTCCTTCCTTCCTTCCTTTCTTACCTCTGGTAAGGGTAACGGCTTGCTTCTTTGGCTTCAGTGCCATAGGCAAAGGAGGCGTTCCACTATGTCGAGGAAACAGCAAAGCAAAAAAAGCAACCGGAATAAGAATTTTTAAAAAAACAAACTCTTATTCAAGGAGTACGTTACAGAAAAGATTGTCTTTGTAAAATGCTTCAAGTTTTGTTTTGTATTCGCTGCGGGTAAACTTTTCTATAATTCTCCATACATACTAGAAGAGAGAACTTTTTTATTTTTTGATGGTTTATTAAACAAGGTAACTCTGCAACTTTGTTCCTAGAAAAGTCTTTGAATTCCTAGAAAAAGTTTTTTGACGTCTGGTCTAGGCTTTTCTCTTAGTTTTATAAAAAATAAGAGCTGGAACGAAAATTGAAATGTAAAAAAGAGTAACAATAGGAAACGTGTTTTCCCCGCAATTCACCCAGTTTGCTCGTTATTTTCGATTGACTTTCATATATTTGAAAAATCATTGACGAGGCACTCTTACCCATTTGTATGTTTTGAATGCAGACCGATAGCGTTTGAAGTTGGGATGATTGCTCCGGAAATAATGTTGTTACCGAAAAGAAGAGATCCAGAAACTGGCTCACGGATTCCATCAATATCTACAGGTGGAGCTGCGATAAATGCGATGATGAAAACTGAAGTAGCTGTTAAAAGAGTTGGTACCATTAGAACACCAAACCACCCGATATAAAGACGGTTTTCTGTAGAAGTTACCCAAGCACAAAATTTAGCCCAAAGAGTAGACGCTTCGCGACGTTCAAGAATTGCAGTCATAATAAGTTTTTTTTTTGTTTATTTTTTCTCCGAGGAACATTTGTGATTTCTCAAAATATTCCTATAAATTCAAGCTTTCGTAGTGAAAACTAGGTATTATAAATAATACCCAAATTTTATTTTGAGGCTAATTCTTATTATTCTTATTATTTTTATTATTTTACATGACTTTCTTTAAAAATTTATTCAGTCATAGAGTTATCGGCCTACGCTCTAAAGGACAAAAAAGTCTTCATTAACACTTAAGGTATTAATGGAGGAGAAACCAAAAATTTATGATCTAAGAAGTTAGAATTTGTAGTTTGTGTTTTCCAATTTTGTTTGTTTTCTTTCCGTTAGCACCGCAGGTTCTGAGGGAAGAAAAAGATTTTAACTTTTTAGCTACTAGATTTGGTGAAGGTCTAATTTTGTTTTTCTTCCCTTCGCATTTCTCCACTTACCTTCCCTTTGGGTTAGCAAAGCTAGGTAATGCAAGCAATGAAAGGAAAGGCAAGAAAACAGTTATGTTAAAAAAAAGAAAATATTATATTAGAGTAACGAAATTATTTTAAGGGCGAACGACGGGGTTCGAACCCGCGAATAGTGGAGTCACAATCCACTGCCTTACCTCTTGGCTACGCCCGCCATATAATATATAATAAATAAGGCTTAAATTGCTAACTGAAAGAGACTTTTTGCTTCCTTTACCTTTACCTTCTCTTTGGGTTAGCAAAGCTAGGTTTGCATGCCTCCTTGCCATAGACGTTTCCCGTGCCGTAGGCAAAGAAGCAAGCCACAGGCAAAGGAAGAAAGACAAAGCTAGGAAAGGCTTGCTTCATTTTCCATTTTCCTTCCCGTTTCCCAAAGGGAAGGGGAAGGAAAATGGAAAATGAAGCAAGTAAAAAAGGGAAAATTAGAACCAAAATCTGGATAAGGATGAGTAATCTGACGCGTAGTGGCTAAGTGTTTATAGCTTTGTAACAAACAAAGTTATTGGACTTTTCTAGTTTTGTTGGCGAGATTAGTTGGTTGTAATACTATCCATCTTATTTTTAAAATTAAGATTTACAGTGCATTTCCTCGAGGAAGAACTTCTTCTGGGAAAACTAATCTTTCGTGTGGTTGATCTTGAGCAGCCATCCAAGCACGAATACCTTCATTCAAAAGAATATTTTTTGTATAGAATGTTTCGAACTCAGGATCTTCTGCTGCACGAATTTCTTGTGAAACAAAGTCATAAGCACGAAGATTTAAAGCTAGTCCAATAACTCCTAGAGCTGACATCCATAACCCAGTAACAGGGACAAATAACATAAAGAAGTGTAGCCAACGTTTGTTTGAGAAAGCAACTCCAAAAATTTGTGACCAAAATCTATTTGCAGTCACCATAGAATATGTTTCTTCAGATTGAGTAGGGTTAAAAGCTCGGAATGTATTGGCTCCATCACCATCTTCAAATAATGTATTTTCTACTGTTGCCCCATGAATGGCACAAAGTAGAGCAGCTCCTAATACTCCGGCAACACCCATCATATGGAATGGGTTTAATGTCCAGTTATGGAACCCTTGGAAAAAGAGAATAAATCGGAAAATAGCAGCTACTCCAAAACTTGGAGCAAAAAACCAACCAGATTGTCCAAGTGGGTAAATAAGGAATACGGATACAAAAACTGCAATTGGAGCAGAGAATGCAATAGCATTATATGGACGTAAGTTTACAGAACGGGCAATTTCAAATTGACGTAACATAAATCCAATAAGTGCAAAAGCACCGTGAAGTGCAACAAATGTCCATAGTCCACCTAATTGAAACCAACGAGTAAAATCTCCTTGAGCTTCTGGTCCCCAAATGAATAATAAAGAGTGTGCTAAGCTGTTTGCTGGTGTTGAAACAGCAGCTGTAAGAAAATTACACCCTTCAAGGTAAGAGGAGGCTAATCCATGTGTATACCAAGAAGTTACAAAAGTTGTTCCTGTAAACCAACCCCCTAATGCGAAGTAAGCACAGGGTAATAATAAAAGACCTGACCAACCTACAAAAACGAAACGGTCTTGACGAAGCCAGTCGTCACAATCGTCAAACCATGTACGTTTTTCTTGATATGATGTACCGATAGCTATAGTCATAGCAGCATCTCCAAAAAAAATACAGTTCATCAAGACGTGAATAAATCCTTTGACCTATGGTATAGGCTCTTCTCTAAGAAAAATCTTAAGCAATGCAACCAAAGGTCAAAGAAGGGCCTTTGACTTTTGGTTGCATTGCTTACCTTCCCTCTTTCCGTTTCCCTTACCATAGGTAAAGGAAGGGAATGTTAGCAAAGCTAGGGTTTAGCTTCTTTCCCTTCCTTTACCTATGGTAAGGGAAATGGAAAGAGGGAAACGCCTATGGCAATGAGGCAAGAAAATGGGTTGCTACGCTAGGAAGGGTTTGCTACGAAGGAAGAAGCAAACAAAACAATTTTTTTATTTAGAGGTTATAAGAAGTAAAAGGATAAGAAGTGGGTTTTTAGAGGAATTGTTCTAAGTTCTTTAATTTTTTTAAAATTATTGGATAAGCGGCTTCAGGACTTGAATTGTGACGTCATACCAGGATAAGAGGCTATAAGATTATCATTAAGTTCAAGTAGACAAAAGTTCTGGTTGTTTAAAATTTGTGTCTAAGTAAATGCTGCTATTCTAGAAATAGAAATTTTATTTTTAAATTATCTTAAACCATTGTACGCTAATTTTAACAGTAAAAATAAAAAGAACTAATTGAAAATAAAAATTGTTTCTTTTTATTTTTACTCTTAAAACTGAAACTTTTCTTTACCTAATTTGAATCTAAAATGGTTCATAGATTAGCAATTTTATTTCTATGAAAAATAGGGTTCTTTGACTTTTGTGACAGGTTTGTCTTTAAGTTCTATGAGAAATAACTTTAAAGTCAAAGATGGACTTTTAACTGTTGTTAAAAGAGTACCTGTTAGAAGCCATATAAGCAGTTCGTTGGTTTGAATAGTTTCAAGATTAGGGTAACTAGTATTTTTCTCCCAGCATTTGCATAATATTTTTCTGTTTGTAATACTTTGTCTTGAAAGAATCTTTCTTTTTTGGATCAGAGAGCTTCTTAAATTAGCTAAGCTGTTTCCTTGCTTTTCATTTCCCTTTCCCTTTCCCTCTTGCCATAGGCGTTTCCCGTGCCGTAGGCAAAGAAGCAAGCCTTCGTAGAAAGGAAAAGGAAGGAATGTTAGCAAATAGCTTCTTTGCTTGCTTTGTTTGCCTCTTTTGCCTATGGCACTGGAAGGCAAGACAAGCAAGGCTTGCTTCTTTGCTATAGGCACGGGAAGAAAATGAAAGCAACCTATTTTTTCCCCTCGCGCCGGTAACCCAGAAGGTGGCTACGTTAGGAAGAAAAAGGAGTTAGCTTAGCTAGAGAAAAAATAAGAAGGTTGTGCAGAAAGAAAAACAGGTATTGTTTTTTTCTATTTAAAGCAAAGGTTGGACCGGGTTAAGATGAGATTTAGGAAAAAGTTCATGCTTAGCTACGCTCCAAGTGGCGTAAGAAGGGAGTACAAGAACTTAGGATTTATGTTAGTTTAAAAAAAAAGATGCTAGAAACTGCAAAGATCATAATTATGCACCGACAGCTTCTTTTGCAGCAAACATGACCTCAACTCCAATTGTATTAATGTTATTTTCTCGGGCATATTTTTCAGTATTTCGTTTAATCTTATTACGGACAAATCCTGGTATTTTATTTAATTCTGCAAGCCCGTCTGGAGACCATGTGAAATCGGAGTGGGTTGAGAGTGCTTTTGTAATGACTTGTTTAGTATCGTGTCCACCAAAAATATCTAATAAATGGTCTTCCATTCCAAGTGAAAATGAGTTATAAACAAGATCTGCTAGTTGATTTGTTCCCTCATATCCTAAAAAAGGGCGGTAACCTAATGGAAAATTTTGAATATGGACCGGGGCCGAAATAACGCCACAAGGAATATCTAAACGTTTCCCTACGTGACGTTCCATTTGTGTTCCAAAAATTGCCGCTGGTTCAATTTGAGAAATAATATCACCAACTTGGGTATGATCATCAGTAATCAAAATTTGATCACAAAAGCCTAAAACTTGTTCACGGAACCAATCTGCGTCATGTTTACAATATGTCCCTGCACAAGCAACCCGAATTCCCATTTCTCTTGCGAGAATTTTTGTCATCGAAGCCGCATGAGTAGCGTCTCCAAAAACCACAGCTTTTTTCCCTGTTAAATTTTGACAATCAATTGATCGTGAAAACCAAGCAGCTTGTGACACAAATCGCGTTTGCTCATCAATATATTGTTCAAAGTGGCTTTCCAGTTGTGTCGCTGAAGAATTTTCTCCATTAGAACTTTGTTCCACTTTTTGCTTCCTTTCCCCGTTTTCTTTCCCCTGCGAAGCAACCGAAGGTAAGGGAAATGAAGCTAACCCGTTTCCCAAAGGGAAGGTAGGGGGGGGAAGCATTGCAAGCGTTCCACTATCTAGAGCAGGCACTGTAAGGGAAAAGGAATTCTGACTTGTTTCGAAATTTAATTTTGTGAGAATTGAGCCGATTTCACGAATCCAGTTTGCTGTATCGACAACTCCCATTGGTGTTGTGGACACATATGGCATATTGTATGCTTTTTCTAAATAAAGAGCACTCATTAGGCCAACTTCACGATATGGAACAATATTAAACCACGCTTTTGGTAAATTTTTTAAATTCATGACGGAACCTCCTTCTGGTATAATTTCATTTATTTCAATTCCTAAATCATGTAAAATTCGTTTTAATTCTCGACAATCATGTTGATTATGGAATCCAAGTGCAAAAGTTCCAATAATATTAGCTGATGGGTTACTGGTTTTTTTCATAACAGGCTCATTATTTTTTTCAGCTTTTTCTAAGTAGTAACGGACAATTTGTTCTAAGGTTCTGTCTGCTGCTTGTAATTCATTTACTCTATAATGGTTAACATCCGCTAAAATGACATCAGAAGTGGATTCAAGAGATGCTCGGTGTACAAAGTTCCCTAAATCTTCTTGTAAAATTGAGGAAGTACAAGTTGGAGTAAGTAGAATAAGGTCTGGACATTCTTCGCCATCTTTTCTTCGAATATTTTCGACGACTTTTTCTTGAGATCCTCGAGCTAATACGTGTCTATCGACAATACTTGTTGTCATCGGAGTAAAATCTCGATTTCTTTGCAGCATTGAAAGCATAACGCTAAAATAGTCATCTCCTAGTGGCGCATGCATAATAGCATGAACATTTTTAAAGGAACTCGCAACTCGAAGGGTTCCAATATGAGCTGGTCCTGCGTACATCCAATAAGCTAATTTCATATGTTTCGTTCCTAACTGTGCATAGATTTTTATTTTTTGATTGCTAGTATCTTTAATGTTATTCTTCAGTTTTATTCTTTTTAACCCACGACTCGTTAATAGAACTTGTTATTTTACAAGGTTTATTACCCAAGATCTTAACTTTTTAGATGAGATTTTTTATAAGAAACCGTGTAAAAAGGCTCATTACTGATGGAATGAAGTACTATCCTTCGAATTTTATATTTGCTACCATTATTTTTGTTTTTGAGAACCAATGCAAAAGAACAAAAGAACAAAGTTCTGCATCGTACATATTGGAAGAGTTTTTGACTTAGAACAAAAACAATTGTTTTAGAAAATTTAACCAACAAAAAGTGTAGCATTGCAAAGATTAGAATGAAGTTTTTCTGTTTCTTGTTTAACTTAGATAAACTATGCAAAATCTGCTAGAAAAGGATAACGGAGCAATGATTAGAAATATGAGTAAATAAAATAACTTTCTTAGAAAAAAGTTTTATGGACTTTTAAGGAAAAATTATTAAATTCTATTTATACAATGTGTAAAAATTTTCTGCTCTGTTAGACGCTATTTCGTTGCTGTATTTTGTAATTACAACGCAGGACTTGTTTTTTGTATTTTGTAGAAACTTGTCTTGATTTAAACCGTCAACTTAAGAGAAAATTTGTAAAAAACGAAAAGTAATTGCCTAATTTAATTGGGCAAATTATTTTGCAAAATTTTATTATAAAGTTTTTCTTATTAGTAGAGTTTTTAAACAAAATACAAAAATCACAGAATTCTAAACTTACAAATTTAATCTCAATAGAAAGAAAAGGTTATAAAAGCGTCAATTGATACGTTGCAATGCATTTCTTTTAGTATGAAGCAAAAAAAATAACATGTTTAAAAATCTTTAGCCATTATTCAAACTAATCAAAATTTTTTCAAAAAAAATAAACTGAAAACAAGAAATTTTTTTTATTGTATGATACGGTTTCTCACGAAAGATCTAATCTAAAAAGTGAAGCTCTTTCGTGAGAAACCGTATCATACAATAAAAAAACGAAAATAAAAAAAGCTTTTTTTATAGATTTATGATGAAGAAGTTATTCTATAGAAGACCATGTTAAAAGAATGAAAAAACGACCTTCTTTCGAAATTTTTTATAAATTTATGACCCAAAAAATGAAGATTTCTCTAGAAGATCGTGTAAAAAGAAACAAAACAAAGATCTCTTGCCCAATAACGATTTTAATTTTGTTGTTGAGAGATATTTATTAAGCAAGGTTGTCTAAAAAGAAAGAAAAATTAAGAATTTTTTTTTAATGCGTTGTATATCGTACAAAAGGCACTTGTTTGACTTTGATAAACGATTTCTTCCATTGCCTTTCCATTGCCTCTTTCCTTTGCCTATGGCTTGCTTCTTTGCCTACGGCTTAGCTTCGCTAGGAAATGGAAGGCAAAGGAGCAACCCTATGGAAAATAAAGCAATCCAAAGGAAAGTAAAGAAGCAACCCTTACCATAGGTAAAGGGAAGGAAAACAGCTTGCTTCTTTGCTTGCGTAGCAAGGGAACGAAATGGGAAGGAAGGGACGCATTTTTGTTAGAAATTGACCTAGACTAAAGGTTAAAGGATTGAAGAATTAGGAGGTCACGCGAAAACGCAATCAAAATATTTAAACAAGAAGAAAGTCGAGAGAATCATTCGAATTTTTTAGAGTTGACGAACTTTCGAGTTGATTATTAGTAGGAGGGTTTAAATAAAAGTCACTTAATAAGCCAAAAAGTTCGCGATCTCCTAATTCATGGGGTACTACACCTTCAGGCTCGGTTAAAAGTTGATCTGCAATGTTTAAAAAATAAAGACAAATATATTCGAGATCTTTCTCGCTTTCAGCCATTTCAAACATTGTTTTTCCTTTTACTCTAGACACTCTAATTTCTTCAATCAGCGGTAAAACTTCAAGAACTGGCATTGGGCAAGCTTCTGTAAAGTGATCAATAAGGTCTCTTTTAATTGTTCGATTTCCTACTAAACCGGCTAGTCTGAGGGGATGAGTCCTAGATTTTTCGCGAACGGAGGCTGCAATTCTGTTTGCTGCAAATAAAGCATCAAACCCATTATCAGTTACAATAATGCAATAGTCAGCGTAATTAAGTGGTGCTGCAAATCCTCCGCAAACAACATCTCCCAAAACGTCAAATAAAATGACATCATATTCGTAAAAAGCATTAAGTTCTTTTAATAATTTGACCGTTTCACCAACGACATAACCTCCACAACCAGCTCCTGCCGGGGGACCTCCTGCCTCCACACAATCCACACCACCGTAGCCTTGATAAATAACATCTTCTGGCCATACATCTTCATAATGATAATCTTTTGCTTGGAGTGTGTCAATAATAGTTGGAATTAAAAACCCAGTTAGGGTGAAAGTACTATCCGATTTTGGATCACATCCAATTTGTAAAACTTTTTTTCCTCGTCGGGCTAAAGCAATCGAAATATTACAACTTGTTGTTGATTTTCCGATTCCTCCTTTGCCATATACTGCAAGTTTCATAAGTGATTTTTTTGGTTGCTATGAGACATTTTAACTTGGCTGCTTGATAGCTTCAATTTTTGATATTTTATTTTTTCTTTAGGAATTTGCATACAAATTCAAATAAGTTTTGTCCATTTTTCTTGGATGAGTTGATTAGACTGTAAGAGTCTATTGTTATCTACTCTAATTTATAGCCTAACTCTAGTGAATTTTTCCCTCTGATTTATTTTGCTGTAAAAATAATGCTAGCAT
>Ga0209067_10001024_pt1 | contig 17484 bp, 14 predicted proteins | sample ColStrG_CSR_2013_FD_187199 | JGI IMG/M metagenome (GOLD analysis project Ga0209067, IMG submission 187199) | Freshwater sediment microbial communities in response to fracking from Pennsylvania, USA - Cold Stream Run_MetaG_CSR_2013 (SPAdes)... | ecosystem: Environmental > Aquatic > Freshwater >...
ATATAACCCTCATCGGCGATGTAGTTTACAAACCAGCTGATCTCATCGGCATGCGCTTCAATCACTACTTTATAGAGTGCCTTTGGATTGATAATCCCCACTGCCGTGCCATAGACATCGATCATTTTGTCGTTGATATAAGGCTTAATATAATCCAACCAGATTTGTTGACCGGAGGATTCAAATCCAGTTGGCGAGGAATTATTGAGATAATCGAAAAGAAATTTTTTGCTCTTCTTGTCCATATTCGCTTTGGTTTATGTTCAAATTTATAAGAAATAAGATCAAGTTGCCTGGTGTTTGTCCTTTCAAAGACAAAAATCCGGAAACTTATGAAAACCAAATCCTTGTGGGCTGTGTTGTCCGTATACCCACTAAATAAAACTTCTAACAATGCAAAAACTCATTTTCCTTTCGGCTGCACTGATTTTAGTTTCTTGCACGGGTAAAGGGCAAAATAAAACAACAAAAAAGACGACGATGACAGACACCACCAAAGTTATTTCAAGAACAGAAGAAGAATGGAAGAAAATCCTAACCCCGGAGCAATATCATGTCCTGCGAGAAAAGGGCACGGATCTCCCTTTCACCGGGAAATATTACCTGAACAAAGAAAGGGGGATGTACTATTGCGCGGCTTGCGGCAATGAACTCTTTACCTCCGACATGAAATTTGATTCCGAATGTGGCTGGCCAAGTTTTGATAAAGAGATAGCGGGGGGAAAAATCAAAAAGGTAAAGGATTACTCCTACGGCATGGTTCGAACTGAAATTCTCTGCGCAAAATGCGGGTCTCACCTTGGCCATTTATTTGATGATGGTCCAACCTTAACAGGCATGCGGTATTGCGTGAACTCCACTTCGGTTGACTTTAAGAAGAAATAAACATGGGTCAATAAAATAAGAAAGCCCCGAAAAATTCGGGGCTCTCTTTTTCAAAAAAAACAAAACTAAAATTCTACCGTATTGCTTTTGCCTGTTTTATCAGTTACCACAAAGGTGTAGGATCCGGCAGTAACCAGGTTATAAACTATCGCAAAATCGCCATCCACGACGTGGGCGTTAAAGATCAGTTGGTCCCCCGCCTCATTGTAAATCGAGACGTGAATAATATTCATTCCTTTGTTGGCAACCGATAGCATGAACTTTGGTTGATCACCCAGTTTGGTGACTTTTACCAAACTGTTCACAACGCCGAGACTATAATTGACTTTTTCTACTTTTATTCCATAGGCATCTTTCACTTCAATGGTATATTCACCTTCCGGCAAACCACTAAAATTATAAGGCCGGGTAAACCGGCTCATCTTGTTAAAGGTTTCGCTGAACACAATTTCGTTTTTGCTATTTCGAATTGACACCAGTACGTGGTTGGCGGTCGCCGCTTTGTAAACCACTTTGAAGACGTTTGTGTTTTCGCCTGCCACTACATTGATCGAAGACTCCTTGGCATTCCCAAAAACGAGGCTTGAACTTAGCAAAAGGATCAGGGCGGAGAAGAAAGTTCTGGTGTTCATGTTGTTATTTTGTTTAAGAGACAAATGTAGGTCAACCGAAAAAGTTAAAATCAACAAGTGTACCCACGTCCAATGCGCGTACTAAAATCACAAAAAAAGAATATTCAATATTTATTTCGGTTCGAATCGTTCCGTGCCAAATATTAAAAGGTAGCAATCGAATGCTACCTGGTTTTATGGAGGCTATCGAGAAGAATTCAGAAAAGTCTTCTTTGGCAAATTTTAAAACACCACGGCGTACTCCAATTACAGTGGAATATTCCCATGCTTTTTCTTTGGCAAAATCGCCACTTTGTTTTCCAGCATCTGAAAAGCCTTGATCAATTTTTCCCTCGTTTGGTCTGGAAAGATCACTTCATCAATATAGCCACGATGGGCAGCCCGGTAGGGATTGGCGAATTTTTTTGTGTACTCCTCTACTTTCTCATTGAGTTTTGCTTCCGGGTCAGAGGCCTCTGAAATTTCCTTTTTAAAGATTATTTCTGCCGCCCCTTTTGCTCCCATCACGGCAATTTCGGCTGTGGGCCAAGCATAATTCATATCGGCTCCAATGTGCTTACTGTTCATCACATCATAGGCGCCGCCATAGGCTTTGCGCGTAATTACGGTCACGCGTGGTACGGTGGCTTCGCTGAAGGCATACAATAATTTTGCTCCATTCGTGATGATCGCATTCCATTCCTGATCAGTGCCTGGAAGAAACCCTGGAACGTCTTCCAACACCAACAACGGAATATTGAACGAGTCGCAGAAGCGCACGAAGCGGGCACCCTTTACACTTGAATGAATATCCAACACACCGGCCAATGAGGCGGGTTGGTTGCCCACAATACCAATACTTCGCCCGGCTAATCGAGCAAAACCAACGACAATATTTTCTGCGAAATTCTTATGGACTTCAAAAAAAGTATTTTCATCCACAATCCCATTGATCACCTCACGCATGTCATAGGGTTGGTTCGGATTGGCGGGAATGATGCCGTCCAACACGCTGCGTTTTTCATCACCCATTGCGTAGGGCAATCGCGGCGCATCGTCCTCGCAATTTTGGGGGATGTAGCTAAATAGTTTTTTAATATCGCTGATACATTCAGCTTCATTGGCAGAAGCAAAATGCGTCACACCGCTTTTCGTGCTATGGGTGGATGCACCCCCCAACTCTTCCGCCGTAACATTTTCATGGGTCACCGTCTTTACGACATTGGGGCCAGTAACGAACATGAAGGATGTATTCTCCACCATAAAAATAAAATCGGTCATGGCAGGTGAGTATACCGCTCCTCCGGCACACGGGCCCATGATCGCTGAAATTTGAGGCACGACTCCGGAAGCCATCACGTTTCGATAAAAAATATCCGCGTAACCACCCAACGATACTACCCCTTCCTGGATTCGAGCACCACCGGAATCATTTAACCCAATCACTGGCGCCCCGTTTTTCATGGCCAGATCCATCACCTTCACAATCTTCTCCGCATGAGTCTCCGATAGGGAACCACCAAATACCGTAAAGTCTTGTGAAAACACATAGACCAATCGGCCTTGTATGGTGCCGTAACCCGTTATCACTCCATCACCCAAATAATGTTCTTTATCAAGACCAAAATCATGGCTCCGATGCCTTACAAATTTTCCCAACTCTTCAAACGAGCCTTCATCCAACAAAAGCTCTACGCGTTCGCGCGCGGTAAGTTTACCTTTAGCATGTTGTTGCTCAATTCGCTTTTCACCTCCACCCAGCAAGGCTTCCAGGTTTATGCGTTTCAGTTGATTAAATTTTTCTTGAAATGTATTGTCTTTGGGCTCCATTTTTATGCTGTCAATGCCCGAAAGATAGAAATAGAATTTGGAAGTTCGAGGTTCACGGTTGCGATTCGACGTGGCAGGTTGGCGAGACGAAATTGGAAATTTCCCACCAATCTCTAACTTGAAGCCCTCTAACCTCCTGTATGAAAATAGCGATCATTGACATGGGTACTAATACGTTTCATTTGTTGGTTGTTGAAATAGAGAAACAAAAATTTGAAATTTTGTTTCAGGAACGAATTGGGGTAAAAATCGGCGTTGGTGGCATCAACAAAGGAATTATTACCGAACAGGCGATGGATCGGGCCATTGAGGCGCTTAAAAGAATAAAGCTAAAACTGACGGAAATCAATGTGGCAAACACACTGGCCTTTGGCACAAGCGCCTTGAGAAACGCAAAAAACGGCAGCGAAGTAATTTTGAAAATAAAGGAAACCACCGGAATAGAAACTCAGATTATTTCCGGCGACCAAGAGGCCAGTTTCATCTATAAAGGGGTAAACCTTGCCTTACAGCTCGGAAATGAAAAATCACTGATCATGGACATTGGTGGAGGGAGTGTGGAATTTATTATCGGCAATGGCGTGGAAATATTTTGGAAGCAAAGTTTTGAAATTGGGGCACAACGCCTACTGGAGGAATTTCAAAACCATGATCCCATTCTTAAGATAGAAATTGATGCACTGAATCATTATTTCCAGCAGCGCCTTGTTTCTCTTTTTGAAGCCCTTGAATTTCATCAACCACCTGTTCTGGCAGGCTCTTCGGGAACATTTGATACACTTAGTGACATCCATTGTGTCGGTGCAGCCATTGGTTCGAGTAATTCACGGGAAACACCACTTACCATTGAAGCCTTTGAAAAAATCTATGCGGAATTAATTTTAAAAAATCGTCAAGAAAGAATGCAAATTCCAGGGATGATCGAAATGAGGGTGGATATGATTGTGGTGGCCTGTTGTTTGATTAAATTTATTTTAGATCGATATACTTTCAAGCAGATAAGAGTTTCCTCCTATTCCTTGAAAGAGGGTGTGCTAGCATCACTTATCGACCAAGGTCCTACAACCTGAAGTTCATGGCAAAAAGTAAACGGTTTTCGGTTTTCCGTAGGTCAGGCTGCCACCCTGGAGGTATTGGAGTGGTCGACCAGCCATCCGGTGAGGTAGTGCCTCCCGGTCCGGCAAAGTAGGGCACATTACTAGCCCGGAATCCATATTCAAAACGAAAGGTGACATAATCATTGGGCATGACGTCAAAGGTAACGGTGGTCTGAAAAATATTGAGCTGTTTATTCGGATCGTTGGACATCGCCACCGTAAAGGAATTGGGTGTTACAAGACTTGGAGAAGCTGCTAAGTATAGTCCCGGGTTGGTAACCGCATCCACCCGTAAGGTCGTCGCCAATTTATTGTGCAAAAACCACAAGCGATTGGCCACGGCAAAACCGGTCATGTACTGCTGGCTCGCCGATACACCATCCCCTGATTGAAAGCCGTAATGTACATTTAAACTGGCCCCAGCTTGTGAAATTCCGCTGCCGGCCTGATTTTTATAGTAACGTACGACCACGCTGTTGTCATTGTGAAAACGAAGCCGATCGCTATTCTTGGTATCCCTTCCCAGATAGAAATTGGCAACCAATTGAATGTTTTCATTAGGCCGGTAGTAATTCGAACTTCCAACCGAGATCGCCTGGTTAAAATTGCTGTAGGTTTGCCATCCATTCATCAACCATAACTCTACTTTGTATTTTTTTGTTGGATATGCCTGCACCCGTGCGCCTGAAAAGTAAAATGGCGTTAATTCGCAAACTAAACTTCGCTGGTAACTCCAGTTCTCCTGGAGCATGTAGCTTTCCAGCCCGATGTAGCTCATAAAAATTCCCATCTCCACATTCAGGCCGTACCATTTATTAAAGTGGTATCCCGCGGCTGCTTCGCGGATAAATTTTACGTTGTTCACCGGCGTATTCCTGCCTTTGTTAACGGTTTGATCCAGATCTTGAACGATGGAGAGCATCTGTCCAGCCTGAAGCCACACCCTCCCAATGATATTCTTATAGTTTGATTCGATGCCGATACTGGCGAGGTTGAGCGTAAATTCAGTAGATCGCCCGATGGTGCTCGAAATTGTCTGCGTATTGTCAATGGGCCGAGCAAAATTATAGTTGTAATACCCGTCAAAATAAGCAACGCCAGTACAGATTATTTCGTCTGTTTTTCTATCCCTGAAGGTCAGCGGAAAATTTCGTTGGCGGTTTTGTCCATTGACCCAAGTCAAATCCATTCCTTCAAATGGAACTTTGCTTTTGATCGAATCGGTTTGAGCCTCGGTAATTGAATTAAAATTCAAAATGAATATCAATAAGATGAAGGCAACTCTACACATATGCACAGGCAAAAATGGTTTGAGTTCGAAAATCAAAAACAATTCGATCAGCTTTATTATTCATTTGCCTTGTCGCCCATCACTTTAGTAAAAAGCCCACCGCCATTGATGTACCGTTTCGCCAATGTACTATTTTTCTAACCCAAATAGAATGACCTCCGGATTCGCTATAGGTTATTTATCTTTGGAAGAGATGCAACAACATATCAACCATTTCTTATGAATGAAAAAAAACATTGGAACCACATCGCCCCCACCTACAACATAGAGATCTTCGATGTATTTCAAAATGATACAAAAAAAATGTTGGCGAAATATTTTAAAAAGCACGCCAACCCGAAACAGGAGGCCATTGATTTTGGCTGTGGCAATGGGAAGGCCTTTTCTTACCTCGCTCCTCGATTTAAGAATGTACTCGGTTTGGATATCTCGCATAAACTCTTGAACCAGGCGAAAACATTGCCATATGCTAATGTGAATTTAAAACAAGCGGATCTTACAAAACCCCTTCGAATAGCTAAAACTGATTTCATTTTTTGTTGCAACGTAGCAATCCTTCCGGAAATAGATGACAACCTAGCTATCATTCAAAACATTAAAAAAACATTGAAGGCAGGAGGAAATGCTTTGATTGTTATTCCTTCACTGGAGTCCATGATTTATTCTGCCTGGCGATTAATCGATTGGAATAAAAAAGAAAAGGTAAAACCGGAAAACGTTGATCCTACAGAATATGCAGGATTTTCGGGTAAAATAATTGATATTCTCCAGGGATTAGTTTCCATTGATGGACACACAACCAAGCACTACACACAACAAGAGATTGACGTAGTATTCCGCCGCTGTGGACTAACCGTTTCTAAAATAGAGAAAATCGAATATGGCTGGAACTCTGAATTCGCTAAACCCCCCAAATGGATGAAGGAGCCTTTTCCCTGGGATTGGTTAGTGGAATGCAGAAGGTAAACAGGGATCACAATCAATTTCCAATTGTCAAAGGCTTATCGATCCATTAAGAAGTTCAAGTCATGTCGCACCATTTTTTCACTCTTTATTTGGATCTGATAATTTCGCACCAGCGGCAGCGCCGGACTCGATAAATTTTCAATTGGAAAAATGTTCTTGGCGAGGAAAATCCTTTCGCGGATGACCGGTGTTGATTTTTCGTTACCATTTCCTTTTGATTCTTGGTGAAGATAAGCTACACTGCCTTAAGCGTTGTCGCCCGACGAAAATAGCTGCCAATCAGATCGGAACACGAGAATTAATCCGGGCAATTTTTCACTGCTGGCCTTTTTAGAAAGCCTTTAGACAGTTCTTCCAAAAGAACCTTTTGCAGGGCATGTAATATTTCCTCTTAAACTTTCTCTTTCCAGTCGCATTCCTTTTCTACCTTTGAGGCAATAACCAATAATGTATTTTCGAATGAAAGTATTTTTTGCATTAGCGGTATTATTGCCCTGCGCTGCCTTTCCTATACAAGCTCAGCAAGATGCTGATGTAGTGTGGTACGAAAATTTTTTTCGACCACAAAAGTATAAATCCGTGGACAAAGAAATACAGCAGGCCAACAGCAGGCGGTTAAAGGCAATTGACCACAAAGACAAACCGGCCGAGGTGAGGGCACTCATCGAATTAGGGGTGTTCCATCTCACCCGCGTGATTGACTACGAACAGGCGATGGGCTGGCTTATTCGGTCATTGGCTGTGGAAGATTCGTTACCCCTGCAAAAAGAAAAGATCTTTACCTACATCGCCATGGCTCGCGTATTTGAAGAAGTCGGTGACACTTACAAAAGTCTCGAGCTTTTAAAATTAGCCCAACGCCTAAGTGAGCAAGAAAAGAACCTCAACATTCAAGCGCTCATTTTGAATGAAACTGGCAGGGTGAAGGCCGCTCATGGTAATACGGACGAAGCCTTTGACGACTACGCTCTCGCCCTTGATTTTGCTCGACAGTTAAAACAGCCTGGCCACCAGGCCGATGCTTTGATTCACACCGGTCAATTACTCACGCAAAAAAAGCAAACCAACCAAGCACTTACTGCCTACAAAAGAGCACTCGCCATATATCGGTCTGAAAAAGATAAAATGAATGAGGCTGTGGCACTCAATGAGGTGGGTGAAATGTACCGCCTCATGAAGAACTATGACCGGTCATTGGCCAACCATGTGGCTGCCCTTGAGATTTACCAGACGCTGAAAGATGACAACGGGCTGGCGCAATCCTACAATAACATCGGTGTCTTATTTCTTGACCAAAAAAATTTTAAGCGGGCCATTTCAAATCTGGAATTGGGACTGCAAGCGGGAAGAGATGCCCAAGCACAGGATCAAATCGAGAAAAGCTACGACTTCTTAAGCCAATGCTATAAAGAACTTAAGGACTTCAAGAAAGCACTACAATACAGAGAATCATTCCTTGCGATCCAGGATTTTATCCAGAACGAAAGAAACGAGCGACAGCTGTTGGAAGCCCAGAACCGCTACATGATGGATAAAAATGAACTGCAAATTAATAAACTGGAAGGCGACCGCGAGCAGCGCGAGAAAGTAATTGAGGCCCAGAACAAACTAAAAAACAATCTAATCCTATTGATTGCTTTCGGTATGATCATCGGGGTGCTGGTAATGTATTTGTATTTCCTCAAACGACGATCAAATCGCAAACTACAAGTACTGAACGCGACTAAAGACAAACTCTTTTCCATTATCGGGCACGACCTGAAAGGGCCACTGAACTCGCTCACGTCTTTTTCCTATCTGCTTCTTCACCATATCGACAGCATCAGCAAAGAAGAAATCAAAATGCTTTCTCAGGACATTGACAAGTCGCTTAAGAATTTATTTAACCTGTTGGAGAACTTATTGGAATGGTCGCGTTCCCAGACCGGATCGATCGACTTTAAGGGGGAAGAATTTGATCTGGCCATCGTGCTGAAAGAAAATGAAGAATTGCTGAAAGGACAGGCACAGAATAAAAAAATAACGATCGTCAATAAAAATAATTTCAGTTTGCCAGTAATATTACATCGGCACTCCATTAACACGGTCGTACGCAACTTGCTTTCCAATGCCATCAAATTTACCAATGAAGGAGGGACAATTACCTTAGGGACCGAAGAAAAAGGAAATCAATTTATCGTTTCTGTCACCGACACGGGTGTCGGTATGAGCCCGGAAGCAATGGAAAAAATTTTTTCATTGGGGACGAAACATTCTACGCTGGGTACAGCAAAAGAAAAAGGCACAGGTCTTGGCCTGCTTCTCTGCAAAGAATTTGTGGAGAAAAATGGCGGGACGATTCATTTGGAAAGTCAACAGGGAGTCGGGTCCAAATTTTATTTTACCGTCCCGGCGAATCAATAAGTAAGTCAATTTCCTTCTTGACTTTTGCCCGATTGGGCAGTTCCACAATAAACGTTGAGCCTACCCCGACACTGGATCGAACCTGAATTGATCCGGCCAACTTTTCAATGGTCTCTTTAACAATGTACAGTCCTAATCCTGAGCCAAAGGATTGTTCGTGCAGGCGAGAATACATCTGGAAAATCTTATCCAACAATTCGTGGGGTATTCCAATACCATTATCCTCAATGGTAAAAATAATTGTGTCTCCTCGCGATTCAACATAAATCCGGATGAACTTATGATCCTTTTTTTCATCTTGATATTTCAGAGCATTTGAAATTAAATTATTCAAAACGATCTGAAGCCTTGATACATCGGTAGTCATCACCAACTCCTCAGGAATTTGCGTAAATATTTTTATTTTCTCCGCCCCGGGAAAGAACCGCAAGCTGTCCAATGAGTCCAGCACCGCTCTTTTTATGGAAATGGTTTCCTGGACGTGCGGCTGACGAGAATTTCTCGCATAGTTAGCCATGTCCAGAATAAATTTTTCAAGGTTGGTCACACGACCCTTCATCAATTCGATATACTCCCGTAATTCTACCGGGTCGTTGGTATGATGGGTGAGCTGGATAAGCCCCTGAATGGAATGGAGTGGCGCCCGTAAATCATGTGATGAACTGTAGACAAAGCGATCTAATTCCGTATTTACTTTCGTGAGCAAAGCATTGGCCTGCGCCAATTCAATCTCGCGTTTCTCCATTTGTTCCTCAGCGCGGTGGTTCACATTGATTAAAAAAGATGCCAGCACGAAGGAGCTTAATGATGCCCCAAAAAAATTGATGATAACATTAATCAGCATATAGTCGGGGGAATACGCTGGCCTCGGAATAAAATCAGTATGAATAAATAAGGAAAGTAAAAAAAGACTCGTTGAGAAAAGCACAAAACCTAGCGCCTTGTATCTTTCTTCATAACCAAAAGTTATCAATGCGCCTAAGTTGCATACGATAAAATACATGTACATACCCACCGCGGAGGGCTCATTGATGGAGAAAATGAAGACGGTTAGATTGACACTCAAGCCTAACAATATTTTAGCGGCTGTGAATTTTCCATGGCGGTTCAACAGAAAGCTCAGCAATGCAAGCGCTGCGCAAGCTGACTGAAATGGCCATGAATAGGATATCTTATTGGAAATATCCAGAATAAGGTATCCACAGCAAACAATGAAAGTGATCAAACACAACTGCCCCGTTAACAAAATCCGCTTGTAGCGCTTGTGCGACAGGATAAACTCATTATGACCAACAATGAGCTTGCGAAAAAAAGTACGGCTAGGAGTCATTCACAGAGGTCTTGTCAAGAAAGAATTTTGAAAGATAAGAAATGTAATAGTTTATGTAATTAACATCAAAAAAAAGGAGAATTCATCCCTAACGCCTTACTTCTTTTAATGAGTATACCAATTATTCTGGGGCTCGAAATATGATTCCGTCCAACACCGATCACCATTAAACCGTTCCGTAAGAAATATGATCATAATTTTCAATACTTTAGTAACATTTAATAACCGTCATAAAATGAAATTTATTACTTCGGCTAGTCACGTTTTCCTCGCATCGTTGATCTGCCAGACCGTTTTCGCTCAACCCAATGAAAAGCTAACACGCGAAATTTTTCAAGAACTCATTGAAATGGTAACACCACCCAAGCGGCAGAGGCGATGGCTGCCCGGTTGAGAGCGGCCGGCTTTTCAGACAAAGATATTTTCGTCGGCGGGCCCAATTCCCGAAAAGGAAATTTAGTAGCCACCCTTCATGGCAGCGGTAAACGCAAACCTTTGTTGCTGCTTGCACACCTTGACGTTGTGGAAGCATTGCCGGAAGACTGGACGATCGATCCATTTAAATTTCAAGAAATTGACGGTTACTACTACGCGCGTGGCAGCAGCGATGACAAAGCAATGGGCGCAATCTTTGTCGCCAACCTGATCCGCTACAAGCAAGAGCGATTTGTGCCGGACCGTGATCTTATCGTTGCCTTAACCGCCGATGAAGAAGGAGGAGACTCCAACGGAGTGGACTGGCTCCTTAAGAATCACAAAGCGTTGATTGATGCCGAATATGCGTTGAACGAAGGCGGCGGAGGCACTGAACGCGATGGAAAGAAAATACGCAACAATGTTCAGCTCAGCGAAAAGGTTTTCCAAAGCTTCAAATTGGAAGTTAAAAACAAAGGTGGCCATAGTTCCCAACCACGAAAGGATAATGCGATCTATCAACTTGCCGCCGCCCTTACCAATCTTTCCAAGTTTGATTTTCCGGTAAACCTCAATGAGGGGACGCGGGCATTTTTTTATCGGTCTTCCAAAATTGAAACGGGCCAACTGGCGGAAGATATGAAAGCGATATTACAAACACCCCCAAATCCCGAAGCCGTGGCAAGGCTTTCTCAATTTCCCAATTTTAATGCCACTATGCGTACAACGTGTGTAGCCACCATGTTAAGTGGAGGTCATGCCGAGAACGCATTGCCCCAAACAGCAACCGCCACGATCAATTGCAGGATTCTTCCCGGTGAAGATCCTGAGACGATAAAGACGATGCTCATTCAAGCCATTAACGATAGTCAGATTTCCGTAACGCCTGTGAAGATGGCAAACCCAAGCCCTGCCTCGCCGATCAACCCTGAAGTATTTAAAAAAATTGACGTTGTTACCCAACAGTTATTCCCCGATGTGCCTGTTGTACCGGTGATGTCTACCGGGGCAACGGACGGCCGTTATCTGCGCACGGCAAATATTCCCACCTATGGTGTGTCCGGAATTTTTGGTGATGTGAATGACGTACGCGCGCATGGACGAGACGAGCGCATCAAGGTAAAATCATTTTACGATGGCCAGGAATTTTTATACCGTCTCGTAAAAGAGTTATCCACCAGTACAAGTGTGAAGAGAAATGATTAAATCCGTTGCTCGATCTACTTCCATCCCAGGGGAATAAAAATTGACACCTAAATTCCTGCCAAATCCTTTTTACTGTTGAAAAAAATTAGAATTGGGGACCCGATAACCGTAATTCAAGGCGCTAACATCACCTTCAGGCAATTGTCCTTTTTGTTGGCAAAAATTGCATAGCCCGTCGCTCCATCGGACAATGGCATTCGATGTGTAACGATCACGTTGAAGGGGTATTTCCTTTCCTGGATTAATGGAATAACCGTAGGCATCATGGCCCTTGCCGGGCAACGGCCGGTGACATAGGTTAAGTTTTTATCATACGCTTGCGTCGGCGAAAATGGCAAATAGCGTGCTGTACAAACACCCACGCTTGAAATAATCCCGCCTGGCCTCACCAGGTCATAGGAGAGTTGCAAACTAAAATGGCTGCCAATTGCTTCCATCACTGCGTCGGCCCCTCTGCCTTGTGAAGCTTCTCTGATTATTTCGGTTGCATTTTCTTTTGAGGCATCAATTGAAATCGCTCCGAATTTTTTTGCCACATCAAGTCGCGACTGTTCTTTATCAATGGCATAAATTTTTCCAGCGCCGTATTCCCGTGCGCCTAAAATTGCCATTAATCCCACGGGCCCACATCCGACGACAGCGTATACTCCCTCTTCTTTTACCTGGGCTTGCTTTGCGCTATAAAAGCCGGTGGAGATCACATCACCGGCAAGAACTCCTTCTTCAATCGAAACATTTTCCGGCAATTTTACTAAAGTAGAATCCGCAAGAGGAACACGAACATACTCTGCCTGACCTCCCTGTAGTCCCTTGCCTTTCTCAACCCATCCGAAAAGTTGATTCTCAACACAACGACAGGTCAGCCCGATTTTACAATAATAGCATTGACCACAATTTACGGTAAAGGGAGAAATCACCACATCTCCAATCTCTAATGTTTTAACCTCTCGTCCCACTTCCACCACCTCGCCTGCAAATTCATGACCCATGCCAGTATGTTGATCAATGCCAGTTTCTCTTCCATAGTAAACATGAAGGTCTGAACCACAGATGGCGCAGCAACTCACTTTGACGATGACATCCTTAGGGCTGAGAAGAATAGGGTCTGGGACACTTTCGTAGAGGATGTCTTCAATTCCATTAAAAGTAAGAGCCTTCATGGACGACTTTTATTGTGATTCATTTGAGCAAATTTACCTAAAGTTGTAGGCAACCAATAATAACATGGTTTTGCCAGCGATCCCAGAAGTAGAGGCAACAAAGACGAAAATGACTATTTTCAGCTAAGTTTTACAAAAGAACTAACATGAAAAATCATTTAACGCTGATAATCCTCTTCGTTGTCATTTCTACAAAAGCACAGGATAATCTTCAATATCAAACCCCTCCGGACGTGATCACGAAACTGGTGGATGCCCCGCTCACCCCAGCGGTACTTTTTTCTCCTGATAAGTCGGTCATGGTCATGCTTTATCGCTCCGATCTCCCAAGCATTGAAGAACTTTCGCGACCTGAATTACGCCTTGCCGGTTTGCGAATAAATCCGGACAATTTCGGACAAAGCCGGAATAATTTTTTCGTTGGGATCAAAGTGAAAAGATTATCTGACAAAAATGATTACGATATCGCAAGTCTTCCCGTCCCTATGCAAATGAGCAGCGTCGCCTTCTCACCTGACAGCAAAAAATTCAGTTTCATTCAAACTTTCCCCGATCACCTCGAACTTTGGGTGGTGGATTTAACGGCACTAGTGGCCAGGAAAATTTCTTCCCATCAAGTGAACGCCACCATTGGCGTGTCCTATTCCTGGCTTGCCAATTCAACCGACATTCTTTATCAGGCTTCAGTCAATGAAAAAAGACAGGCTCCCCTAAAACCACGCATTCCAATCGGACCGGTAATCGATGAGAATCTTGGCAAAAAAGCTCCGGCTGTTACCTACCAAGATTTATTAAAAAATCCGTACGACGAATCACTCTTTGATTTTTATTGCTCATCGCAATTGCTTCTCGTCTCATTAGCTGGCACTGAAAAATCATTCGGGCCGCCGGGAGTCTACGCTTCGTTTAGTCCTTCACCGGATGGGAAACTGGTATTAACCAAAGTTATTCAGAGACCTTATTCTTATCTTGTCCCTGCATTTTCATTCCCGACATCCGTTCAGGTGATGGATCTAAACGGAAATTTGCAAAAGAAAATTGCCGACATTCCATTGGCTGATAATGTGCCGCTGGGATTCAATGCTACCATCAAAGGACCACGCTCGCATGCCTGGCGCAGCGACCAGCCTGCTACACTCTATTGGGCAGAAGCGCAGGATGGTGGTGACCCAAAAACAAAAACAGACATCCGCGACAAGGTTTTTCAGTGGATTTCTCCCTTCTCCTCAACACCTTCCCTCCTTATCAGCACGCCGTTGCGATTTAGCGGTATAACGTGGGGCAATGATAAAGCCGCCTGGGTTTATGAAAACTGGCGCCAAGACCGAAAGGAACGCGTTTATCAAATTGATCCATCCAATCCTTCAAGTAAAAAAACGGTGTTTGATTTTTCTACCGAGGATGTGTATAACGATCCAGGTAATGTGGTCACTTCATTCAATGGATTTGGTCGCCTTGCGATGGTCATCCACAATAATTCTGTCTTCCTGACTGGAAATGGTTCATCGCCCGAAGGCGATTTGCCATTCCTTGACAAACTGGATTTGACTACAGGAAATAAAACAAGGGTGTGGCGTTGCGAGGCGCCCTACTACGAATCGGTAGTGAGCGTGCTGGATCCGAAAAAACTTTCCTTTGTCACGTCACGTGAATCTCTTTCAGAAAATCCAAACTTCTTCATCCGTACGGCAGATATGAAATCGGTTATCGCGCTCACCCACTTTCCTCATCCTTATCCGCAAATCAAAGAGGTAAAAAAACAAGTGCTGAAATACAAACGTGAGGACGGTGTGGAAATGACAGCCGATTTGTACCTGCCACCGAACTACAAAAAAGAAGATGGACCGTTGCCCACCCTTGTCTGGGCTTATCCTGCAGAATTTAAAACCAAAGCGGCAGCAGGTCAAGTGAAGGGCTCACCGTACACCTTCACACGGGTGAACCCATTGGGTCCTTTGTTTTGGGTAATGCGTGGTTATGCTGTATTAGACAATGCCTCCATGCCAATCGTCGGCGAAGGGAAAGAAGAGCCCAACGACACTTACGTTCAGCAATTGGTAAGCAACGCGAAAGCCATCGTTGACTATGGGGTTTCTCTTGGCGTAGTGGATAGAAACAGAATTGGTGTCGGAGGGCACAGTTATGGCGCGTTCATGACGATGAACCTGCTGGCGCACTGCGATTATTTTAAAGCCGGTATTGCACGCAGCGGTGCTTATAACCGCACGCTTACCCCATTTGGATTTCAAAATGAAGAACGTTCTTACTGGGAAGCACCAGAAGTGTATTACAACATGTCCCCTTTTTCGTATGCGAATAAAATCAATGAACCGGTATTGATGATTCATGGGGAAGCCGACAACAACACGGGTACATTTCCGATTCAAAGTGAGAGGATGTACAACGCCATCAAAGGTCATGGCGGGACGGCGCGATTTGTGCTATTGCCTTATGAGAGTCATGGCTATCGTGCGCGCGAGTCGGTGTTGCACACACTTTGGGAGATGGACAATTGGCTGGAGAAATACGTGAAAGGGACACCTGTGCTGCCGGAAAAAACAAAATTGGAAATGAAGAATTAAAATTCCCAATTGGTGAGGAGTTCGTTATTTCTTGGCGACAAAGTATTTGTAAAACCTTCTCTTCATGGTTTTCAGGTTAGATTCATTCCATTCAAGATCAAAACCATTCCAAATGACCCGAATTAGGTTAGCATCAAGATTATCCTTGTAAAAAATAAATATGGTGTCGTCAAATTTGAATAACGCGTTCTTCGACAAGTCTTCACTGCCATAGGGAAGGATATTCCTTTTCTCCTCCAACACTTTGTCAAGGTTATCCAGCAAGTCTTTCGCCTTTTCCAAATCAAAATTTTTGAAGGCGTATCCTTGATACTTCTGGTTGGATTCTTTGATGTAGTCACTCCAAAACCCAAAAACAAGGCCGCTTTTGCCCAATTGTTTGCAGTCATAAATGATCGTCGTGAGTTCTCCACTTCTTGATGCCGTTAACGCATTTATTGAAATCTCAATGGTCTTGTCTTCGGGGATTTCAAGGACCTCTCTTACTAAAAATTCCTTAACCCGATATTCAGCAGCTTCCCTGGTAAAGGAGTTTGACAACGCCCTGCCAGTGTTGTTGACTTGACCAAAAAGCGGGTTTATTGCGGCAAAGAGAAAAATTGCCAAGAAGTACTTTCTCATCTGTTGCAAAGTAAACCGTAGGATCAAATTTTCCAATGCGCATTTTCGATGATTTTGACACAAACCCCAGATAAAGACCCGTTGAGCAGACCAGGCTGCCTGCTTAATTTCTTCGAAAAGCGTTAAATTAACACGCATGTTCATTGGACATTTTGCTGTAGGTCTGGCCGCCAAATCGATCAAGCCACCGCTTTCATTAGGTATTTATTTTCTGGCAGTTCAATTTGCTGACTTGCTCTGGGCCACCTTGCTACTCTTCCATGTCGAGCAAGTTATTATCTCACCCGGAATCACGGCTATGACGCCTCTCGATTTTGTGCATTACCCCTACTCGCACAGTTTACTCATGGTATTAGTTTGGGCCGCGATCGGATTTGCGCTGGTGTACGTTTTAACAATAGAGTTGTCGACTGCCTTACTCATTGCTGCGTGTGTAGGGAGTCACTGGCTGCTTGATTTTCTTACCCATCGGCCTGATCTTCCGCTCACTTTGTCGGAGGCTACCAAAGTGGGATTGGGTTTGTGGGATCATAAAATGGCCACCTTCTTTGCTGAGACGGCGCTCTTTGCTGGTGGTGTTTTTCTCTATGTAAGAAGTACGGTTGCACTTGATGGCGTTGGTAAGATTGGTTTTTGGACTTTGATCCTTTTTCTATTCATTATTTCCATTGGCAACTTGATTGGTCCTCCTCCTCCGAACGTGACGGCAATTGCTTGGGCCGGGCAGCTGCAATGGTTGTTTGTGCTTTGGGCGTATTGGGTGGATCGACGCAGGAAAGTGATTTAGTATTATTCGCACCGAGAAAGTGCGCGATTAACTGCCAACCAGCGAACGAGAGAAGGAGTGAAAATTAACACACGGTAAAGTCCGCAAACATTCCTGTCACCTTGCCAAGGCAGCATGAAGCCATTCTAATGACGCTTTTTGAATTTATTAATTGTTCTACTGAATTTCGAACGAAATGGGTAGGCTGTATTTTACATCAACGGCCTTACCCTGCTGGAGGAGACCCGGTGACCATTTTGGCATCGAGGAAACGACACGAGATGCTTCAGAGCGAAAACTCACATCAACATTTTCGTTTGTC
>Ga0209067_10001026_pt1 | contig 17474 bp, 11 predicted proteins | sample ColStrG_CSR_2013_FD_187199 | JGI IMG/M metagenome (GOLD analysis project Ga0209067, IMG submission 187199) | Freshwater sediment microbial communities in response to fracking from Pennsylvania, USA - Cold Stream Run_MetaG_CSR_2013 (SPAdes)... | ecosystem: Environmental > Aquatic > Freshwater >...
TTCTAACGATGCTTGAATTACCTTAATATTATTGTTCTTAACACTATTAGTTAGTTGAGAGACAACAATGAGAAAGCAAATCTTGCCAAATTGTTTAAAAATAGTCCTATTTCATTAATTCTTTTTCATAATTTTTTAAAGTACTTTATTTATCGACTTCAAAATAGTGCAAAATTCAAATGTTGCAAAGATCTTAAGCAGATAGGAAATGCTAAATATAATTAGTTTGATTCCATAATCCTTTAATTTCATAATGGGCTAATAAATCGTTGAAAGCTAACTTTAAACCCCCTTCCCAGATTTTTTTGGGGGGGGTACAATAGGCGACATTCTTAAAACGACTTAGATTTTGTTAATTAACTTTAGTAGATTTCTTACGAATACATTTTCCCCGCTTAAACAAGTAAAAAAAATTATTAAAAAAATTTGAAGAAATTTAAATCGATACATTCAAGTAGAACCATAATGTTCTCAGAATTGGAAAAGGTTATGGCCTATTCGGTCGATACAAATCTTTTTTTAGAATCTTTAAAAAAAAATGTAACTGCCAAAAAATCAACTTCCGGTGTAGAAAAAACCTCCAAATATTTAAAACAGCTTTATGTCTTTGATTTACAATATTCACCATTTGCTGTATTAAAATATTTTTGGAAAATTTCCGAACCAAATGAAAAGCCTTTAATTGCTTTTGTGTATGCAGTTAATAATGATGATTTATTGGCTGAAAGTGTTCAAGTTTTGCAAACCGTAAAGCCTGGGGAAAAAGCAACAATAGGATTATTTGAAGAAGTCATTGAAAAGTATCATCCCAATCAATATTCTGCAAATACCCGTAGGTCAATGGCTCAAAACATTGCAAGCTCATGGAAGCAAGCTGGGTTTATTGAAGGAAAGGTAAAGAACTTAAGAACGCAGCCTAATGTAACTTTTCGTGTTGCTTGCTTTGCCTTTTTATTGGCTTACATCAATGGAAATAGAGGTGATTTTATTTGGGGCAGTATCGGTGTAAATGCTTTATGTCTGCATGAAAGTAAACTTAGAGAATTGGCTATCGAATGCGCAAAGAAAGATTTAATGCAGTATCAATATGCAGGTAATGTAACTGCAATCAATTTTAAAAACCTCTTAAACAAAATTGGAATAAATGGCAACACGAATTGATCTATTGGTTGATGCATATGAAAAGGTGGTAAAAGAACCTTGGTCATCTGCATTGTCTGGCCAGGAAAGAATTTGGTTTTTAGTGTATGACCCATCGGAGCAGCGTAAAGTTGATTTACGATTAGGTGACTTTGAAACCGCAGCGATTAAAGCCGGCAAAAAATGGAAAGACATTTCTTTAAAACAATGTTTTCCAACGTGGATGGCTAACCATGAATACAAAGAAGATTATTTCAGCAACCCTGAATATATAGTTGACCAATTGGAAGCTGAGTTCATTCCTTTCGCTATTCAGTTTTTAAAAAATGAGATAAAGGAAATTGAGCAGGATGAGGATACCTTGATTGCATTGAAAGACGTATCTGCACTTTTCGGGTTTGCCCGTTTATCTGAAATACTAAAAAGTTGCGACAAGGATTTTAAAGGTCGTTTGCTCATCTTTTTTCCAGGTGAGTTTGAACATAACCATTACCGCTTATTGGATGCCAGAGATGGTTGGGATTATCTAGCAAGGCCAATAACATTATAAAATAACTGCAATGAAGAATAAAGAATTATTTACACTGAATCCGGAGCAAGTAAACCTTAAAAACGAAGGGGTTGCAAAGATTAGAGCCATCAATGAAAAAGAAGACCTTTCCATTGTTGAATACGAATTAAAGACATTTGTATGTGAAGGTGAATACCATGAAGGTTTGAGAAAAATGCTTCAAACCTACCTTACATATATGCAGGATGGGAAAACTGATTTGCCTGCATTTTGGGTAAGTGGTTTTTATGGAAGTGGTAAATCACATTTGGTAAAAATGGCCAGTTACCTCTGGAATGATTTTGAATTTCCAAATGGTAAAACAGCCCGAAGTATAAAGCCTTTACCGCAGGACATTCAGGACTTGTTTGTTGAAATAGACCGCAAACAGAAAATACAGGGCAAGCTATCCATCGCAGGTACATTGCGTGATTTCCCTTCAAAAGATATACGCTATTCTTTTTTACAAATCTTCCTTAATTCATTAGGTCTGCCTCAGCAATATCATCATTTCAAATTTGTGCATTGGCTAAAGAAAGAAAATATTTATGATGATGTATTGGCCGTTTTGGAAATAGGAGGTAAAAATTTAAAAACAGAAATTGAGAGAATATTTGTTTCCACTTCATTGGCAAAAGCAGTATTGGAAATGAAGCCAGAAATGGCAGATAGTGAAGCAAAACTATTGGAACTTTTCAGAGCACAGTTTGCAAGAGTAGAAACTATTGGTCGTGAAGATTTCGTAAAAACAATCAGAGAAGAAATAGTGCCCCTTTCCTTTGGAGATAAAATCCCTTGCACAATTATCATTTTGGATGAGATACAACAATTTATTGGGCAGGATAGCAATCTTGCTTTTGATGTACAATTATTGGCTGAAGATCTCTGCTCCCGATTCGATGGTAAATTCCTTTTAGCGGGTACAGGTCAAAACGCATTAACCGATACTCCCATTCTTCAAAAATTAATGGCACGTTTTAGGGTTCCTATCCAGTTAACCAATACCGACATCCAAACAGTTATTCGTAAAACCATTTTGGATAAGAAACCTACTGCCATTGCTCTATTGAACACAAAGCTAGATACATCATCAGGTGAAATTTCACGTAATCTGGAAGGAACAGTTTTTGGTTATCTCACCGAAGATAAAAACACATTGGTTGCAGATTATCCTTTGCTGCCATCCACAAGAAAATTCTGGTACAAAGTATTACAGGTGGTGGATGTTGCAGGTACATCAGGTCAATTGCGTAATCAATTACGTTTAATTGATGATAGCTTAAAAACAATTGCTGAAAAAGATGTAGGTTTTGTTGTTCCTGCTGATTTCATTTTTACACAAACCCGTGCAGACCTTATACAGGCAGGGCTTTTATTGAACGACACCAGCAATTTAATTCAAGGCAAAAAAGCTAAAGGTGGTGATGTGGAAATTGAGGGCAGGATATTAAGTGCTGTTTTTCTTTTAGACCAAATCACTTCCAATATTTCTGATACAGGTATCAAATCCAACGACAATACCATTGCCGATTTGTTAATTGATAATCTGAATGCAAACTCAGATGCATTCCGCACTAAAGTAAAAGGACTGATTAAAAAATTGGTGGATGAAAAGGTGCTGATGCCAATTAATGACGAGTACAAACTGCAAACAAAAATTGGTGCAGAGTGGGAACAGGAATTTACCAAGCAATACATCAAACTAAATAATTCTGGTGATGACCAGATTCAATCGCTTCGTAGAGAAAAAATGTTGGCTTACTTCAAGGATAAGACCAGAGGTATTAGTCTTACACAAGGTACTTCTAGAATGGTCCGTGATTTTGAATTGTGGGACAAAGACACTATGCCCAACACCGAGCATAAATTGAATTTATGGATTCGGGATGGTTGGTTTGAAAATGAAACAACTGTAGAAAATGAAATTCGTGCTGCTGGTAACAATGCTCCATTGGCTTATGCCTTTATAAAAAAATTCAGAGACCCTGAAATTAGAACGGAAATTATCAAATTCTTAGCTGCCGGTTTAGCTATTAATACAATGGGCTTACCCTCAACTCCAGAAGGTGAACAAGCAAAGAAAAGTATGGAAACCCGTCAATCGCAGGCTAAAACTGCTTTACAGGATTTGATTGAAAAGATTTGCGATGAAACAATTGTTTTTCTGGCAGGTGGCAATAAGGTTCAATCAGGCAATTTTAAAGATAACATTCAAGAAGCCCTTAACAGCATTGCAGATAGGCAATTTCCAGAGTACAAAAGCAAAGCTGATTTCCTAAACTGGGGTCAGGCTTTAACAAGAGCTTTGGCTGGAAATCCTGATGCGTTAAATGCTATCAACTATACAGGTGATATAGACAAACATCCTATTGCTTCCGAAATCCTTCGGTTTATGGGCAATAGTTCTAAAACTGGCAAAGACATCCGTAACCAATTTATGAAAGCACCTTACGGTTGGCCTCAGGATGCCGTTGATGCCATGCTGATTATGCTGAAAAATATGCAGCATATTTCTACCAATGAAACAGATTTGAAAGTGGCTAAGATTAACCAGACTTCTTTCAAAAAGGAAATACACATTTTAGGTGCGAAAGAAAAAATTGCCATCCGCAAATTGTTTCAGGATGCCGGCATTACCTGCCCACCCAACCAAGAAATATTTCCATATTCAAACGAGTATCTCGATAAACTAAAAACCCTTGCTGCAAACGTAAGTGGTGGTGCTCCCCGACCTGAGCCAATCAATATTGATTTCGTCAAGGAAATTGAAAACAAGGAAGGCAATGAAAGGCTCTTAGAAATCCTGCAACAAAAAGACGACTTGCAAGCTAAATTTACGGATTGGAGCGCGAAGGCAAAACTCGTAGGTGCAAGAGAACCTCTTTGGAACTTGTTGGTGGAATTAAATAACCATGCACCAGATGAAGCAGAAATGGAGCTACTCAAAATTGAAACCGCTGCCATTAAAGATAACCGATTATTACTTCAGGAACCTGATTTGATTCAGCCCATTTTAACGGCTATTACTCATAAGCTGTTGGCTACTCTAAACAAACGCAAAGAGCAATACAATGCCCTCTATAACTTACGAATGGGTGATTTGCAGACTAATGAGTATTTTAAAAAACTCACACCTGAGCAAAAGCACATAATTTTAGTTAAGCATCAATTACTTACAAAACCTGAAATCAAACAACTGGATTCTCATGCATTGATTAATCAATTGCAAAAGGCTTCTCTTTATACATGGGATACTAAAATTGCGGCCTTGCCGGGTCAATTTCAATCGGCTTCGGAAGATGCCATTTTATTGTCTGAACCACAGGCAAAAACATATAGCCTTCCCCGTAAAACCATCTGCAATCAGGCAGAGATAGATCACTATTTGGCGGAACTGAAAACAGAATTAGAAACCTTATTAAATGAATCAGGCTCAATCATTTTAAAATAGTTTATTATGAGTTTTATCAATCCAAACACAATACTCATTATTAACAGAGGCATGAACCCAAACACCATAACCAGCAATGCCGCTGCTATTGATAATGACAATACAAATTTTAAATATCAAATTATTGCATCAATAGCAGGAGGCAATGCCATGCTACCTATGAATCCTGGTTTTGAACTTCATCCATACAAAGGACAGCTAACTTTTACAAATCAGTCTAAAATTATCATTGGCACATTTCCACCTATTAGCTATTTTATTGACATTATTGCGAAGGAAGGACTTGCAATCAGACAATTAAGGCAACCCACACACCCACACCAGGTAATAACCAAACCCAATATTCCATTCTTTCATGGTAATGTTTCAGGATTATGGAGTGTGCTATTACCAGACCAGGATTATATTCATCTGAAAGAACTGCAAATAAATGATCGTGTAGCTGCAAGGGAATATTTGATAAACTGGTTGTATGCAAACAGCATATACTATGATGATATTATCTCATACACCCAACGAAAGTTCAGTAAATTAGCTCCTCAAAATAATTTAGGTTATACGTATGAAGATGTAAATCTCAAAAATATATGCCCTGATATTAATTTGGTTCAAAACTTATTAATTAACCAAAATCTCAATGTGGTTTGTTTTACAAATGGCGCCACATTCAGAAGTGGAAATAATGGTGGTCTTAAGTTGTATTCTGCAGGAGCTCGCTTAGGCCTTGTGAATACTGGCAATTCTGATGCCTTGAGCCTTTTTTTGAGAACCTGCCAGGAGATGGGATTAATAATTGAAATGCGTTGTATGCCCCATTTTAATTGGACGGCATTGAATCACCTGACGGAAGTTCAAAAGCGCACTAAGTTGATTTTTGAATTAAGAGTAACAAAACCTAATAACATTACCTTACCGGCATTACAAACTTTTCTGCAAAAAGAGTTTGTTGCAATTTCACCATACAGTCCTGCCGCACATGGCAATATTGAGGTTCATCCAATTGTTCAGTCTTTGAGACAAGTATATGGACTAAATCAAACTGCTGCACAATTGCTTCCTAAAATTTACACCCAATTCAGGAACGATAATTATCAAGAACTTTTCCAATTTAATATCAATCAATAACGTATTGGCAGTACTCACAACACAACAACGGAATACGCTGGAATCAGCAATAAAGCTGGCACGGAAAGTGGCAGAGCTGGGTGCATTCAATGCCTTACATGGTATGGCTGTGGACCATCCGGAGCCCTTTGCCCACATGTTAACCGAACAACGCAACCTGCGTAATAGCTTACGAAGCAAAGCCCGTTTGTTGGGTGACGCTTTGCTTGGCAGCGGTGCACAAAAGATTGACCATCTAAGTTACGAACTGGCTTATGAAACCTGGCACAAAATGTTGTTTGCCAAATTTCTTGAAGCCAATGGTTTGCTAATGCATACCAATGGCGTGGCGATAACACTGGAAGATTGCGAAGAGCTAGCAAATGAAGAAAGCTTTGTTGATAAATGGGATGCAGCCGCCAGCTATGCCAGCAAAATGCTGCCTGAAATATTTCGACTAGACGATCCATTGATGCAGGTGGCATATGCTCCCGACGAACGTATAAAACTGGAAACCATAATTGATAGCTTAGAAGACCAAATCTTTATAGCCGATGATGCCCTGGGTTGGGTGTACCAGTTTTGGCAAACAGATGAAAAGAAGCGAATAAACGATAATGGCGATAAAATTGATGGAGAGAAATTACCTGCTGTTACACAGTTGTTTACCGAACCTTACATGGTTCATTTTCTGATAGACAATACTTTGGGTGCATGGTGGGTAAGCCGAAACCCGGGTGTAAAAACACCGATAAAGTTTGAGTACCTGCGATTGTTGGAAGATGGAACACCTGCGGCAGGTAAGTTTGAAGGGTGGCCCGATAAAACGGCCGAAATAACTGCCTTAGACCCCTGCATGGGCTCCGGGCATTTTGTGGCTTCGTTGTTTCCTATTTTTGCAACATTACGGATGCACGAAGAGGGATTAACCAAAGAACAAGCCACAGACAAGGTAATTGCTGCAAACCTGCACGGCCTGGAGTTAGATGCAAGGTGTACACAAATAGCCGCTTTCAATTTAGCGCTTACAGCCTGGAAGTTTTGTGGGCATTACAAAGAACTTCCTGAAATGAATATAGCTTGCAGTGGCATTGCTCCCAAAGGTAAGGTGGAAGATTGGGTGAAATTGGTAGGGAAAGTTGAAAAAGTTGGTGATAAAGCCCGTATGGAAAATGGAATAAAGATGTTGTACGAACACTTTCAGTTAGCACCAGAATTGGGCAGCTTGCTTGACCCTACAACAATTATAGCAGATGCTTTTACTGCAAGCTTTGAAGAATTACAACCTGTGCTTAAAAGAGCATTGGAATATGAAGTGGATTCAGAACAATTTGAACGTGGGGTTATGGCGGCTGGAATTGCTAAAGCTGGGGAATTACTTTCAAAAAAATATCATTTAGTAATTACAAATTTTCCTTTTCTAGGTGGTAATAGAATGTCGGATTCAATGTATTTGCATTGTCAACGTCATTACCCTGCTTCATTTAATGAACTAGCTACTGTTTTCTTTGAAAGGTCTATTAGATATACAGTTTCTTTAGGATTGATTTCAGCAGTAACACCACATTACTGGATGAGATTAAAAACATCTTACGACTTTCGTATTAAATTATTGAAGTTTAATACTTTAAAATTCATAATTGATTTAGGCGGTAGCGCTTTTAGCAATATATCTGGTGAAGTAGTTAAAGTATGTTTGTCTTTTTTACAAAATAAATTGTCAGTTAAAAGTAGTATAAATGCTATAGATTTAAATAACTATAAATCAATAGATGATAAAGTAGATGCGTTACAAAATGATAGGATAATTAGTATCGAACAGTCATCAATTCCTAAAAGGAAAGGAGCAATTTTAGCGCTTGAAGTTAATGAAGTTGATTCAGTTTTAGGTGATTTCGCAAATGTTTACAAAGGATTGGATAGAGTAGATGTCAACCGTTTTATATTTCTATTTACCGAAGTAATATTAAAAAGAGAAAGACATAGATTCATTCAAACTTCCTTTGATTCATCCGCAGTAATTGCCGGAAAGACAAATGTAATTGATTGGATAGAGTATTTAAAATATTCAGCAACTAATCCGGTTGCTATTAGAGGTGATAAAGCTTGGAATAAAAAAGGTCTAGCAGTTACGCACACGGGAAAACTTCCAATTTCATTATATTTTGGAGAACTTTTTGACACTAATGTTCATGCCATAATTCCTAAGAAGGCTGATTTCTTACCTTTTATTTGGAAGTTTTGCTTTAGTGAAGAATTTAATGAAACTGTAAGAAAATACGATACTAAAATAGGAGTTACTAATGCAGTTTTTGAGAAAATTCCTTTTAAACTCGACAATGAATATACTCCATTAAAAGGGTTCAAAGATTTTATTAACACAACGAAATTTACTGAAAATCCTTCCCAATGGTTGTTCCATGGGCATCCCATCAAAACAGAAAATCCATTACAAGTATCTTTATCTAGGTTATTGGGCTTTCGTTGGCCTGCTGAAAGTGATTCAGAAATGGAATTGGCTTTTGAAGCAAGAGCATTAATAGAAGCAGTAAAAGCTTTTGACCATTTAAGCGATGAGGATGGTATTTTCTGTATACCTTCTGTAAATGCAGAACAGGCAGGTGCAGAACGTTTGAGAGATTACCTTAAAAAAGTATTTGCTGAAGAATGGAACAACCAAACCATTACCAAGCTCTTGAAAAAAGAAGGAGCAAAATCTACCAACTTAGAAGCCTGGCTGCGGGATGAGTTTTTTGTACAACATTGTAGGGTTTTTCAAAACCGCCCTTTCATATGGCATATCTGGGATGGTCGTAAAGTTGGTTTTTCAGCTTTGGTTAATTACCACAAATTAGATAATGATAATCTTTCCAAACTCATCTATACCTATTTGAATGATTGGATTCGGGTATGTGTAGCAAAAAAAAATGCAGGCGAAAGTAGTGCAGAAGGCTTACTCAGTGCCGCACAAAAACTCAAAGAAAACTTGGAAGCCATCCTACATGGCGAAGCCCCTTTTGACATTTTTGTTCGTTGGAAACCATTAGAGCAACAACCCTTAGGCTGGGAACCTGATTTAAACGATGGTGTTCGGTTGAATATTCGTCCGTTTGTTGAAGCCGGTGTGTTAAGAAGTAAATTTCATCTAAAATGGGGTGTGGATAGAGGAAAGAATCCACCGAATAGCTTTTGGGGAGAAGTGAGAGATAATGATAAACACCTGAGCTTGGAAGAAAAACGGGTTTCAAAAGAAAAAGCAAAGAAATAATAATAAAGAATATGGAATTATTTCACCTTTCATTTAGAGAATATGCTGCGGGTCAAATCTATACTGCTCCTAATCCAATTGGATACCATTTGAGGTCTATTCAAAGAAACGAAGGATGGATTTATGAAATCTTGGAGGAGCAAAGCCCGAATGGTTATCCCATTCGTGTTGGGTCTTTTTATGCTTGTAGTGTGTTAGAGAATTGCCAGGCTTTTATTGGAAATAAAAGAATTGAAGAACGCAACCCTATCTTTTATAAAGTGGAAATGGATTGTGATTTAGGTTTTCCAATGGTGCTAATTGATAGAATAAAAAAGTAAGGACAAGGATCAAGTTTAATTGATAGCTGTATTTCAGAATATTGGACACCAAAGCATGAATGGCAGTACTTGGAATATTTAAGTCCATCAATGACCATCATTGAAATTTTAACACCTCCGGAATCATTTATAGCAAACAAGGGTCGAATGAATTATAACGCTGAATTTGAAATTGCAAATCGATTATTTGTATAATAAAGAATAATAATGGCAAAGAGTATATACGATAAAGTATTACAAGCATTAAAACAGGCAGAAAACCATAACAGCAATGTAATGGTAAAGCCTGAGGTAATCCTTTGGCCTGATCCTGAAAACCAATGGTGCGATGTGATAGAGGTGTTGCAAGAAAGCATACCCCACCTGCTCATCTATGGCAACTTTGAACCATCAAAAAAAAAAGGTCCAGCCATTTGGTTAAAGTGCATGATTGCTAAAGTGCTGCCCCAAGCCAATTGGGATACTAATGCTATTCCCATTATTTACCTGCCGGGTGTTGCCAAGTCGGATTTTAGTAATGTTGAAAATGCTGTGTTCAATTTCCAACCTTTATTAGAATACCAATTTACCGGCACGCTATTTTTACAAGAAAACGGAAGAGAATGGACCATATTGGCTTTTGTCGAAAACCCCATCAATGGTTTGGGTATAAAAGTGGTCAAAGACAATGCTACCAAAGATGCTTTAAAGAAAACCCTGCCTTCCATATTTCAAGACCGGGAAGTATTGACCAATAAAACCATCATAGATGCCGATTATCTAAACAATCAATTGTTCCCCGATATAATCCCCACTATACTGAAGTGGATGTGTAAAGGCGATGCGTTGCTGAATACAATGAATGCAGGAAAAGGAGAAGTATTTAACAACCTATGCAAATCTCAATACGAGTTTGAACCCGACCACAAAAACATTAAAACCATTGCAGAGAAATTGGGTTCTCAGAAAAATTCTTGGAAATACGTTTGGCAATTATACGCCACTGCACCCCACAAGTATCCCGAAATAGAAGGCTTGCTCCGTTTGGCCAAACCTGCTGACTTAGGTGTTGGTATATATGCATTACCTGAAGAAACCTGGCCTCAAATAAACGAACAGAAAGAAGAAGCATTGGCCGAGGCGTTAATAAATGTTGCAAAACAGGACGCCATAAAAGCATTGGCCACCTTGCAAGATTTAGAAAAAGAACACGGTGCAAGGAGAAATTGGGTTTGGTTTGAGTTAGGCAAATCGCCAATAGCTGAAGCCCTGCAATATTTGGTTCAAATGGCTTCAAAAGCTAATGAAGCATTTTCATCTTCTTCCATTGAAGCCATAAAAATCTATTACACAACACAGGGCTATTCGGTTGACCAATTCATGCGTAAAGCAATAGCCGCTGTAAAATCAGAGAAGGACAAAACCATTGTAAAATCTATCATCCATTTGTTCTATCAACCCTGGTTAGTAAACATCACCAATAAATTTCAAAAATTGGTTGAACAGGATGCAAGCATTTTTTCTATGCAAAATGCAGTTGCAGAAACTGAATCTTTTGTGCTGTTTGTAGATGCATTTAGATATGAATTAGCGGAGGAGTTTTGCAAACGATTGGCAAAATATAAATTAAAAGTTTTTTTACAAGCTGGTTGGTCACCAATACCTTCATTAACTCCAACTGCAAAGCCCAATGTATCACCAATAGCAACGGCAATTTCAATACAAAGTGGCATTGCAGATTTTCGACCACAATTACAAAATGGTAAAGACCTGCTCACTCCAGTATTTCGTGATGCATTAAAAACTGCCGATTTTAAATTTGTAACAAATGCTAATGACATTCAAGGCGAAGGTAATTATTGGCAGGAAATCGGTGACATAGATACCAAAGGGCATGAAGAACAAGCCAATATGGTAAAACGCATTGAAGAATTATTTGACCAGGTACAAGAAGCCTTGGATGTAGCCTTTGAAAGAGGTATTAAACGCATTAAAATAGTAACCGATCATGGTTGGTTATTGCTACCGGGAGGTTTACCTAAAACCCAACTCAATGCAGGGTTAACAGAAACCCGTTGGGGTCGTTGTGCATTAATCAAAGAAGGGGCAACTACAGATTTGCTGCATCTGCCCTGGCGATGGAACCCTTCCATATATATTGCTTATGCTCCCGGCATTTCATTTTTCAAAGTAAATGAAGAGTATGCTCACGGAGGTATTTCAATCCATGAATGTTTAGTTCCCACGCTGATTATAGAAAATCCGAATGTTCTGAATATTGAAGCGGAAGTGAAAGTAGTAAAGTGGGTAAACCTGAAATGTACCATTCTAACCAGCGATGTGCCTGATGGTTATTCTATTGATATACGAACAAAATACAATGATGCAAAAACATCCATTGTTTTATCAAAGACCAAAACAGTAAAAGGCAACACTGCCACCTTGATGGTTGATGATATAGCGGAGTCGCAAGCTGCTACAATTGTTTTGTTGGATGAAAACGAAAGAATTTTAGTTAAAAAACCAACCACTGTAGGTGGCTAAAATAAACGCTTATGGAATTAGACAAAATAGACCTATTGGCTGAAAAAGCCTTTGAAGGTTTTATTGTTCGAAAAGATTTGCTTGAACAATTCCGCAAAACTTATCCTGTGCCTACTTATGTCATAGAGTTTCTTTTGGGCAGGTATTGTGCTACCACCAACGAAACAGAAATTCAGGAAGGTTTGGAAATTGTAAAAAGGCAATTGCAAGACCGTACAGTAAGGCCAGGTGAAGAAGAATATTTTAAATCGAAAGCTGAAAAGGAAGGAAAAGTAAAATTAATAGACATCATCACAGCCAAGTTAGATGCTGTTTCAGGTAATTATCTTGCTAATCTACCGAGCCTGCGTTTAAATAAAGTAAGAATACCATCTGAAGTTGTCTATGCCAACGACAGAATGCTTACAGGTGGTTTTTACGCAGAGATTGAATTAGAATATGATGCTACCATTGCACAAGAAAACAATGGTCGCCCATTTAGTATAAGCAATATTCGTCCTATCCAATTGTCGCAACGTGATGTATTAGAAATATTATATAAAGGCCGGGAATATTTCACTTTAGAAGAATGGAAAGACTTTTTGATTCGTAGTGTAGGTATGGAACCATCCAGCTTATCTGAGAAAGCAAAGAATGTTCTTTTTGTCAGAATGATACCTTTTGTGGAACGCAATTATAACCTGATTGAGTTAGGGCCAAGAGGTACAGGAAAATCGCATCTGTATCAGCAAATCTCACCCTACTCACATTTGGTTTCAGGTGGTAAAGCAACAGTAGCCAAAATGTTTGTAAACATGGGCAGTGGAGAACGAGGACTTGTTTGTAAATACGATGTGGTTTGTTTTGATGAAGTATCTGGTGTTTCCTTCGACCAAAAAGATGGAGTAAACATCATGAAAGGCTACATGGAAAGTGGAGAGTTTAGCCGAGGCAAAGAACCCATTCGTGCTGACGGTGGTGTAGTAATGGTCGGAAACTTCGATGTAGATGTAGAGCATCAGCAACGCATTAGTCACTTATTTGGTCCAATGCCGAAAGAAATGAGAGACGATACAGCATTCATGGACCGTATCCATGCATTTGCTCCGGGGTGGGATTTTCCTAAACTAAACAAAACATTTTTCACACTACACTTTGGTTTGGTAAGTGATTTTCTTGCTGAATGTTGGACAAGGCTAAGAGATACCAGTCGGATATCTTTTGTATTACCACGTATTGATTATGGTGGTGCGTTAAGTGGTAGAGATACCACAGCGGTTAATAAAACCTTAAACGGATTATTAAAATTGATGCAACCTAATCCGGAAGCTCCCATTTCAGACGAATTACTTGAATGGGCCATAAAGATTTCTTTAGAATACCGTAGAAGGGTAAAAGAACAACAAAAGAGAATTGGTTCTACTGAATTTCGCAACACACATTTCAGTTACCGAATTGGCGAAGATGGTGTTGAAACATTTGTAACCACTCCTGAAATTCATAGCGAAAATACAATCAGTGAAGATCCATTGCCTCCTGGACAGATATGGGCGTTAAATGCCGGTGGTCAAGAAGAAACAACAGGTTTATACAAAATTGAAATTAATTCAAGCCCTGGCTCAGGTGCAAAGATTTTGAACAAACCAGCACCACCGCAGTTTCAAGAAAGCGTTAGGTACGCAGAGCAAAATTTGTATAGCAAAAGCAAAGAATTAATTGGTGACAGAGAAGCTCGGTTAAATGAATTTTCTATTCAGCTAAGAGCCTTTGATGCTTCCAAAAGTGGCAATGGAATGGGCATAGCTGTTTTGATGGGAATGTGCAGTGCCGTGCTTGACAGAAATACCAAAGGCGGACTTGTTGTTGTTGGCCAGTTGAATTTAGGCGGCTCGTTAGATATGGTTTATAATGCAGTCAACCTTGCTGAGATAGCAGTTGAAAAAGGAGCAACAACATTGCTTATACCGCTTAATGCACGTAAGCAATTGAATGAACTTTCTGATGAAATGATTACAAAAATAAACATCCAGTACTATACCGACTTAAAAGATTGTTTATTAAAAACTCTTGTAGATTAAGTAATAACTGAAAAGAATATGGCCTTGTATACGAAGCAGTCAGGTAAACTAAAGGAGCTAAAGGAAAAGCCTTTCAAGCTTGAGAAAGATATTCAAAATATCTTTGAGCAAAACCTTTCCACAATAATGGGTTTCGAATTAATAAAAAGTGAGTTTTCTATTAAAAATAAACGAATTGATACATTGGCATATGATGTACAAGCTTTTGCCTTTATTATCATAGAATATAAGCGGGATAAAAACATAAGTGTAATTGACCAGGGTTTTACTTACTTAAGTTTAATGTTGGAAAATAAAGCTGATTTTATGATTGAATATAACGAAAGTTTGAAACGAAATTTAAAACGTGAGGATGTAGATTGGAGTCAAACCCGAGTTGCCTTTGTTTCACCGAGCTTTACCGAAAATCAAATTCAAGCAACTAATTTCAAAGATATAGCGATCGATTTATGGGAAATAAAACAGTACGAGAATGAAACTATTTCTATTAACCCAATTAAGAAATCCGTTTCCGCAGAAAGTATAAAGCCACTTGCCCAAAAAACTCCATCATTTAAAATTGTTACAACAGAAATCAAAGTATATACAGAGCAAGATCACATTGAAAAGGCATCTGACTTAATTGCAGAATTATACGAAAAATTCAAGAAAGCAATTCTCAACATAACAGATGGTATTGAAATAAAGCCACAGAAATTCTATGTGGCCTTCAAAAAAGGCAAAAACTTAACTGATATTGCAATTTTGAAAAAATCATTAAAGCTTTTCATAAATCTTAAAGTTGGACAGCTAGATGATCCCAGAAAATTAGCTTTAGATGTTTCAAATATTGGTCATTGGGGAAATGGAGATTATCAAATACAAGTAGAGGATGATAAAAATCTTGAATATATAATGAGTTTAGTGAAACAGGTAATTCAATAACGAAAAAACGTAACTGTCAGATTAAATAATAACTACTTCAATTAATCAAAATATTCTTGGGACTTATCCTTTCCCCCCAATTGTTCAAACTTTTAAAAGTTTCAATCGCAATATTAGTTAATGCCTCATTGGTCGCAAAAGCCTCATGAGGTGTTAGAATTACATTATCCATCTTCATAAGTTCATCAAGCATTTCATCCTTTAGTTTTTCGGTTCTGAGATCGTGAAAGAAAATGCCTTTTTCATATTCGTAAACGTCGGCTCCGAAATACCCAATCTTCTTTGTTCTTAAAGCTTCAATTACGGCTTTGGTATCCATGCAGGCACCACGGTCGGTGTTAATAATCATGACTCCATCCTTCATTTGTTCAATTCGTTCTTCATTGATAAGATGGCGGGTATTGGGGTGAAGGCCGGTATGGATGGTTATTATATCCGATTGTTTGATGAGCTGGTTAAGGCTTACATATTGGATAATGGCTTCCTTCTTTAGTTCTTCGTTTTCAATGAGGTCGTAGGCTATAATCTTAGCTCCAAATCCATTCAATATTTTTGCAACAATGCTACCGATCCTGCCGGTTCCGATTATGCCTACCGTTTTTTTGTGGAGTTCGAAACCTACCAGGTTATCGGTTCTAAAATCATGTTCCTTTACCTGCCTTTCTGCGATCTTGATTTTTCTGGCAAGGTTGAGCATTAGGGCAATGGTATGTTCTGCTATGGCGTATGGAGAATAATCGGGAACATTGGCTACCTGGAAACCTAATTCCTTGGCTTTTTTTAGGTCAACGTTATCATAGCCGGCGGCTCGAATGGCTATTTTTTTTACGCCTAGTTGGGCTAGCCGTTCAATAACCGGTTCTGAGGCATCATCTCCTGCAAAAATGGAAATGGCATCATAACCTTTCGCACATTCTACACTATCCATACTAAGGGCATGATCGGTATAGTCGAATTGGTTCTTTTCTGTTTTTCCGTCTATTTTTTCCTGTTCCGAAATTCTATCCTCTTCGTTTTTTAGAAATACCCGTTCAAATTTTTGTGTGCTGTAAAAAAGTGCTCTCATCGTTTTCTTATTATGGTTCTCTTCTTCTTTTCTTTTTTATTCCTTTTTTATTTCTCTTTTACTTCTTTTCCTTTTGCAAATTTATTTTTTGAATAGGGGCTTTTCCGTGATCCTGGCTTTATGTTGCCTTGATTTAGATCATTGCTTAGGCTGATCATAATCAGCGGGTTTGGTGTTTCTTGAATATATTTTTGTGGTGTAAGTCACTACAATTAAATGTTTCGGTCATGAAAAATATATTGGTTCCTATCAATTTCTCCGAGGTATCGGAAGCGGCTTTTCGATTTGCCTTGGATCTAGCAAGAAAATCAAAGGGTAAAATTTTTGTGCTACATGCCTTGGATTATCCCGTACTTTATGATCCCATAAGCTATCCAGAGGGAAGCATGGAGGTTCAACGCGAAATAGGGGTATACGAGAAGGAGGAAGCCCTGGTAAAGTATAAAAACATTGAATCCCGGTTCTGTAATTCTTCGGATCAGGTTGAATTTGTGGGTGAATTTGGTGATCCGATCGAATCGATAACCGAATCGGCTATCAAATACGAATGCGATTTAATTGTTATGGGAGCCCGTCAGGTAAAGGGTTTGGAGGAGTTCTTTTTTGGTTCTCATTCGGGAAAAATGGTGAGTCAATCGCATATACCTACCCTGTTTATCAAGAATTATTTTGATCCTGGCTTAATCAAAGCCATTATTTTTCCAAACTCATTGGAAATCCCACAGGATGATTTGGTGGTACGGATTAAGGGATTACAGGAATTTTTTAATGCTGAATTAAAGGTATTATATATCAATACCCCTTATTCCTTCCGTTCGGATAAGGATACCTATGACGCTTTGAACAAATTCGCCGACTATTATAATCTACATAATTATACCCTTCACGTGTTTGGCGATCGGGATGAGGAATCGGGTATTGCCAACTTTCGTGCTTCCTTTACCAATGCCTTGATTGCAATGTCAACCCATGGCCGGATTGGATTGCATGCCTTTTTAGATGGAAGCATTGCGAAAAACCTGGTCGATCATTTTGATTATCCCATTTGGACCATTTTGAAAAAATAGTCCT
>Ga0209067_10001029_pt1 | contig 17465 bp, 17 predicted proteins | sample ColStrG_CSR_2013_FD_187199 | JGI IMG/M metagenome (GOLD analysis project Ga0209067, IMG submission 187199) | Freshwater sediment microbial communities in response to fracking from Pennsylvania, USA - Cold Stream Run_MetaG_CSR_2013 (SPAdes)... | ecosystem: Environmental > Aquatic > Freshwater >...
TGATGTACATCTGCAAACGTTTTTGCAGCATTTCCTGCAGCTCAAGGGGCGTCTGAAGCAGAACCGCACCGGCATTTTTCCAGACCAGCATTGTTGCCAGCAGACGGCCTTTGGGTGAGCAGTAGCCCGCCAGGCACGCATGACTTTCTGCCAATGTTTTGATTTCGTTGGTGAGTTGGCCATGTAAAAATGTCGCGGCTTCCTCACCGCTCACTTCAATCAGTCCGAATTGGGTCAACCGGGCGATGCCTGAAGCTGGAATGTGGTGTGCTGCTGGGCTAGATAGAGTCGGCATATAAATAAATTCGATGAATTTTCAGACGGAAAGCTGTGTTTCGGCACGCATTTGCCACTATGATGGCGACTTGCTTTAAAATGCGCAGGTCGCAAATTATAATTCCTATATAAAATTTACGTATTCCCGATAGCGCTTCGTTCCTCATCTTGAAAAAATATTTCTTACCCACTGTCGCATTCATCATCGTTTTCAGTATCGGTTTTGTGTATTGGTCGAATCATCCGATTTCAGACGTTGATCATGAATTCGTCATCAAGTCCGGCAGCAGCCTGCGCAGCAGCGCGCAACAGATATCGGATGGCGGAGTGCCGGTATCGTCCGTGCTGTTTGAATTGCTGGCGCGCATTTCCGGGCAGGGCAGTAAATTAAAGGCCGGGACCTTTATCGCTGATGCGCACATCAGCCCGAAAGCATTGTTGAGCAAAATCGTACACGGCGAATTTGCGCAGTTCAATTTCGTGATGATTGAAGGCTGGACGTTCAAGCAGCTACGTCTTGCGGTTCTGCAAAATCCCAATTTGCAGCACGATACGGCGTCATTGTCGGATCAGGAAATCCTTGCTCGGGTGACAACTGAATATACCCAACCGGAGGGTCTGTTTTTCCCTGACACGTATCTGGTGCCCAAAGGATCGAGTGACATGGACATCTATAAGCGCAGTTTCAGCCAGATGCAGGCGCACCTGCAGGTGGCGTGGCAGATGCGCGATCAGGCCTACACTGCGTTCAGGAATCCCTATGAAGTCCTGATTCTTGCGTCTCTGATCGAAAAGGAAACCGGGAAAAAAGTTGACCGGAACATGATCGGCGGCGTCTTTGCCAACCGTTTGCGCAAAGGGATGTTATTGCAGACCGACCCGTCAGTGATCTATGGCATGGGGGAAGCGTATCAGGGAAAAATCCACAAACAGGATTTGCAGACCGACACGCCATACAACACCTATACCCGTGCCGGTTTGCCGCCAACACCGATTGCGCTTCCCGGCATGGATTCGCTGCTTGCTGCGGTGAATCCGGCGCATACCGATGCGCTGTATTTTGTCTCGCGTGGCGACGGCACAAGTCAGTTTTCGATCAATCTGGACAGTCATATCCGAGCGGTGAACCGCTATGTCAAATAACCCGGTTTTACTATGAAATCAGCAAAATTCATCACCTTTGAGGGTATCGACGGAGCAGGAAAATCAACCCATATTCCTTACGTAGTCAGCCTTCTGGAGTCGGCCGGACACCACGTGGTGTGTACCCGCGAGCCAGGTGGAACGGCTTTGGGCGAGCAATTGCGTTCGCTGTTGTTGCATCAGGCTATGGATTTGGAAACCGAAGCATTGCTGATGTTTGCCGCGCGTCGTGAACATATTGCGCAGGTCATTGCACCGGCGCTGGAACGTGGCGATTGGGTGGTGTCGGATCGATTTACGGACGCCAGTTTTGCCTATCAGGGCGGCGGTCGTAAGTTGAATGTGTCGAAGCTGGAGAGCTTGGAACAGTGGGTGCATCCGAATCTGCAGCCGGATTTGACGCTCCTGTTTGATGTGCCGGTCAACGTGGCGCGGGCCAGACTGGATGCTGCGCGGGATCCGGACAAATTTGAACGTGAGCAGAAAGCGTTTTTTGAAAACACGCGCGCTGAATATATGCGTCGCGCTGCACAATTCCCTAACCGGTTCAGAGTAATCAATTCTGATCGGGAAATTCCGATTATTCAGAAGGAACTGGCCGATATCATCGCGTCCCTTTGAATGCGCTGCAGTGGCTGCGTATTGAGCAGGCTTTTACCAAAACTGCCACCAGGATTTTTCGTCAGTAACAGGGTGAGTGAATTTGCTGTTGGGAAAATTTTTGATGAAGACACGATTCGCGTCATCACGTAATTCGATCAAACCCATTTTGTCGTAACTGTTATACAGGACAAACAGGGCTTCTTCGATCGCAGGTGCATCGGGATATTCCTTGATGGCCGCCTGCGCGCGGTTGGCAGCAGCGACATAAGCGCCACGACGGAAATAATATTTGGCAACATGCAGGTCGTACTGCGCCATGGTGTTGATCAGATATTTCATCCGCAACAGGGCATCAGGAGTATATTTGCTGTTTGGAAAACGAACCGCCAGTGCTTTGAAGGCATCGAACGCTTCGCGGGCTGCTTTGGGATCACGTTCGGTCATGTCCTGATGGGCCAGCGCCTGAAAGAAATTGATCTGATCGTTGAAATTGACCAGGCCGCGCAAATAGAAAATATAATCCAGATTTTCGTGATTGGGATGCAGTTTGATGAATCGTTCGATAGCGGCCAGTGCCTGAGCCTGATCGCCCTGCTTGTAATAGACATAAGGTATGTCCATCTGTGCCTGTTGCGCATAGGTGCCAAAAGGAAAGCGTGATTCCAGTCTTTCCAGATTTTTAATGGCGCTTTCATAAGAGCCATTATTCAGATCTGTTTTTGCTTCTTCATACAGTCTTGCGGCCGACCAGGTTTTGGTTTCGTCCGATTTTTCAGGGAGCAGACCACATGAAGTTAAGCCGGTCAGGGTGAAGAGTAAAACAAACGACGTAATAATGATGCGGTTCAATGAATTTTTTTGCATGAGGTTTTGCATGAGCACTTTTAAACAATTTTTCGATTATATCCGATGGGATAACCTGTGAAAGCATCCATTCCATCTGAATTACACACTAAAGAAATTCAATCTGACCCGCTTTCCGACGACCTGGTCGAAGAGCTGTACGACGAGGCTGAGGCAGAAGATAACTCAGGAGCGGCTTTTGACGCGACCCCGATTATATTCAAATTAGATGATGGTGTGTGCGGAGATCGCTTAGATAAAGTTATTGCAAGGTTAATTCCGCAATTTTCGCGCAGTCGCCTGCAACAATGGATCGCCGGTGGCCATGTCAGCGTGGATGGTCAGGTTGGTCGTAGCAAAATGACAGTATTGGGCGGGGAGCAGGTGGTTGTATGTCCGCAGTCAGCACCGGAAGATCATGCCTATCTGCCGGAAGCCATGGCGCTGGATATTGTCTTTGAGGACAAAGCCATGTTGGTGATCAACAAGCCGGCCGGTCTGGTGGTCCACCCTGCAGCGGGCAACTGGTCAGGTACCTTGCTCAACGGCTTGCTGCACCACTTTCCTGCCATTGGAGGTGTGCCGCGTGCCGGTATCGTTCACCGGCTGGACAAAGACACCAGCGGCTTGATGGTGGTAGCAAAATCCCTGGAGGCACAAACCGATCTGGTTCGTCAGCTGCAGGCCAGAACCGTGAAACGCGAATACTGGGCACTGGTGTGGGGCAAGCCCAATCTGACAGGTACCATCGAACTGCCGATGGCGCGCCATCCGCGCGACCGGATCAAAATGGCGGTCTCCGAGAGCCCCTCGGCCAAACCGGCACTGACCCATTTCAAACGACTGGCCGTTGGCGCACTCGATGGCAAGGCCGTCAGTCTGGTGGAATGTCGCCTGGAAACCGGTCGTACCCATCAGATCCGGGTACATATGGCCCATCTGGGTTTCCCGCTGGTCGGCGATGTTCTGTACGGCAAGCAGCATCTGGCCAGCATTTTTGGGCGTCAGGCACTGCAGGCCCGCCGTCTTGGCCTGATGCATCCGATCAAACACAAAGAATGCAGCTGGGAAGTGGGTATGGCAGCAGATTTTGCAGAATTGCTGGTTCGTTCCGGCATCGTGGTCGATGGCTGAACGGGTATTTATTCCTGACTGGCCAGGCTTGCCGGTTCATATCGGCGTGCTCAGCACGCTGCGCAATGGCGGCGTGAGCGTGGCGCCGTATGATGACGGCAGCGGCATTGGCGGTTTCAATCTGGCATCCCACGTAGGTGACCTGACCGATCACGTTCTGCAGAACCGCGCGATTTTGGCACAGTATCTTCCGGCTACGCCGGTCTGGCTTGCGCAGGTGCACGGCACAAACGTGCTCGATGTCGGCCAGCCCAATGATGATCTCACCGCAGACGCCTGTTTTACCACCCGCCCCAACGTAATTTGTGCCGTGCAGACTGCCGATTGTCTGCCGTTGCTTCTGTGCGACGCGCAAAACAACGTCGTTGCAGCGGCGCATGCCGGTTGGCGCGGCCTGCTGCACGGTGTGATTGAAAATACCTTGGCAGCGATGTTGAAGGCAGGTGCCGAACTGGAATATATCCAGGTTTGGCTGGGGCCGGCGATCGGAGTCAGACGGTTTGAAGTGGGTGCAGAAGTGCGCAAGCAGTTTGTTGACGCCAGTCCGGAGGCACAGTCAGCATTTAAAGCCAGTACGATCCGGCCGGAAAAATATGATGCCGATATATACCAGCTGGCACGTCTGCGTCTGTTGCGCGCCGGAGTGCGTTCGGTTGCCGGCGGTGACTTTTGCACCGTCAGCGAACCCGAGAAATTTTATTCCTACCGTCGTGACGGGGTGACAGGCCGCATGGCCAGTTTGATCTGGATTAAAGAACGACCTTAAAATCAGTCTTGGTCGGTGTCATGTCGTGGTCTTGATGTATTGTTATGCTGTGCGTTGGTTTTGATGTCCGTGCTGGTGCGTTGTTTTCTTTTAAACAAAAACCAGACCAGTCCCAGAGGAAGGGCGCAGTACAGGCTGAAGGTCATGATCCCGGCGATCACTGATTTTTCGGTGATTGCCATCATGAAGACAACGTAAATCCAGCCAAGAGCAATGATGTGCATGATAGGTGAAAACGGTAGAAGTTTTTTGAACGAGATGAATAAATCAGAACAGGAACGATAGCCCGCATGAATACTTTTGAACCGGAAGCACTGGTTGCAGCGATGCTGAGTCAGCTGAATAATCAGCCGCAATGGCAGGCCTGGACCGCGGCGAATCATACCATGACCAATCTGTTCGGTTCGCGAACGGGTTCGCCGGGCATGAATACCATGCCGGATCTGTTCCATTCACTGGATGGTATGTCACATCAGCTCGGTGCACTGTTGAATGAATTTGGCGCCAGCATCGCTCCTGAAGACATGGCGCGCCTTCAACAGGAATACGCTGAAAAGGTGACCACGCTCTGGCAGGATATGCTGACATCCAAACCGGTTGCGCTGGAAGACCGCCGGTTCAAATCGCCCGAATGGTTCAAATCTCCCGTCTATGCATTTACCGCGGCAATCTATCTGCTCAATTCCCAATTCATCATGGCACTGGCCGAAGCAGTCCAGGCCGACAAACACACCAGACAAAAAATATTGTTCGGCGTCGGGCAGATCATCGATGCGGCGTCGCCGGCCAATTTTCTGGCAACGAATCCGGAAGCACAGAGCAAACTGATCGAAACCAAAGGCGAAAGTCTGACCCGCGGTTTGACTCATATGCTGGCCGACATGCAAAAAGGACGCATTTCGCAAACCGACGAAAGCGCCTTTGAGGTGGGCCAAAATGTCGCGACCACCGAAGGCGAAGTGGTGTATGAGAACAAGTTGTTCCAGCTGATTCAGTACAAACCACTTACCGCCACGCAGTTTCAGCGCCCGCTTTTGATCGTTCCGCCCTGCATCAACAAGTTTTATATTCTGGATCTGCAGCCCGATAATTCAGTAGTCCGTTATGCACTGGAACAGGGGCACAATGTATTCCTGATTTCCTGGGTGAATCCGGACAGTTCACTTGCCGAGGCAAAGTGGGATGATTATGTTGAGTCCGGTGTCATCGAGGCGATTCATGTGACCCAGGAAATTTCCGGTCAGGAAAAAATCAGCACCTTCGGTTTTTGTGTCGGCGGAACCTTGCTGTCCACTGCGTTGGCGGTGCTGGCCGCGCGCGGTGAACAGGTGGCTGCCAGCGTTACCTTATTGACGACGCTGCTTGATTTTGACGACACCGGTGTTCTGGACGTATTCGTCGATGAGATGCAGGTGGAAATGCGCGAAAAAACCATCGGGCAGGGCGGTTTGATGTCGGGGCGTGATCTGGGCAGTGCTTTTTCCAGCCTGCGTCCGAATGATCTGGTCTGGAATTATGTGCAGTCAAATTACCTGAAAGGAGAAGAGCCTGCCCCGTTCGATCTGCTGTACTGGAACGGTGATGGGACCAATCTGCCCGGCCCGATGTTTTGCTGGTATCTGCGCAATACCTATCTGGAAAACAGTCTGAAAAAACCTGGCGCGCTGGTTGTGGCAGGTGAAAAGATTGATCTGGGCAAAATTGATGCGCCGGTATTTGTTTATGGGTCACGAGAAGATCATATCGTGCCTTGGACTTCAGCGTATGCATCGCTGGCCTTGCTCAATCCAAAAAAGCCCGAACGCAACCGATTTGTACTGGGTGCCTCAGGACATATTGCCGGTGTGATCAATCCGCCGGCAAAAATGAAAAGAAATTACTGGACCAATACCTCCAAAAACAAAACCGCCCAGCAGTGGATGGACGGTGCAAAACAACATCCGGGCAGCTGGTGGCCGGAATGGTCGGGCTTTTTGACGGAGTATGCAGGAAAAAAAGTGAAAGCAGGTGCAAAAAGAGGTAGTCTGAAGTATAAAGTGATTGAATCGGCACCAGGCCGTTACGTCAAGGTTTCATGTTAGGAAATAAGGTTAAGAAAGTCGGGCATCAATTGAGTTGACAGGTAATCAGACCAAAAATACAGGAGAGCAAAATGAAAAAGCGTATTGCGTATGTAACAGGTGGCATGGGTGGTATTGGTACTTCAATCTGTAAGCGCTTGTGCAAGGATGGCTATATTGTCGTTGCCGGTTGTGGTCCGAATTCAATGCGTCGGGAAACCTGGCTCAAGGATATGCATGCTGAAGGCTATGAAGTATTGGCATCCGAAGGCAATGTGTCGGACTGGAATTCCACCAAGGAAGCCTTTGACAAAGTCAAAAAGGAAATCGGTGAAATTGATGTGCTGGTCAACAACGCCGGTATTACCCGTGACGGCCAGTTCCGGAAAATGTCACGTGAAGACTGGGACATGGTGATCAATACCAACCTGAACTCGCTGTTCAATGTCACCAAACAGGTCATCGATGGCATGGTCGAACGTGGCTGGGGCCGGATTATTAACATTTCTTCTGTCAATGGTCAGAAGGGTCAATTTGGCCAAACCAACTATTCCACCGCCAAGGCTGGTCTGCACGGGTTTTCGATGGCACTGGCTCAGGAAGTGGCGACCAAAGGTGTGACAGTCAATACCGTTTCACCTGGCTATGTCGGGACCGATATGGTCAAGGCAATCCGTCCGGATGTGCTGGAAAAAATTGTGGCAGGCATTCCGGTCAAGCGCCTGGCCGAACCTGACGAAATCGCGTCGATTGTTGCGTGGATTGCTTCGGACGAGGGCGGTTATGCCACCGGATCGGATTTCTCCATTAACGGTGGTTTGCACATGGGTTAAGCGGCAACGCACTGCAATGTGTTGTAAAAAAAGGAGGCGGTCGCCTCCTTTTTCCGTTTTAAAAGTTGCATTTAGAAAATCCTTTACTCATTGCCAAGCTACATTGCTATAATCACCAACAGGTATTGGCAACAAAATTGACAGCAAACCAAATGGGGTTCGGTATTCAGCCTATTCAATTCCGCGCAGCCTGAATTGAAATCATTAACAAAATTACTATTACGCTTATCGAGCTGAGTAATAAAACATTGGGACTATCATGAGCAGCACAAAAAAAACCACCGAACATTTAATCAAAAAATATCCGAATCGCCGTCTGTATGACACACAGACCAGTACTTACATCACGTTATCCGATGTCAAGCAACTGGTGATGGACAGCGACAATTTTCAGGTGGTCGATGCCAAAACCAATGAAGACCTGACGCGCAGTATTTTGTTGCAGATTATTCTGGATGAGGAAGCGGGCGGTTCCCCGATGTTTTCGAGCGTTGTGCTGTCGCAGATCATTCGCTACTACGGCCACGCCATGCAGGGCATGATGGGAAATTATCTGGAAAAAAATATCCAGGCATTTATCGAAATACAGCAAAAGCTGGCGGAAAATTCGCTGGCCAATTATGACGGCAAACCGTTCAGTCCGGAAATGTGGACCCAGTTCATGAATATTCAGGGTCCGATGATGCAGGGCATGATGGGTAACTACATTGAGCAAAGCAAGAGTTTGTTCGTGCAGATGCAGGAACAGATGCAGAATCAGACTCTGGGCATGTTTACGACCTTCCCGTTTGGCGCCGACAACAAACCCAAATAATCCCTTGATTACATCTGCTTAAACAGGTGCACATAACTGCGACTGACTTCCAGTTTTTCAGTCAGTCCCTTGATCTGCACCAGGTGGCGACCGCGCATATCGCGCACCACACCATCAATCGCCTTGCAGTTCACCAGCGTTGAACGGTGAATCTGCCAGAACAGTGCCGGATCCAGTTCCTCTACCAGTTCCCGCACCGGTTTTCTGATCAGAGCCTCCACATTTTTAGTCTGCACTCGGGTATATTTTTCATCCGACTGAAAAAACAGAATTTCTTCCACCGGAAACAGGCGCAATTCGGAGCCGATCGACGCCTGTATCCATTGCAGGTAACTGGGCGGCTGCATGATTTTTTTGCTCAGTAAATTCAGCAGGTCACTCATGTCACCCGGTGTTTGGGAAATGCGTTTTTTGAGACGATCCACGGTCAGTGCCAGCCGGTCCGGGTCGGCGGGTTTCAGCACGTAGTCAATTGCCCCGTGTTCAAAGGCTTCCACGGCGTACTGGTCGTAGGCGGTGATGAAGACAATGTGGGTTTGGCCGGCTATTTCCCGGGCCGCTTCCAGACCGGTCTTGCCCGGCATGCGAATGTCCAGAAACGCAAAATCCGGATGGTGCTGGGCCACCAGTTCAATCGCCTCTTCGCCATTTTTGGCTTGCGCCACAATATCCAGTTCAGGCCATGCCTGCTTCAGTCTTAAAACCAGTTGGTCCCGCATCAGACGTTCGTCGTCGGCAATGATGGCAGTTGGCATGGTAGTTGTTGATGTTGTAAAAGTTTTGATTGTATTTTATTTTTGCACTTCACGACATTGAATAAATAAATAGAGCATCAAATCGATACTCTATTTATTTTGTCCAACGATGTGCATATTTATTTGTTGGTGTATTGATAAGGAATTTCTATGGTAATCGCCACACCGGTCGGACTGTTCGGGGTGATGATGAACTGATAGTTACCTTGATACAGCAACGCAAGCCGTTCACGAATATTCTGCAAACCGAGTCCGGTGCCGGCACTTTGACCGGTACCGGGCGTGGCCGAAAATCCCAACCCGTTGTCGGCCACACTGACACGCAGTTTGTTGTGGGCCACCTCGGCGCTGATCTGGATGTGTCCGCCTTCGGCCTTGGGTTCCAATCCGTGCTTGATGGAATTTTCTACCAGCGTCTGCAACATCATGGCCGGAAACGCTGCCGTATTCAGTCCTTCGGGTATCGACAATGTAAATTCCAGCCGTTCTTCCATGCGCATTTTCAGCAAGGTCAGATATTCTTTAACGATGGCGACTTCGCGACCGAGATTGGTGCTGCCGCTGTTTTCACGAACCTGCGGGATGACTGCGCGCAGATACTGAATCAGACTGCGTTGCATGGCAGAAGCGCGCGGCGGGTCGGTTTCAATCAGATGCTCGACAGACGCCAGGGTGTTGAATAAAAAGTGCGGTTCAATCTGTGCCTGCATCATCTGCATTTTTGCTTCGGCCACCTGACGTTTCAATGACTCACGTTCCGCATCTTGCTGGGCCGACAAAGCCGCCAATTCGGCACGGCGTTTGCCACCCATGAGTGCCTTGATGCCGAATAAACCAAACAGGGAAATCATGACCAGACTCATCAGCCAGGTCGATTTTTCGCGGCGGTAGGTTGCCACTTCGTGCTGATTGGCATCGGCAATTTCTTCATTGATGGCATTGCTGATATCGTTGCCGACACCGGGAGGCAGCTTCACGTGAATTTCATCATCCTCCGGAATGCTGCCCGGTTCAGATTGGGCTGACGAGGATGTGCCGGGCTGTTTTTGCAACTCCGGCGGTTCGGCCGGAGCCGGTGGGGCAGGTGGGGCCGATGGCGTCGCGTTGCGGTTTTTTCGGATATGGATACCGGTGTTGTTGATTTCGATATCCGTATCGCGGTCCGCGTACAGTTTGTCGGTTGCTGCATGACCTGGTTTGTTGATCACGACTTTTTCCTCGTCAGGAGAAAAAATCATGTCCTGTGTAATCGCGCCGATAATCATCACCAAAATTGCGAACAGAAAAAATTTCATCCAGGAGATGTCGGTGACCCACTTGGTGACCTGTTCGAAAAAATGCCTGAGCGTAGTGAGCGCACTGTCAAAAAAATCTTTGATCAGGTTAAATGATGACTGGTTCATGGTAGACAATCTTATAGTAGGTGTTTAACTGCTTATTTTACGGCAAGACGGTAGCTGACTTGTGACTCAGGGGATGTTTTTTGCGCCAACATCTCCGCATCGTACTGGGCCTTTTCCATGGCAGTCATCCGTTTTCCGGTGATGACGACCTGTGCGACCTGACCGTCTGAGACTGCAGCAACGGATTTTGCAGACTGTTGGTCCCAGTGACTGGTGGTAAATGCAGTGGCAAACAAGGTGGTTACTGCGACCAGTGCGACGGCTTGTGTGAACTTTTTCATGATGATCTCCTTTAGGAAGTGAACTTTGATGACGTCACTTTACGCATCGCGGAAATCCCATGTATTGAGATTGCGACAGGCTGCAGGAAATGGGGAATGAGCGGATAAATTCAGGGGGGTATGCAGTAGTGCCGGTCTCAGAAACCGCAACCTGGCAGTGCCAAACAGCCAACTAAATGATGTTAAATCCCGATGTTTTCAATATGTTCCACCAGCAGCTGCACCCGGGTTACACCATTGTATTCATTGGCATCGAGCCGGAAGGCGACCCGTACTTTTGCCGCCAGCGTGTCGGTATGGCCAAACCAGATTGCATCATAGCGCTGGCCATTTTTTTCCAGTTGCAGCTTGAGATGACGGTCCTTCAGTACTCGTTGTGAGACCAGTCGGAACTCGTCACTGAAAGTCGGCGGCGGAAATCCCTGACCCCAAACCTGCTGTTCCAGAAGATGAATGAAATCCAGGCTGTAACAGCCTTCTTCCAGCGGACCATCCGTTTCGATCAGGCGGCTCAGTTCGGCCGGCGTCAATAACTGTTTGCCGACCAGTTCAAAGGCGGCACTGAACGCCTCAAAATCGGTGCCTGCAATGGTCAGTCCGGCGGCCATCGCATGGCCACCAAATTTCTGGATCAGACCCGGGCGGTGCTTGGAAACCAGATCCAGTGCGTCGCGCAAATGAAAGCCAGGGATGGAACGACCGGAACCCTTGATGACGCCATCATTACCCGGCGCGAAGGTGATAGTGGGACGATAGAATTTGTCCTTCAGCCGCGATGCAACGATGCCGATCACGCCCTGATGCCAGCTCTCATCAAACACGCACAGGGTATTGCTGTCCTGTGGTTGAAACTCTTCCAGCAGCAACATGGCCGCGTCCTGCATTTCAGCTTCTTTTTCGCGCCGCTCCATATTCAATGCATTTAACTGTTGGGCAATTTCCCAGGCGCGACCTTCATCGTCGGTACAAAGACATTCAATACCAATCTTCATGTCATCCATACGGCCCGCTGCGTTCAAGCGGGGGCCGACGGCAAATCCCAGATCGAAAGGTGATGCTGAGGAGGTCTGACGCGCTGCCACCCTGAACAGTGCCGCAATGCCGGCATGCATTTTCCCGGCCCGCATGCGTTTCAGGCCTTGCGCTACCAGGACCCGGTTATTGGCATCGAGTTTGACCACATCGGCAACCGTGCCCAAGGCAACCAGATCGAGCAGGGTGTCCAGTTTGGGTTGGCTGGCCTGATCAAACACGCCGCGTTGGCGCATTTCAGCACGCAACGCGAGCAATACATAAAACATGACGCCCACGCCCGCCAGATTCTTGCTCGGAAAGCCGCAGTCCGGCTGATTCGGATTGACGATGACGCGTGCATCAGGCAAGGTCGTGCCGGGCAGATGATGGTCAGTCACCACGACTTCCATGCCACGCAGTTTTGCAGCGGCGACTCCTTCCACGCTGGCGATGCCGTTGTCGACGGTGATGATGATGTCGGGTTTGGTGGCGCAGCTTTGGACGATCAGCTCGACAATTTCCGGGGTCAGGCCGTAACCGTACTCAAACCGGTTTGGCACGATGAAATCGACCTGTGCGCCCAGCATGCGCAAGCCGCGCAGTGCAACGGCACAGGCCGTGGCGCCATCGCAATCGTAGTCGGCCACGACGATAAATTTTTTATTTTCAGCAATCGCATCAGTCAGAAATTGAGCGGCCAGATCGATGCGCAACAGTCCGGCCGGCGGGTGCAGGGCAGACAGTTCGGTGGACAGGTCCTGTACATTTTTCAGACCACGCGCCGCATACAATCGCGCCAGTACCGGATGCACGCCCTGCTGGCGCAGCATTTCGGAATCGCGAAATGAATAAGGGCGGGTGCGGATCTGGCTGGTGGCAGTTGTGGTCATTGGGATGGTGCGTGTGAGAGATGTTTGAAACTGGCACTGCGCCAGAAACGTCGCAACGAGCCGGTGCTGGTCTGCACCTGTAACAGGGTATTGGTATTGCTTAAGACCAGATTTACCTGCTGCAGCTGGCGCGCTCGGAGTGCAGACAGCAAAGGTTTGAACCAATCCTGATCCAGCTGTTGCATGAGCGCGGCCCAACTGCCCCAATCATTGGCCAACGCGCAAAGACTGAGTTGATCCAGAACCGTCAGGTGCGGCATGGCAATCAGTTCAGTGGCGCGGGAGTTGGCCTGCAATTCTGTACCGGGTTGATTGGCATCGGCGCCAACCTGTGTGCCCGCCCATAGCCACATGCCGTTAATGACTTTGGCAGCACGCCTCTGACGCTGCTCCTGTACCGGGTGAATAAACCATTCCATCTGGATTTCATTTTGCAGTTTGCGCCAGCTGCGCGCCAAGGGCCCTTGGGGGGACCAGATTTCGATGTTGTGGCCACAGGCGGCGTCAGGTGTCGTGGTTGTCATCTCAGACCATGCATCGGCGCGCAATAACCAATTGGCAGCATCGCCATAGACCAGCTCCATGCCGGCTTCCTGAAAAACTGACCGGGCAATCTCAAACAGCGGCCGGGATTCTGTTTCAAGCAGTTCAAGCTGACGGTAATCGGTCAGCACCAGATGATTGCTGGCGATATGCAGGTGCACCGGATTGATCACAAACCAGTAGCCGTCAGCGAGCGTCTGCCGGAATTTGTGGCACAGGGTGATCAGTGAATTGTGTCGTTTAGACAACCAGATTTCATGTGGCAGGGCCGGTGCAAAATCGTCATAGTGCTCGCGCTGGAATGTGCGGGAGCGTGACAGCAGCATGGCCAGGCCATCCAAACCGCATTCCGAGGTCAGCAATTTGACCAGATCTTTGGCGTGTTCAGCAGGGGGCAGGGCAAACGGGATGATAATTTCAGGATGACTCATTTCGCCATTATATGGCACACTGCGAGCTGTTTTAGGAGAGTTGAATTTGAATTTAATTAAAAACTTGCCATATGAATGGCAAATCGGACTGCGTTACACGCGCGCCGGCCGGCGCAGCGGACGCAACAGTTTCATTTCTTTTATCTCGCTGATTTCAATGACCGGTATCGGTCTGGGTGTGGCTGCCCTGATTATTGTGCTGTCAGTGATGAACGGATTCCAGAAGGAAGTGCGCGACCGGATGTTGTCGGTGGTGTCGCATATTGAAGTCTTTGATGCCAACGGCGCATTGCCTGACTGGCAGGCGACCGCGCGTGAAGCGCTGGAAAATCAGCACGTCAAGGCTGCTGCGCCGTATGTTGAAGGGCAGGCGCTGATACTGAATGACACGATGCGTGGTGTAATGGTACGCGGCATCTTGCCGGATCAGGAACCGTCCGTGTCGGATGTGGTTTCCAAAATCAAAAAAGGCAGTTTTGCCAGCCTGAACGAAGGTGAATTCAATGTGGTGATCGGCAAGGATCTGGCCCAGGCGCTCGACGCCAAAATTGGCGACAAAATTACTCTGGCTGTGCCTCAGGGGCAGGTGACACCGGCCGGAGTCACACCGCGCCTGAAGTCATTCACCATTACCGGTATTTTTGAAGCCGGTCACTATGAATATGATATTGGCGTGGTGTATGTGCAGATGGATGATGCACAAAAACTGTTTCGCCTGACGGCACCGAGCGGCATCCGGCTGCGTGTTGACGATCTGCTGCAGGCGCCATCAATCACGCGCGAATTGTCCGCTACGCTGTCCGGCAATCTGCTGTTGCGTGACTGGTCACAGCAGAACCGCAATTATTTTGCAGCGGTCAAGACCGAAAAGCGCATGATGTTCATCATTCTGACACTGATCATCGCCGTGGCCGCGTTTAATCTGGTATCCACGCTGGTCATGACGGTGCGCGACAAACAGGCCGATATCGCCATATTGCGAACGCTCGGGGCAACACCGGCGTCCATCATGAAAATATTTATGGTTCAGGGAAGCATGGTCGGCACCCTTGGCACGTTGCTCGGAGTCGGGTTCGGCGTACTGGTGGCCTTGAATATTCCCGACATCGTAGGATTCTTGGAACATTTGTTCGGTATCCAGTTTCTGGACAAGAATATCTATTTCATCAGCAGTGTACCGTCCGACCTGCACTGGGATGACGTCACCACGATCGGCGGCATGGCCTTGCTGTTTGCTCTGCTGTCGACTATCTATCCAAGTTACCGCGCTTCCAGTGTGAAGCCGGCTGAGGCACTCCGGTATGAATGAAATGAACAATCAGGTCGTTCTCGAATGCGGCCAACTCGGCAAAACCTATGGAGACGGTGCATTTGCAGTGCCGGTATTGAAGGGCGTGCAGTTTGCCGTGCGCCGCGCCGAACGCATTGCTATCGTAGGGGCTTCCGGTTCCGGCAAATCAACTTTGTTGCACGTGCTGGGTGGTCTCGATAATCCCACCACCGGCTGGGTGAAACTGCTGGACCAGGACTTTTCAAATATGAACGAACAGCAGCGCTGCAATCTGCGCAACGCTTCACTTGGTTTTGTGTATCAGTTCCATCATCTGCTACCCGAATTTTCTGCGCTGGACAATGTTGCCATGCCGCTGATCATTCGACGCCTGCCTTACGAAGTAGCCCGTCAGGCAGCCAGAGCCATGTTGGAACAGGTAGGACTGGGACACCGTGTCAGCCACGTTCCGGGTGAGCTGTCCGGCGGTGAACGCCAACGCGTTGCGCTGGCACGTGCACTGGTAACCAAACCGGCGTGCGTATTGGCCGATGAGCCGACCGGTAATCTGGATCGGCAGAATGCGCTGCACATATTTGAAACCATGCTGGCATTGTCGGCCAGTTCGGGGACGGCGTTTGTGATCGTGACGCACGATCTGGAGCTGGCCGGACGCTGTGACCGGATTCTGCGCCTGACTCCGGATGGGCTCAGTTCGTAGTTTTGCATTTGTCATCAATCTGAAACGATTCAGTCATTAAATGGAAGTAATTGCCGGTTACGCTGGGCGCATCTTCAACTCACGACTGAATCATGCGACTGCTAACCTCCACCTCCGAACAGAATGCCAGTTTTTCCAAACTGACCTTAAGCGTGGCGTCTACACCGGAAGAACTGCGCGAAGTGCAACGTTTGCGTTATAAGGTTTTTATCGAAACGCTGGGTTTGGATGCGTTAAGAAACGACCAGGGACTCGATCAGGACGAGTTTGATGCGTATTGCGATCATCTGATCGTTCGCGACAACAAGACCTTGAAAATTGTTGGAACTTACCGTGTTCTCGGCCCCCACGCCGCACGTCAGATCGGACGCTTTTATTCCGAATCCGAATTTGACCTGTCGCGCTTTGAGCCGATACGCGACCAGATCGCCGAAGCCGGGCGCGCCTGCATCCATCCCGACTATCGCAGCGGCGCGGTGATCATGTTGTTGTGGGCCGGGTTGGCGGCGTTCATGCGTCGTGAAAATTGCAGCTATCTGGCCGGTTGTGCTTCAATCAGTCTGGCAGATGGTGGCATGACGGCGAATGCGATCTGTGCCAGCCTGAAGGCCGAAGACATGGCGCCGTCTGACTACCGGGTTACGCCGTTGTTGCCATTTCCGCTGACTACCGAACTGGATCCGCAATTCAAAGCCTATGTGCCGCCCCTGTTAAAGGGTTATTTGCGCGCCGGCGCCTGGGTGTGTGGCGATCCGGCGTGGGATCCGGACTTCAATTGCGCCGATCTGTTTTTGCTGCTGCCGCTGGAAAATCTGGACAGCCGCTATTCGCGTCATTATCTGAAAGACAAAGCGGAGTAAATTTGAAGGCGGTCGAGGCTATTTGACGATCAGTTCCGGCGTCATGACCGCTTTTAAATAAGTGACTGGCTGGTTTTCGTCGTCTTTCTGACTGATCCACCAGACATTGCCTTTGCGTATTGCACAGTCTTTGATGTTGGGAAGAAGGTGGGAGATAATCTCACCGAGTTGGGGTTGATGACCGACAATCAGCACCGCTTCCCGGCTGTTAGGCCAATTGCAGGCGGTCAGTATTTGCGTCGCGTCACTGTCGACACCCACTTCCGCTGCAACTTTAAATTTGCGTCCCAAAGCCATCGCTGTCTGCAGCGTGCGTTGGCTGGGGCTGACCAGAATTTTGCAGCTGTGCGGCAGCACACTGTCGAGCCACAGTGCCATTTTGGCTGCCTGCTTCTGACCTTTTAAAGTCAGTTTGCGTTCGGCGTCCAGCCGGACTGTGGCATCCGGATCGAGCGTTTCTGCGTGCGCGTGGCGCCATAAGATCAAATCCATTTCAGACTCACTGTCTTGTCAATTTTCCGAATCAGACTGACCCAAAGTCTGCATCAGATATTCTTGGGCGCAGAAGGGTTGGGCACGTGATTTGCGAATTTTGTAGCCACCGTTTTCATTCAGAATCCAGGCATTGGTGTTGTCTTTCAAATAGGGCAGCAAACCTTCATCCATGACACGTTTCTTGAGATTTTTATCGAGTATCGGAAATGCCACTTCAATGCGCCTGAATAAATTGCGATTCATCCAGTCGGCGCTGGCCAGATAGGTGTCATGCGCAAGATCATTGCGGAAATAAAAAATTCGGCTGTGTTCAAGGAAGCGCCCGATGAC
>Ga0209067_10001030_pt1 | contig 17461 bp, 14 predicted proteins | sample ColStrG_CSR_2013_FD_187199 | JGI IMG/M metagenome (GOLD analysis project Ga0209067, IMG submission 187199) | Freshwater sediment microbial communities in response to fracking from Pennsylvania, USA - Cold Stream Run_MetaG_CSR_2013 (SPAdes)... | ecosystem: Environmental > Aquatic > Freshwater >...
GGAAGGGACGTGTGTTTGGGGAGGGCACGCAAGCAGTGCACAATCGACTCGGCATTGCTTGCGTAACAATGTTAGCCTCCCCCACCAGCGGAACGTCACTTTTGCCAGTCGGGTTTTTGGGCCACAGCCGCTTTTTTGCAAGTTCCTCGGGTATCCGCCCAGCCCTATCCTCGAGAGCATTTCCTCTGTGTGGCCAAGTCTACGACGGGGAACTCCCCCCATGGATTCGGCTCCTTTCGCAAAATCACGATGCCGCGGCGAGCACCGAAGCGCCGGTGACGACTTCCAGGAATTGTCTCCTCTGGCATCGAACGTTATATCGCTCTCCCTTGCACTAGGAACCCGCTGCTTTTGTCGCAACCTGCTGCGCTCTCAAAACCTCGGCGAGCACAAGCACATCAGTGAGCAGTGCACGCGGGTGCAGAATCGACTACAAATCTCGCAAGCGGAAGACGGAGCGTTATTTGAGCCTGGAGGAATGTCGAACGCTACTTTCAGTGCTTGTCGGTCGCCACCACCTCATTGTCCCATTGTCCGGATGTTCATCCAGCTTGGCCTTCGGCCAGAAGAGCAGAAGAGCTTTTCGCGCTCCGCCGGAACGACGTCGGAAAGGAGTGCATCAGGATTGATGGATTGATGAAGCCTACACGAAGGGCCAGATCAAGGAAACGAAGACTGAGGAGTCGGCTGTCAGCGTGTACGTGCCCCCAGACCTCATGGCCGAACTTAGCGCCTGGATGAAATCGACGATCGGCGAGGGTGATGATTGGGTGTTTCCGGCTTCGCGCCGGCGGGAGTCTGGCAGCCTGTTTCCGATAGGCCAGAACAACTACCGGAACCGGGTTCTCAAGCCAGCTGGGAAAAAGGCCGGTATATCTGGCCTGGATCTTCTGACGTTCCGGCGGACGTGCGCGACCCATTTTGGGCAGAAGGCTAATACCAAGGACACCCAAGCGCAAATGCGCCACGCTGATCCGCAAACCACCCTAAAGTACTATCAGCAGAGCATTCCGGAATCGGTGAAAAGTGAGGCGGTGGCGCTCGAAGCGGAGATCCTCACGAAGGCCAAGAGCCCCGCCAAGGTGAAGACATCCGCAAAGCCAATCCGGTAACGCCATTCCAGCGCGGCTGTTCAAGTCCCGATTCCCGTCCAAATCCAGGGTGCAATTGGTGCGGTGCGGAGGGGGTTGCCACGCAGTAGAACAGTACACAGATCAACCCAATACCGCAGCTTGTTGTGTACTCGTTGTTTTGGAGTGGAACGCTAAGCCCTTTGGAATGTGATACGCCCGAGTGGATTCGAACCACCGACCTTTTGCTCCGGAGGCATTGCGGCCAAGCCTATCTGATTGATTCTACGGCGCGCGTTACGACATTTCAGCTACTCTCCAGCCGGCCTTTCGGAGAAATTGCCGGGGAATTTGCTAGGGAAGTTCCAGCGCGTCGACTTCGCGTCCATCTCAGCAATGCTGGACCGAATCAATCCCTATCGGTTCTGCGTGCGCAAACCCCGTTGAAGCAATCACGCAACTCCTCCGTAACCTTTTTCGACGAGTATTTGGGAACGAGAGAACCTCGTCTGGGGCGGGGTCAACAACCCAAGCTGCTGGCGGGCTCCAAAGGGTAAAGACTCTCGGAATTTCGTCAGTCGCCTTCGAAATTCCGAGAAAATCTGCCCCCACCGTGGAGTTCCCTTGCCAACGTCCAAGGGGATGCGGCCTTCTTGTCAGTGATCATCAGAAATCGTCGTTTTTTGAACAGCGAGCCGAGAGGGGAAACCTCATCCGCGCCGCAGGCGCGAATCATCCGTCCGATCATCAACAAAACCAACTGAGGTATATTCTGGCGTCGAAGGCGGGAAGTACAAGGAACCCCGCCGTTGGAGCGACGGGGTTCCGGCATGGCAACCTTCGTCAGGCCGCCACAATCCTAGCTGGTTCTAACGTGGCACGAAGTCGTCATTTTTGTCCAGTCCCGCCGGCGGAGACGCATGGCGGTTGCGGGCGAAGTGGTTCTGCGGCTTCGAGTTTGCCTGGGCGGCGATTGCCGCGCCACGTTCTTTCTCTGTTCGCGCTGTGATCGCGGACAACGCTACTGCAGCCAGGCATGTCGCCGCCAGGCACGTCTCCATCAGCATCGACGCGCCAACCGCCGTTACCAGCAGAGCCCGGAAGGCAGGCTCGATCATTCCGACCGGCAACAGGAATACCGCCGGCGCCGGGTGCAAGCGCGCGTGACGGATCACAGTTCCCTTTTGATCGCTTCCCCGGCATCATCCGAAGGTGGGAAGGTGGATGCGACTGCTATCGAGGCTTCACCGAAATCCAAAGCTGCTGGTCTGCCCCGCTGGCCGGAACAACGGCCCGGCGTACGGCTTTGCTGCCGGATCTGCGGAAGAGTCGGGCGTTTCATTGATCCTTTCCCGAGCATTCCACGACGAAGGTGAGTTCTACGGATGATCAGTCCTGAAATCCATGCGCAAATTCGCCGCCACTTTTATGCGGAACACTGGAAGATCGGCACCATCGCCCGCGAGTTGGGAGTCCATTCCGACACCGTGCGCCACGCCATCGAATCGGAACGTTTCCGTCATGCACAGCCGCTACGTCCCTCCATTGTTGACCCTTACGCCGAGTTCATCCGCCAAACCCTGGACCAGTATCCGCGTCTGCGGGCTACTCGCATTTACCAGATGGTTCAGGATCGGGGGTACACCGGCAGCGTTGTCCAGTTGCGGCGCGCGGTGGCCGTCCTGCGCCCCTCCATCCGCGAGCCGTTCCTTCGCCTGCAGGCCTTTGCCGGCGAGCAGGCACAGGTCGACTGGGCGCACTTCGGTCATGTCATGGTGGGCCGCGCCCGCCGCGCCTTGTCCTGTTTCGTAATGACCCTGTCCTATTCGCGCGCCTTGTATCTGGAATTCTTCTTCGACCAGACGATGGAGAACTTTTGGCGCGGTCACGTGCGTGCCTTTCAGGCCTGGAACGGCCAACCGCGCGCCGTTCTCTACGACAACCTCAAGGCTGCTGTGCTGGAACGGCGCGGCAGCCAGATCATTTCAATCCCCGCCTGATCGAGTTGAGTGCACACTACCACTTCGCACCCCAGCCTTGCCAGGTGCGTGCCGGGAATCAGAAAGGGCGCGTGGAGCGAGCCATCCGCTATGTGCGCGATTCCTTCTGGGCCGGCCGGACCTTCACCACGCTGGCCGAGTGCAATCGTCAGGCTTGGGCATGGCGCGACCAAGTAGCGCATCAACGGCGCTGGCCGGCGGATCCCGGTCGCACCGTCGAACAGGCCTTCGCCGAGGAACAGCCCCGGCTGCTGCCTCCGCCACTGCATCCCTTCGATACCGACCGGATCGAGGCCGTGTGTTCGCACAAGATCATCTACGTGCACTTCGATCTCAACGATTATTCCATCCCGCCGGCAGCCGTCGGGCGTCCCCTGACTCTGGCGGCTTCCGATACCCTGGTGCGCATCCTCGATGGCGCCATCGAGATCGCTCGCCATCCGCGCACCTATGACCGCCATCAGGCGGTGCTCGATCCGGCGCATAAGGAAGCCCTGCTGAAGCTCAAGCGCAAAGCATTCCATGCCACGCCCGCGGGCCGCCTGGAGCAGGCCGTGCCGGAGAGTAAAACGCTTCTGGATCTGGCGTTCGCGCAGGGCGAGTCAGCCGGCAGGCAAACCGCGCAACTTCTCAAGCTGCTGGATCAATATGGCCCCACGGCCTTGCGCCGAGCCATCGTCGAAGCTCTGGAGCGCCAGACGCCCCGCGCCTCCTCGGTCGCGTTCCTGCTGCAACGTAAGCCGCGTGCGGCGCGCCTGGCACTTGATCTCAGTCACCACCCGGAAGCCCAATCGGTCGAAGTTCGGCCGCATGATCTGGAGATTTACGATGAACTCGCCCACGCTCAGGACGACGACGATTCCAAGCAATAGTCTCCCATCTCAACTCCAGCAACTCGGTTTGCGCGCCCTGCCCGCGCAACTGGACGACTTTCTGGCGCGCGCCAGCAAAGCCCGCTGGTCGCCCCACCAGATCCTGGAGCAACTGGTTCAGGAGGAAATCGCCGAGCGCTCGCGCCGCAGTCTGGAGCGCCGCCTGCGCCTCTCCGGCATCAAGCGCTTCAAGCCCATGGCCGACTTCGACTGGTCCTGGCCCACCAAAATCGAGCGCGAGATCATCGAGCGGACTCTGACGTTGGACTTTATTCCCGAAGCCCGCAATGTCGTCCTGGTGGGCGCCAACGGCCTGGGTAAAACTATGATCGCCCAGAACATCTGCCACGCGGCGGTGCTGGGGGGCTACTCGGTGCTGTTCCGTTCCTCCGCTGCCTTGCTGGAAGAGTTACACCGCCAGAGTGCGGAAGGTCGCCGCTCGAAGCTACGCGCCTATGCCAATGCCGGATTGCTGTGCATTGACGAGGTCGGCTACTTATCGTTCGATGATAAAGCGGCCGACTTGCTCTATGAAGTGATCAACCGGCGCTACGAGCGCAAGCCGGTCATTCTCACGACCAACCGGCCCTTCAAGGAGTGGAATGAGGTGTTCCCGAACGCCACTTGCATCATCACCCTGCTCGACCGTCTGCTACATCATGCCGACGTTACCGTCATTGAGGGCGAAAGCTATCGGGTTCGCGAAAGTGAACAGGAGACTGCCGCGCGGCGGAGGAAGAAATGACTCCCGCCTCTTCGGTCTTGCAGCCGGATTCCAATCCGGCGCTCTATGTCAGCTCCGTGCTGACCTTCTATGTGGACCTGCCCGACACGGCCTTGCGTGCCAACACTCAGGACCAGCGCCAAGCCCGCAGTTGGTTTGACCGCGGCGTCCCTCTGCAGGTGGTCGAGACCGCTCTCCTACTGGCTTCCCTGCGCCGCATGACCCGGCCCCAGGGCGTGCCACCCCTGCCGCGCATCCGATCACTGGCCTACTTCCAACCAGTCATCGAAGAACTTCTGGAAAATCCTGTCTCCGACGGCTATCTCCAATACCTGCGCTTCAAGCTCCGCAGTATCGTCGACAAGGCGGATCCGGCTGCCGTCCAAAAAACTACGTTTTCAGATGATCGCTAACACTTCTTCGCGTAAGCGATACTTCAGGTACGAGGTAATAGGTGGTTCGCCCGCCAAAGTCTGGGCGGTTTCGGGCTGCCGCTATCGTGCCGTGCCAGTCGCCCCCCAAACGGCCTGCGGTCGGCCTTACAGGCTGCCCAGTTGGGGCAACAATTCTCGGAATTTTCGTCAGATGCGTTTGGATCCGAGCCCATTCGTGAACATCGATCATCTCGAGGTAGCGAGTGGCAGGCATCGGGAAACGCGCCGAAGAGCAGCGCGCCGCGTGGAGATGCGCTTGTCCTCATACAAGCTGAGCGCGTTGATGCGCAGCACCTCGATGGCTCCGGCGCCCGATCGGGCGTAGCAACCTCTTTTGTGCGGCCGTGTCCCGCCCCCAGGAAAGCGGGGACATAGGGGTCGATTATCCCTCCAAACGCCGAAAGATTCCGGGCCAGACACATCGCGGCCGAAGAGAAGCTCATAGCGGTTGGAGAGGAATTTCGAAATGCTCCCGAGCATCTGCGCTCATGATCGCTGAAGGCATGCGCCACAGTAAGCGCCAACTGCCGTAAGTGAAGAAATTCGTCCACTGTGCACTTCAGTCTTCGAAGGATCGGACACCGCCCTGAAATTTGTTCTTGATCACGTTCGACCAAAGCCATTTGATGACACGAGCGTCGTTGTAGCAATACGCGAGATTGTGGTTCAGCGTGGAGAAGCAGTGCTGCTGGCAGGTCTTCTTCATGCCGGCAAGCTGCTGTTGATCGAATCGCGGCTGGTCGATGTGTCCCCAGTCGTAGGTGGCGCCGTACATCGGGAAGCACGGCGCCACAGTGCCGTCGGTCCGTATGATGACGTTATTTTGGCCCGCGCGGCAGTTCCATTCGGCGAATTGGAGCTCACCGTCATCCCGCTTCACGATGCCGGGAAGGCCCGAGAGGAGATCAGCGTCGCTATCGGCATGATTGCTGCCGTCTCCGTTCCAGCCACATTCGCTCAGATCGAGCCCGGAAGACATGCGGACGAATGCCTTGATCTCCTGGAGCCGCTGCACGGAGTTGACCATCTGGTATCCCACCCGGTTCTTTTCGATGAGCCAATCGACTAATTCGTCGACCGCGATCCAGTCCTCCGGCCGAATGTAAGTCGGATTGTCGTACAGGTGCTTGAAATGATCGCCCTGCTCGAGCATCGGGGTTTCGTTGATGTGGTAGTCGGTTGCCACGCGGTGGTCGTGGGCGTACTCAGTCAGAAGGCGGACGTCCTCCAGGTTGTTCCGGCAGATATTGATATTGAAGAAGACGACGTATCCGTTTACGTACTGTTTGCGCAGGATGTATTCCAGGTTCTTTTGGGCGGGTATGAGAGCCTTTGGCAAGCCGGGCTTCAGATCCCACGCGTCCATGGCGAAGTTGAATGCGGAAACACCTGCATCTCCAAGCCGGTCGGCCAGTTCTGGCTTTAGCAGACGGCCGTTCGTTGCGATATAGACCCAAAAACCGCGTTTGGCGGCATAGGAAACGACCTTGTGCACGAATTCCGGCCGGAGAAGTGGCTCACCGCCCATCAGGGCCAGGACACGGCATCCGTGGTCGTGGAGCCAATCGATGGAGCGGCGCGCCACGTCTTCTGTCATACCTTTGATCTTGTTGTCGTATGACCAGCAATACCAGCAGTCGAGATTGCACTTGTACTCGATGAAGAGATAGGCCGTGATCGGGTGGAATTCTCCCGGGAGGAGGCGAGATCGCATATAAGGGAACAACCAGCCGCGGGAGGTGCGGTAAATGTCTTGAAGCCCCCATTTCCGTCTTTCCGGCGGGAAGTCAGGCCCTGGGTCGATCAGCCGGTCCGGATGTTGCGGGAACACCGGATCCGGCAAAGAGAGGCCCTTGGGTTGGAGCGGAGCCGGCGTCCGCTGACTCGCAGTTGTCAAAAGATCGTTGATGGTTACGTCGATACGGAATTTAGGGGTCGCGGTCATTGATTCTCACCCTCGCGCTCGATTTCGGGCTAGTAGCCGTTGTTCCCTCGAAAAGCACCAGATGTGCCAATTTCTATTGGCTGAGACTGGCCGTGGATATATTGAAAACACAACAGATTTGATTGGCGACACGACATAGAGAGTGTCGTCTAGTGTCGAAAGACTGGCACTTGTCGTTTCGGCTGGCACGAGAACCGGCACGATGCAGTCAACCACGTCGACGCAAGTCGCGCTTGCCAGATAGTGGTGTCGCCCGTGGACAGGCGCGATTGCGATCAGGATGGCTATCACGAACAGACACCGGGATAGGCGCCTGCCCGCCGGAATCACGGGCCGAAACGGAATGCGGCTGAAGCCGCTCCTGCAACGTGCAGCTCGTGTTTGATGAGAATATAGACGCCGATCTGGAGGAGGCCAGCCGCTGCCCGAGTCACACGGGAGCCTATTCAAGCAATGGACCGAACCACGCCGCCATCGGCTCGAACTGCCGCCCCATTGATCGCCGATGCCAGTGGACTAGCAAGGAACACAACCACATTTGCAACCTCTTCCGGCGTTGTGAAACGCTGGAGAATCGAACTGGGACGTGCCTTCTCGAAGAACTGCTTCTCGAATTCTTCACGTGCGACACCGCTCTCCGTAGCAAGACTGTCTATGAATCCCGCGACTCCCTCCGATTCGGTCGGACCGGGCAGTACGGAATTCACCGTTACTGCCGTTCCGGACGTGGTTTCAGCAAGGCCGCGAGATACCGCGAGTTGCGCAGTCTTTGTCATGCCATAGTGAATCATCTCCACAGGAATCTGCAGCGCCGATTCGCTCGAGATGAAGATGATGCGGCCCCAATTGTTTCGCTTCATGGAGTCGATATAGTGACGGCTTAATCGGACTCCGCTCATGACGTTCACTTCGAAGAATCGGCGCCAATCTTCGTCGAGGATCTGCTCAAACGCCTTCGACTCGAAGATCCCAAGATTGTTTACCAGGATGTCGACCGCCGGAAAACGGGCAATCGCGGCGCGTGCTCCGGCTTCCGTGCCCAGATCCGCGGCGATTCCGTGAGCAGCACCGCTAGTCCGAATAGCCTTGTCGACGCGCTCCTGAGTGCGGCCATTTACGACGACCGCCGCTCCCTCCTTCGCGAGTGCCGTAGCAATAGCCAGGCCGATGCCGGCGGTCGATCCAGTCACAAGCGCCGTCTTGCCTTCCAGTTGAAGATTCATTAGATTCTGCACTCCATACTTCAGAAAATACACTAGAATGTTCGCTTAGCTTAGAGGCGTGGCTTATCACCACTGGGGCAATCCGATAGGTCCGAGCGGTAGACCAAATTGTCTACGTCGCTGAACGTGATCGCCCGGCGTATGGATGGCTGAGTCGCCGCATCCTCTTCGCTGAACACATTCAGCGGCCAGTCGTCGACTCTGTGTTCACTTCGGCGAGAACCTGCCGGGCGACCGGAACCAGCGGTCCACTGCCTTCTGGAAATGGGCTTCCTTGTCCTGGCGAGTCGCACGCCTCCGTGTGTACCGTTGCGGAGGTCCTCAAAATGTCCGTGTCTCTTCCGGCATTGCCACCTCCTCGGTCAGGGTTGATGGTTCAGTCTAATCCCACTACGCAACTCCGCTTCTGCCCTGAACCAGTCCTCCCCTGGTGTACCGCCTTGGCCACCACGAGCCTCCCAATACGAGTACGCTAACCGAGCGATGGCTTCCTGATCCACTGAAGGCGTCATCATCGGTTCGGGCTCCGCGTCTTCTCTCTGCATACTCCGGCTTGTCTTGCGCTTGTCCTCTGCTTGCAGCTTCACAATGGCTCCTTTGGCTTGTCCTCATTCCACGATTTTCAAATCTACTACCGCCGATGCTGTAGAGCATCACCTATTCTGAGTGGCTGGTGGGACTGGCGCGATCCTTGCCAATCCGCCGTTCTTGGGATGTCGCTCCAGGTCAGACATTACAGCGCCGTCGCTCAGATCGAGCGCGTGCGAGTTTCGCCAATCGTCATGGACCACCTGGACCAGTCGGCTCACCACGTCAGGGTCTTCCAGGTAGATGGCAAGTTCGCGGCGCTCGTCAAAGCTACTCGAGGTCAGATTGATAGATCCGATCACGGCGCGCGACTTGTCGGCAAGCAACACCTTGGCATGCAGTTTCAAGTGCTTCATCCTGTGGATGCCGATACCGACGTCGCGCATGATCCGCAAATCTCCGACGCCTTCCACCAACTTCCTGGCCCGGAGGGAGTGCGAAGGCCGGGTCATGACGTGAACTTTTACGCCGCGCAGTTTTGCGCGCACCAGGTGCTCGACAATGATTGCGTCCTGGTATCGTTCATTCTGCACGAACAGGGAATGTTTGGTCTGGTCGATGAACTGCGCGATCCGGTCGCGGCCACCGTCTGGGCACCAGATGAGATTAGAAGGCCTCCGCGGTTCGAACGGCTGGCGGCTCCAGTCGGCCTCGAAGCAGTCGGTCACTTCCAGTACCTCATCCGGTTCGTTCGAAATGACGGCGAACTCTCTCGTCTCCTCGAAATTGTCCGGGTCCCAGTTTAGGGAGCCAATGAACGCGGTCGCATCGTCGACGACCATTGATTTTTCGTGCGTGACAGCAAAGGCCGGGTTTGTGTCGAGTACGTCGATACCGGCATCCAGGAGCACGGTTCGCGCCCCTCTATTTTGAATCTCTCCGCTGTGGCGCGCCGGGTTCAGCAGGACCCGAATCTTCACCTTGCGCCTATGCGCTTTCACCAACGCGCTCAGCACCCTACGGTCGGACACGCTGAACATTTTGATCCTCAGCGACTTCGCCGCGGCGCCGATCGCGGTCAGAATCGGCTCGATGGTATCGTCGGGCATTACGATGAGCTTGCGTGCCATATCACCTCCTTGACAACCGGCCCGGCGTGATCCGCATCGGCCTGCGCTCTGTGCAGACCCGCATAGATCCCACCCAGGGATAGCAAGCCCTGGTGGCTACCTTCCTCGGCAACCAAGCCGTTCTTAAGAACAATAATCTTGTCGGCGGATTGAAGAGTCGCCAGGCGGTGAGCAATCATGATCACCGTTTTGCCCCGCATTAACCGCAGCAATCCCTCCATCACGCGTCCCTCAGCCTCGACGTCGAGGGCCGCGGTCGGCTCGTCGAGTATCAAGACAGGGCTGTGGCGGATGAAAGCGCGGGCAATGCCGATGCGCTGTCTTTGTCCACCCGACAGCGTCATGCCCCGTTCGCCGACCATGGTCCGATATCCCTCCGGCATTTCTTTGATGAATTCATGCGCGTTGGCCAGTTGCGCGGCTTCCGCAATCTCGCCGGCGCTCGCGGTAGGCCGCCCATAAGCGATGTTTTCGGCAATGGTCCCGCGGAACAGCACGGTATCTTGCAGGACGAAACCAAAATGTTGTCGCAGACCCTGTAGCTGGAACTCGCGGATGTCGACGCCGTCCATGGTAATCGCGCCGCCGGTGGGATCGTAGAACCGCGGGACGAGGCTGGCGATTGTCGACTTTCCGCTCCCCGTGGGACCGACCACCCCCACGAATTGCCCGGGAAGAATTCGAAAGCTCACGTCCGCCAGGACCGGCGAACCGGCGACGTACTCAAACGCGACATGGTCGAAGGCGATTTCACCGCGCTGGAATATTGCAGGACGGGCATTGGGATGTTCCGGGATCACTTCGTCCGTTTCCAGAATCGCCTGCACCCGCTCAGCCGCTACCGCGACTTGGGTCACTGCGTTGGTCATTCTCGCGAGGTCCTGGACGGGTTTGAAGAACCGCGACATGTAGGAAAGGAAGACCGTGAGATCGCCGGCGGTCAGTGCGCCAGCCACCACCAGTCCTGCCCCCCGCCACAAAACGAATGCCGTGGATGCCGCAACCGTTACGGCGACCGCCGGCGAAAGGAACGCCTTGATTTTCCGTGTGCGGAGCGCTGACTGGACCGTGGCGCGGCTCACCTGATTCAGCCGCGATTCCTCCAGTTCCTGCGCGCCGAATGCCTCCACCACGCGCTGCGATTCCAAGCCGAACATCTCGACCGCTACCATCTCCGACTCGTTGCTTCGCATCTCCTTCGTCGCATTCTTGAGCGCTTTCTTGTGCCGGGAAACGAACCACAGCAAAAATGGCGCTACAGCGGCCGCCAGCAACGCGAATGCCCAGTTCAACCAGAACATGAGTACGAACATCCCAAAGACCGCGAGTATGTCGACAAGGATTCCAAGCGTGCCCGACGAGGCAAAGTTCTGAATGGTATCGATGTCAGAGGTCAGAGTACTAAGGGACGAACCAACCCGGTGCTTATCGTAGTAGGAGAGCGAGAGGCGTTGCAGGTGATGATAGGTTCGCATGCGCAGATCGTGGGCCACACTCTGCGACACGGTTTCACTGGTATAGCTGTCTATATAAGATGCCACCGCCCCAATGGCGGCGATCGCGACAAATCCGAGACCGGCCAGTAAGGCGATTTGCGTGTTTCCCGCGCCGCCCAGGACGGCCCGCAGAAAACCACTCAGCCAGTGAGGCAGATGGTTCCGTCCTATCACGTTGTCCAGAACCACCTTCAAAGGCCAGGGCGCCGCCAAACTCATGAGAGTTTCCACGAGCATGGCGGCAAGGACGAGCGCCAAACTGCTTTTGTACGGACGGACCAGATTGCGAATCAAGTGAAGCATCGCGATACGCGCTCTCCTTAGCGAGTTTCCGTGCTGCTTTCGCAAAGCCGCTGCAATTGCGAAATCCTCTCGCGGATGGACCGGGCGTAGGTATCGATTTCTGGCGGTGTTGCTCCGCTTGCCTGTAGGCCCGCGCGAAGTTCCTCATCGGTCACATCCGAAAGGTTCGTCAGGAGCCATCGCACGTCTTCGATTCGAATCCCGGAAGAGATGTCTTTCCCGTGCTTGCCGCGATATCCCCAACGGATGGTCTGCCCATCAACGCTGGATGCGAAGATCCGTGTTTGTTGGCTAAAACCGTCCGGGTTCCATTTGTCTCTCGAGAAGAAGCCTCCCCATTTGCCGAGCGTCGCTCCCCAGTCATCGAAGGAGTAGAGGAGTTGATCGCCACCGGCGCTCGCCTTTGAAAATACGGCCGTGTTGCTACCCTTGCGGTCCCGCGAATCCTTGGCGTCCCAATTGGAAAGCAACATCATCAGGATTTTGAGGCCGTTCAGTTCGTGGGTTCCTACAAACGGGTTATCGACCCACGACCAATCCAGGCCTTCGACGCGGGTGACTTTCTTCGACTCGTGCAACTTGAAGCGGGCATATGCAAACTCGCCCTGTTTACCAATAAACGGCCTGGCTCGCTTTAAACCATGCACTCCCGCGATAACCCCGCTGCGGACGAAGTACGCTGGCTGAGCCGCGTATCCCATCGCGAAGAGGAGTCGGGCTGCAAAGACATCGCTGTGGTCTTCGCCGCCGAATTTAACAGTCCAGCGATTTCCCTTGGCGTCCCGAACCTTGACTTTGGGATTGGTTCCGTTGAGGTCCTCTTCGATGAACTCGAAGGGAGCCTGAGGCGCCCGGACTTTTCCTCCCGGCCCCCAGACCCAATCCGCGGTGCTCATGGGAGCGGGTTGCTGCCAGAGAAGCGCCTTGCTGTCCGCCGCCGCACAAGGCAGCGCCACCCCAAATAAGAGACACGGAATTAGAGTGCGCATTTTTAATGAACCCTGAAGTGCCTGGTGAGAGTCCGCGGGCAGAATTCGTGAAAGAAGTTGAAACCGATGTCCGCTGCCATGGTGAGACCGAAGCTCATGACAGCATCTCCGGACCCGTCTTCGCTGCGCGGCTGCCAGAGCCTGGATACAAAGGATGCGCCGAGAACTGAACCGAACCTTGAATACGCAAAGTGCTCTCCCCCTGCATCGTTCCGCGCTACGAAAGCGGATGCCACTGCGTGTTTGGACCGTTTGAAAAATCCGGTCTCGGTGGAGCGAAAATACCGGTTATCCTCGTGCAGGGCCGCGGACATTCCATACTCCAATGCCTCGCGAACGACATGCTTCGCGAAGGCATTGCCGAAGCGATCGCCATAGGCTTCAGGGCCAACTCCCCATTCCTTTGGCGTCTCGGTCCATTGAGAAATGCCGCCGGAGGCGGCGGCGCGCAGAATGGCGCCCGGGCCGAATGCTCCCAGAATATACTTGCGCGCACGCTCGCTCGCAGTCATCGGCACGAACTCCTGGGTTGCAGGTGTGGCTGTACCTGCTTTTGAGGTTGTGAGGTTATCGGGCGTACTCGGGGTGTCGACCGGCGGCGTATCCACTCCAGCCGGCTGGGCCGACGCGGGAGTCTGCATCAACACTACTCCGACTGCAAAGCATAAAAACCGTCCCATTCCGTTTTCCTCCATTGGCTCCGAGCGGGCAGCTCGAATGCCATCAGCAGGGCAATCTGACGGCCTACGGCCCAAGCGGTCGAGCGCGCGCGCAAGTTCTTTGTTGAGACCGGTTAATGGGACCGAGCGGATTTCCGCCGCCGTCCTTTTGTGACAGCACCTCGCGCAGTGCAGTCGTCCTTCCGTCATTTGTCAAAAAACGGCAGCGCGCTCACTCTGTAATGGCGGAGAATTGCATCGAGGCGGCGACGCATGCAGGCGTTGGATGACCAAGGTTGGGTTTGGCTTTATGCAGTAAGGCTGCGGCCAAGACCATGTCGGTCAGCCAGCCGGCGCTCAATCGACCCACTTTCGTCCGGCGGCGCCTGGGACGCGCGATTCGTGACGGCGAGGAGTTTCAGTGGACTCTAGCGGTCGGCAGCCGGTGAGGCGGCCTTGAAATGCTCGATGTACCGTTCCATCAGGACCTCAAAGCGGCTGAAGCCCTGCTGGCGGGCCTCGTCCACTTGGGCCCTTGTCCAATGATCATGAGTGATCCGGTAGCACGCGATGACCACGCCGGACCGGTCGGCGCCGCGCCGGCAATGCACGAAGATCGGGCCAAGTGTCGAATTGTCCAGTATCGCCAATATCCTGTCAATCTGATGGTCCGTGGGCGCGAAGAACCCGGACAGCCCGATTCGGACATACCGCAGACCGGCTGCTTCCACCGCCTTTTGTTCCCATGCCTTATGATCCACGGCGCCTCGGAGGTCGAGCACCGTCCGAATTCCGCTTTTCGCCAGGTTTGAGATGTCCTGCCTGCTTGGTTGCTGCCCGCGATAAACATTATCGTCGACGCGATAGAGCCGAGTATTGACCTGCTGAGCGTATAGCGGTGCAGCCAGCAAGGGCACGAGGCACAATCTATTCAGCCGGTTTAATCTGGATGGCAATAGCGTACCCTTTCTTACCGCGATTCCCTCTGGCCACGGACGACGTGTCAGACCGAGCCCGCATGGGCGGCCAAGCCTCTGGCTCTGACGCGTCACGAAGGGCGGACAATCCTTGTTCTCGCCGACCCGGGCGGTGAGCCTCTCGACCTCGTTCTGGAGCGGGACAGGGAGCAGCCTCTCGATCTCGTCCGCTCCGCTGCCCCAAAGTCTGCGCCGACTGGAGCACGAATACTCATCCGCGGCGTATGAGTCGGCGCGCGAGTACTTGGCGCAGATCGAAGCGTTGCCTGACGGTGGCCTCCGAATAGGCGCCCTAGCGCGGATGAGTGAGGTGGCGGCGGACCCGCATGTACGCTCTCGTTTCCCGGTAATCGCAGAGAGCCTCCTCTTCGCCGCATCGAGCCAACTCCGAAATATGGCCACCATTGGCGGGAACATCATGCAGCGTACTCGCTGCCCATACTTCCGGGATGAGGATAACCTCCCTTGCAACAAGCGCCGGCCGGGCTCTGGCTGTTCGGCTCGTTTTGGGCTAAATCGCAATCACGCCATTTTCGGATGGTCCGATGATTGCGTTGCCACGCATCCGTCGGATTTGGCGGTAGCGTTGGCAGCCTTGGACGCCAACGTTTTGGTGCACGGACCTGGGGGAAAACGATCCATTCCGTTTGCCGAGTTCCACCTTCTCCCCGGCAACACGCCGGAGCGGGACAACGTGCTGGAACGAGGCGATCTCATCGTTGCGATAGAAGTGCCCCAGCGAATCGAGGGACGTGCCTCCCATTACCTGAAGCTTCGCGACCGCCAATCGTATGAGTTCGCTCTGGTTTCTGCTGCGGCAGCGATGACAGCCGAGCGTCGACAGATTGGTTCGGCGAGAATCGCTTTGGGCGGTGTAGCGCATAAACCCTGGCGCCTTACAGCCGCCGAATCCGCTTTGCGTGGGGTATCCCTTGACGACACAGATGCACTTATCGCGGCGATCGCGGCCTCGTTTACCGAGGCTCGACCGCTCGCGCACAATGCATTCAAAATCGAGCTTGCGAAGCGAGTCGCACTTCGGGCGCTCGAAACAGCAGGAGCGCGTGCATGAACACCATTGGACAGCCAATTTCCCGAATCGATGGGCGCCTCAAAGTGTCCGGTGCCGCGCGCTACACGGCAGATATTCCAATAGCAGACGTGGTCTATGGCGTAATCGTCCAGAGTACGATTGCGAACGGCCGGATGGTCTCCATCGATACTGCGGTAGCCGAACAGTCCTCCGGAGTGCTGGCTGTGTTCACGCATCGCAACATGCCACGCATGAACCCGACGCCGAAGCCTTGGAGCCACCTGCATCCGCACGGGCAATCCTATCTTCCTCTGCAGGACGACAGGATTCTCTACGCCGACCAACCGATCGCGCTGGTTGTCGCCACCACACATGACCAGGCAGCTTATGCCGGAACACTGATTAGCGTTGAGTACGAAAACCTGCCCCCAGCCGTTTTCGATCGGCAGACGGCGAAAGATGCTGTGCAACCCGCCCAATTCCTCTGGCCAGTGGCGTCATCAGTCGGTAACGCCGATAAGGCGATTTCTACGAGCCCAGTCAAGCTCGAACAGACGTACGCTACTGCGGATCGCCATCACAATCAGATGGAGCCGCACGCAACGACTGCTGTGTGGGGCACTGATGAGACGCTGACGCTGTATGAAACCACGCAGCACATCTTCGGAACCAGGGAGTTGGTCTCCATGGTTCTCGGTATTCCACAAGAGAAGATCAATGTCCTCTGTCAATTCCTCGGCGGCGGCTTTGGTGGCAAGGGATACGTCTGGCCTCATACACTCATCGCGGCCCTTGCGGCGAAAGTTCTGAACCGGCCCGTTCACGTCCAACTCACCCGAGCACAGATGTACTCCATGGTTGGCCACCAAGCGGCAAGCATGCAGGTAATCAGGCTTGGTGCCGAGCGAAATGGCAAGCTGAACGGCATCCACCATGACAGTGTTACACCCACATCAATGTTCGACAACTACATTGAATATGCGGCGCTCTGTCCCCGGTCACTCTGGGCTGCCAGTGGAGGCATATCGACGAATCACAAAATCGTCCATGTGAACCGCAACACCCCGACCCCGCTTCGCGCGCCGCACGAGGCGCTCGGTCATTTCGCGCTAGAAAGCGCATTGGACGAACTCGCATACGCCACGGGGGTCGATCCCGTCAAGATTCGGCTGCTCAATGATACAGAAATCGACCCGGAAAGTGGCCGTCCCTTTTCTACGCGCGCAATGCGTAAGTGTCTGATCGACGGGGCTGCGCGTTTTGGCTGGGAGAAAAGGACGCCCGAGCCGTGCTCAATGCGACATGGCCGGTTCCTGATCGGGCAAGGAATGGCTGGCGCCATCTACACCCATTGGCGCTGGCCCGCACGGGCGCGGGTTACGCTGAATCACGACGGCTCAGGTCTCGTCGAGGCCGGGACGCATGACCTGGGCACCGGCACCTATACCGTGCTTCAACAGATCGCCGCGGACACGCTGGGACTAGTTCCTGAAAAGATCAGCGTGCGAATTGGTGACACAAGGTTGCCCAAGTCCCACGGCTCAATCGGCTCTGCTACGTTGGCAAACGCAGGCGCCTCGGTGATGCTGGCCGCCAAGGACGCACGCGACAAAGCGATCGCGCTGGCTCGAACTGGCTGCTTTGCTCCTTTTGCGGATGAGCCGGCCGGTAACGAAATCCTGGCCACGACTGGCAAGTTGGTGGTTCCGCGGCGGAATCAGGAGATTGCCTACGATGAATTGCTTATGCGCAATAACCTCTCCTCCCTGACCGGCGAAGGAAACTACGACCCCAGTCCCGAAGGACCGAAAGCGACCTTCAGCTTCTCTGCGGTCTTCGCCGAGGTGCGCGTTGATCCCGACCTTGGGCTCGTGCGTCTGACTCGCTTTGCAGGCGCCTACGATTGCGGCGAAGTCGTCAATCCCAAGACGGCACGCAGCCAAGCGATTGGCGGAATCATCTGGGGTGTCGGACAGGCACTGATGGAGCAATCGGAAACTGATCCGACTACTGGACGCCTCATCAACCGCAATTACTCGGGTTACCTGGTGCCGACCTCGGCGGATATCCCGGACCTT
>Ga0209067_10001031_pt1 | contig 17447 bp, 10 predicted proteins | sample ColStrG_CSR_2013_FD_187199 | JGI IMG/M metagenome (GOLD analysis project Ga0209067, IMG submission 187199) | Freshwater sediment microbial communities in response to fracking from Pennsylvania, USA - Cold Stream Run_MetaG_CSR_2013 (SPAdes)... | ecosystem: Environmental > Aquatic > Freshwater >...
GATGGCGGGCCAGGCAACTCCCTGGGCGATGAAATAGATATAGGCGTTCGGATCGGTTTCCCAGCCCTTGCACTTCAGGATCGACCCGGGCTGACCGCCACCGGAAGCATTGCCGGCACGTGGCACAGCCTCACCAAACGGATGATCCGGATACTGCGGGTATTCTTTCAGCAAACCCGTGCGTTCCAGGCGTTGCTGGTCGCGGAGCTTCACGCGGCACAGGTTCAATACCGCGTCCTGCATCGCTGCCAGAACCTTTTGTCCGCGCCCGGTGCTGTTGCGCTGGTGCAAGGCGGCCAGGATACCCAGTCCTAGGTGCAAGCCGGTGCCGCTGTCGCCGATCTGTGCGCCGGTCACCATCGGCGGACCGTCATCGAAGCCGGTGGTCGAGGCAGAACCGCCCGCGCATTGCGCGACGTTTTCATAAACCTTGCAGTCTTCATAGGGGCCTGGGCCGAAGCCCTTGACTGATGCGACGATCATGCGCGGATTGAGTTCCTGGATGCGTTCCCAGGTAAATCCCATCCGATCCAGCGCACCGGGGGCAAAATTCTCGACCAGTACATCGCACTGCTTGATCAACCTCTCAAGCACCTCTTTGCCTTTCGCGTTCTTGGTGTCTAGCGTGATCGATCGCTTGTTGTGGTTCAGCATCGTGAAGTACAGGCTGTCCGCGTCCGGGATGTCGCGCAGTTGACCTCGCGTGGCATCCCCTTCACCGGCACGCTCCACTTTGATCACATCGGCACCGAACCATGCCAGCAATTGCGTACAGGTCGGCCCGGACTGCACGTGGGTAAAATCGAGAATGCGAATGCCGTCAAGCGCTTTGCTCATGGTAGTAGACTCCCCTGTCCGTTTTTATTATTTGCACCAATTTTTATTATTATTATGCGACAGAATAGGTCAATCCGAAAAAAATAGTTGGATATGGACCGATGAGGCTGGTTCGGGGCGATCGACGCAGGCAGGCTGACTCCGGGCCGGTCAGATTTTCCCCTGATGTTTGAGTCGGCTGAGGGTTTCCGGGGAGAGATTGAGATACGACGCGAGTTCTTTTTTCGGGATCAGATCGAACAGTTCGGGGTGCTTGCGCAGGAAGCGGTGCACACGTCCCGGCGCATCGAGCAGATGCAGAGTGATGGTATGTCCCATGATTTCGCTCATCAGATTCATGACTTCATACTCGAAGCATTGCTTGATCTCGCCATGTGATTCCAGGAAGGATACCCATTGTTGCATCGGCAGTTTGGCCACACGCGCCTTGGTCACGCATACGATGCTGTAAGGCGTGGGTGTCTTCAGGCGCCAGGCAGCATAGCTGGTTTCGATATCTCGCGCGACGGAAAAACGCAAGATCATTTCATGGGCTTGCTGGCTGGTGACCACGCGCTTCACGATGCCGTCGAGAATGAAGTATTGCTCCATTGCATGCACGCCCTGGTGCAATAAAAACTCTCCCTTCTTGAAATCGGCGATCACCAGATGCTGCTCGAGTTCAGCCATTTCGCGGTCATTCAATTTCTTGAGCACGATGTTCTGTTTCAATTGCACTCGAATGATATTTTTTTCCGGATGGTGATCGACAAATGCCATAGCAGGGTAGGAGGTGAGTTAATCGAATGCGGAAAACTTGATCTGCCGAAAATTGACCGCGGTCAATGAGAGGCGTATGACTGCCGAAATATGATAACACAATGAAAACGGGCAATGCGCGCCAAGCGCGAAGTGCGGGAAGTGTTCTGATCCCGCCCTGAAGACCCTTGTTAGCGGGACGGAATAATAAACCTTGTGTACACGTGCCAAGCTCAGGCGGGATTAGCCGTCGGTGACTCGCGCGGTTCCTAACGCCGAGGTGAAAATCCGGTGGGATTGGACTGGAGTTAACGGGTTTTTGCCGGGAGCGCCCGATATCTGCAACCGCATAGTCGAAACTTTATCGAAGTCAAACGAAGAAAGAGATATTTTATAATGACAAACGACACTCAAGCGCCTGAACAAACCGACGGGTGGCATCTTGTAATCGATGCACTCAAACTCAACGACATCGACACGTTCTATTGTGTGCCCGGCATCCCCATCACGGATTTCACGCGCATGTCTCAGACCGAGGGGATGCGGGTCATCTCGTTCCGTCATGAACAGCACGCCGGCAACGCAGCTGCGGCCGCAGGATTTTTGACCAAGAAGCCCGGTATCTGTCTGACAGTTTCCGCTCCCGGCTTCCTCAACGGCCTGACCGCTCTGGCCAATGCGACAACGAATTGCTTCCCGATGATCCTGATCAGCGGCTCCAGCGAGCGCGAGATCGTCGATCTGCAGCAGGGCGATTACGAAGAGATGGATCAGCTCGCCATTGCCAAACCGCTGTGCAAGGCGGCTTTCCGTGTGCTCCATGCCGAAGACATCGGGGTGGGTATCGCACGTGCCATCCGTGCCGCTTTGTCGGGTCGGCCGGGCGGCGTCTATCTTGATCTCCCTGCAAAATTGTTCGCGCAGACCATGGATGCCGCGGCAGGCAAAAAGTCCCTGATCAAGGTCATCGATCCCGCACCGCGCCAGATTCCGGCGCCCGACTCGGTCCAGCGTGCACTGGCGTTGCTCAAGGGTGCCAAACGCCCGCTCATCATTTTGGGTAAAGGTGCTGCCTATGAGCAGGCAGATGCAGACATTCGTGCCTTCGTCGAAAAATCCGGCATTCCCTACCTGCCGATGTCCATGGCCAAGGGCCTGTTGCCCGATACCCATGAACAGTCGGCCGCCGCCGCCCGCTCCTATGTGCTGGCCGAGGCCGACGTCGTGATGTTGGTTGGCGCCCGCCTGAACTGGCTGCTGTCGCACGGCAAGGGCAAGACGTGGGGTGGCGAAATGGCCGCCGCTCGCCAGTTCATACAAGTCGACATCGCGCCGACCGAGATTGACAGCAACGTGGCCATCGCCGCACCGCTGATCGGCGACATCGGCTCCTGCGTGTCGGCATTGCTGGCCGGCATGGGTTCCAACTGGGCCAAGCCTCCCGCAGATTGGACCGGCGCGATCTCCGAGCGCAAGGAAAAGAACCTGTCGAAGATGGCTGCTACACTGGCACTGAACCCTGCGCCCATGAATTTCCAAAGTGCGCTAAACGTGATCCGGGATATGGTGAAGAGTCGTCCCGATGCGATTCTGGTCAATGAAGGCGCTAACACGCTGGATTTCGCCCGCAGCATCGTCGACATGTACGAGCCACGCAAGCGTCTGGACGTCGGCACCTGGGGTATCATGGGTATCGGCATGGGCTTTGCCGTCGCGGCGGCCGTGGTTACCGGCAAACCCGTGATTGCAGTCGAAGGTGACAGTGCGTTCGGTTTCAGCGGCATGGAAGTCGAGACCATCTGCCGCTACAATCTGCCGGTATGCGTGATCGTATTCAACAACAATGGCATCTACCGCGGTACCGATGTCAACGAGTCGGGTGGAACCGATGTGGCGCCCACAGTGTTCGTCAAGAACGCGCGCTACGACAAAATGATGGAGGCGTTCGGTGGAGTCGGCGTGCACGCGACAACCCCGCAAGAGCTGTCCACAGCTTTGCGCGAGGCGGTTCGCTCCGGCAAGCCTACTTTGATCAATGCTGTCATCGATGAAACCGCCGGTACAGAAAGCGGCCGCATCACGAGCCTGAATCCAACCGCAGCGAAAAAAAAGTAAGTTACCAATAGTCATCCACAAGGAGAAATGTAAATGTCAAACAAACCGCTCAAGGGCATCAAGATCATCGACTTTACCCACGTACAGGCTGGCCCGGCCTGCACCCAGATGCTGGCATGGTTCGGCGCCGACGTGATCAAGGTCGAACGCCCAGGCTCCGGCGACGTGACGCGCAGCCAGTTGCGCGACATACCCGATGCAGATGCGCTGTACTTCACGATGCTCAACAGCAACAAGCGCGGCCTGACCCTGGACACCAAGCAGCCCGAGGGCAAGGCGGTGCTGGAGAAGCTGATCAAGGTAAGCGATGTCCTGGTCGAAAACTTCGGACCCGGCGCGCTGGACCGCATGGGCTTTACCTGGGAACGCATCCAGGAACTCAATCCCAAATTGATCCTGGCTTCGGTCAAGGGCTTCAGCGACGGTCACGAATACGAAGATCTGAAGGTCTATGAAAACGTGGCCCAGTGCGCCGGCGGCGCGGCGTCCACCACCGGCTGGTGGAAAGGCGAGCAATCCGGCCCCATGATTTCAGCTGCCGCCCTGGGCGACACCAATACCGGCATGCACCTGGCCATCGGTATCCTGACTGCCTACATCGGCCGCCAGCAAACCGGCAAGGGTCAGAAAGTGGCCGTGGCTATGCAGGACGCCGTGCTCAACCTGTGCCGCGTGAAGATGCGCGACCAGCTGCGTCTGGAGAACTTGGGTTACCTGGAAGAATATCCCCAGTACCCGCATGAGATGGAAGCTTTCACCGACAAGGTGACGCCGCGCGGCGGCAACGCCGGCGGTGGTGGTCAACCCGGCTGGATTTTGAAGTGCAAGGGCTGGGAAACCGACCCTAACGCCTACATCTACTTCACGGTTCAGGGTCATGCCTGGGCGCCGATCTGCGATGCCATCGGCAAGCCGGAGTGGAAGGAAGACCCGTTGTACATGACACCCAAGGCACGTCAGCCGCACATCATGGATATCTTCGGCACCATCGAAGCCTGGTTGAAGGACAAGACCAAGTACGAGGCAGTGAACATTCTGCGCAAGTTCGATATCCCGTGCGCGCCGGTGTTCTCGATGAAGGAACTGCTCAATGACAAATCGTTGCGCGCGAGCGGTTCGATTGTCGAAGTGCCGCACAAAGTGCGCGGCAGCTACTGGACCGTGGGCAGCCCGATCAAGTTCTCCGATCTCAAGCCCGAGGTGACCGCTTCCCCGCTGTTGGGCGAACACACCGATGAAGTGCTTGCCGAGCTTGGTTACAACAAGGAACAGATTGCCGCGATGCATACCTCAAAGGCAGTTTAAAGGCTGGCATTAATTAAAAAATAGTGCTCTAAGAGCGGCGTTCGGATACCTTATGGGTTTCGGAACGCCGCTCTGGTTTTTTCAGGAGTAAGTTTATGCATTCAGCAATCGATTTCAAGCAGCTTGCAAACGCCGTAGGCGATGCCATCGTCGTCTGCGATGCAAACGGTGCCATCACGTTCTGGAACCCGGCAGCCGAGCGCATGTTTGGCTTTGCTGAACACGAGGCGCTGGGCCAGTCGCTCGACTTGATTATTCCGGAGAGGCAACGTCAGCGCCACTGGGATGGTTATCACAAGACGATGCAGACGGGGCAAACCCGTTACGGTAACGATGTGCTGCGGGTACCGGCACTGCATAAAGATGGGCACACCTTATCGATAGCGTTTACGGTGGCCATGCTGTTTTCGGCAGAGCAAGCGGTGACGTCGATCATCGCGATCATCCGCGACGAAACCGCGCGCTTTGCAGAAGATCGAAATTTACGTAAACGTTTGGTGGAACTTGAGGCCAAGGCAGGCTGATCAGGGTTTGCTCATGCTCGAAATTCAGGCTTGATTTGTCACTCGAGTCAGGCAACAAATAGTATGATTCCCCATCTCCATCGTCGTGCGGAGTGTGAGGGGTCTGACTAGCTTGGGGTTATGGTTTTGCAATAACCTTTTTTGACATGCGGTTTATATATTTTGAAACTTGACCAGAGTCAAGGATTATAAGAATCACTTCTCCCACAATCGGGGCGATATTACCGAGATTTGGGAAGTGGCATAGCAACGCTGGGTAATACGATTACGTTTCATTTAGCCGAGTTGGGTTCACCTTTTATGTGGCATATATATTCAAGCATCAAGCGTTAAGGAGCGATATGGAAAGTGAACAACGAAGTCACGAATAACACTAGCGAATATATATTTTAAAAAATACTTCAGGGAGAAATATTCATGAGTGCTCAGAGTCAAACAATCGCCAGCAGCGAAACCAATGGTCCAAAGACGAGTAATCGTTGGATCCAGCTTGTATTGGGTATCGTCTGCATGGCCATGATCGCCAACCTGCAATACGGCTGGACCGTGTTCGTGGATCCTATGCACGACAAGACGGGTTGGACCAAAGCGGCCATTCAAGTCGCTTTTTCTGTTTTTGTACTGACTGAAACCTGGCTGGTACCGGTCGAAGGCTGGGCGATGGATAAATTCGGTCCACGTCCCGTCGTGATGTTTGGTGCCGTTCTGGTGGCCGCCGCCTGGGTCATGGATTCGATGGCTGAATCGCTGGAAATGCTTTACTTCGCAGCGGTGATCGCCGGTATCGGTGCCGGTGCTGTTTACGGTACTTGCGTGGGTAACGCCCTGAAACTGTTTCCGGATAAACGCGGTCTGGCTGCTGGTCTGACTGCCGCCGGATTTGGTGCCGGTGCAGCGATCACGATTATTCCGATCTCCAACATGGTGCAAACCAGTGGATACCAATCGGCCTTCTTCACCTTCGGTCTGCTTCAGGGCGCGGTGATCCTGGTCCTGGCGATGTTCCTCGTTCGTCCTCCGGCCAAAGCCGTCGCATCCGCGGCCAGCAACAAGGTCAACCCGCTGAGCCAGCACAACTACACGCCTAAAGAAATGTTAAAGACACCGGTATTCTGGTTGCTCTATGTCTGCTTCGTGCTGGTCGCCACCGGCGGCATCATCGCCGCAGCGCAGGTTGCACCGATCGCCAAAGACTATGGCGTCGCGAAACTGCCAATAGATTTCTTTGGCGGGATCATGCCGTTACTGACTCTGGTTCTGGTGTTGGACAACCTGTGCAATGGCTTCACCCGGCCACTGACCGGCTGGATCTCCGACAAGCTTGGTCGCGAAAACACCATGCTGGTGGTATTTGTGGGCGAGGGCGTGGCGATTCTGGGTCTGATGCAGTTCGGCCACAACCCGCTCGGCTTCATGATATTCGCGCCGATGATCTTCCTCTGCTGGGGCGAGATATTCTCCATCTTCCCCGCGGTCAGTGGCGATACTTTCGGTATGAAGTATGCCGCAGCCAACAACGGCTTCCTGTACACAGCCAAGGGTACGGCTTCACTGCTGGTGCCTATGGCTAGTGTGCTGACTGCTTACACGGGCAGCTGGGTGGCAGTACTTTGGGTCGCGGCGTCCATGAGCATTACCGCCGGCTTGCTGGCTAAATTCGTCATCTACCCGATGCGCAAGAAAATGATCGACGGGCAAAATGAAATTGAAGAAGGGCTGCTCCAGAAGGCTTAAAAAAGCGAAGCGGATGGAGCGCGCAGGAATCGCTTTGTCCGCGTCAGGAGAGCTCTTTATAGTCGTACCCGAGTCTATTTGAAATCATTTACTTCACTTAATTGCGCTGAATGGTGTTGTGATGCATGCGCTGTATTAAAAAAATAAAAAGGCCGCCCCTTGTGAAAAAATCACATAAAGCTAATCACGGGCAAACCTGAGAAGTTGTTGGAAATGTATCTGAGCAATTACAAATTTTGCTATTTGATTTTTGCGCAGTTGTAGATTGATTATTTATGGAAGGAAGGGGGCAGTATTAAAAACTCAAAACTAAGCTGCACTACAAGTTTTCAATTGATTGGCAGTTAAACTTCACGAGCCAAATTAAATAAATAGGGAGATATCTGTGAAAATTTCAAAAAAATTAACTTCAGTAGCCTCGGTACTCGTCATCGGATCATCGCTGGTTGCAATCCCCGGTATTGCGGCCGCTGAGCCATCGGCTGATTTAAAGCAGCAGGTTGAGATTTTGCAAACGCAATTAAAGGCTATACAAGGTCAAGTTGATCAACAAGCCGCCGCAGCCAAACAAGCTGAAAAAACGACCCAGGCCGAAATCGAAAGAATCAAGATTCCCCAACAGCCGGATAGCTACAAACCCGGAACTGTCAACATGCATACGGGTGCAGCCAATCCCAATGTGGCGGATAGTCAAAACTTCCTGCATCGCGAACGTGACGATAGCCTGAGCTTCGGTATGCCCAGCCACGGCGGAATCACCTTGTACGGTCAGTTTGATGTGTCCGTGGATGCTGCGACCAATGGCATCGATGGACATGTGGTACCCCCAGGCAGTAATGGCCCAACAGGCGGTATTGCTGTTGGTGGCCGTAATGGCTGGCTGCCGGCTATTGCGACCAATGCAACGTACGTTGGTTTGCGTGGCTTCCAGCCGATTGCGGACCATGAGGCTCAATTCCTTTGGCAGTTGCAAACTAACATCGCCATATCGACAGTTGGTGGAACAGCGGAGTCGAATTCGCAACAAAGCAATGCCGTGTCGGGCAGCATGACCACAGGTACCAGTTATATCGGCCTGGGTTCCAAAGGCCAAGGCGCGGTCAAGATAGGTAAAACCTTTGCTCCCTATGCACTGTCCACCAATATTTTTAACCCGTTTGCCGGTCAGTTGGGTAGCATGAATGTGGTAATGGGCAATACAGGCGGAGACAACCGGGTTGAATTCGGCACCTTGCTGGAGCATTCGATCTGGTACGAGTCGCCTAACTGGAACGGCCTGAGTTTTGCCGGCTTGTTCTCGCCCGGTCAAAATCGTGCTTCAGACAGCGGTGCCATCCCAGCAGGTTCGTCGAACTGTAACGGCGGCAATATACCCGGAAGCGGCGGCCTGATTGGCGGCAATGGAGTTCTTACTACCGCCGTGCCTATCCCGGATGCCTGTAACGATGGCGGCTTTAACAATGCTTTGAGCGCCAGTGTGGTTTACGATGACAAGACAGCCTGGTATGTGGTGGGCGCTGTTGAAGAACATCAAAATGTCAATCGCGGCAGCGATTTGTTTGGCACGGTTCTTATCCCTACAATAGCTCAAGCTCAAGCGCTGTATCCACTGGATGTCGCAAATGAAACGGCCGCCAAACTGGGTGTGTTATATCGCTTCCAGTCAACCGGAACGACGATAGGTGGCATTTACGAAAGCATGCGTCGTAATGTTCCGGCGATTTTGGCCTTCCAAAATGAACGTCAGCGGAATGGTACTTGGGTGTTCATCCAGCAAAATCTTGATGGTGCCAACCAGATCAATTTTGGCTGGGCACATGCTCAAAATGCACAAGGCGATGCTGGGGGACAACACAACTTTGACCCAACGTTAACCAATAGCACTGCCGATATGTACACCATCTCCGGCACCCATCAGATGGATAGAAACCTGTCCATTTACGCCAATTATGCAATTACGCAGAATAATGGCAACGCGCACTATGATCTGGGTGCGGGTGGACATGGTGTGACTACAGACTGCCATGCATCGGGTCCTAATATTCCAGCTTCAGGTGGATTGGATTCGGCGCCGCAGTGCTGGGGTGGCACGACTCTACAGGGTGTCACGGTGGGCATGAAATATCGCTTCTAATTTACTTTGAGCATTCGCCAATTGTTTGGGTCAATCAATCAATTGGTTAAAATTGTCGCTCCGACGGGCATTATTTTTTGCCATCAGTTAATGATGGAATAAATGAAGTCTGTCGGGGTCGGCAGTCTGGGTGCATATTGCAATGCAGGGAAACAGACGGTAATGAAGCAACCCAATAGTAAAATATTGGGTTGCTTCATTACCGTCTTTTCAGTAGGGAATCTTTTTTCTGGTAGCTGTTTGAACGGCTATCCGATGCGCACTTAGCCAAAACTAAAAGATGTCTCTAGCAGGTTTTATGGAATAATAAAACTTAGGAGTCAGAATTCCTTGTTGCCGTGACAGAGATCAGGCAAATCAAGAATGCAAGATAAAAACATCAACAACAGAAATGGCTCGACTGCCCAGTTTACAATCTGGATCGGGATATCGAGCGCGAAGTTGCTGAAGACGAATAAATAGAGTTCGACCGGCGCTTGGATGTGTACCATCTCCACCATAAATCTTTATTTTCGGCAAACTGCACCAGAACCGTCCGAATCCGGCCGCTCTGAGTAGCGTCAGGTATGTTGGGAAGTTCGATCCGAAAATTTCGGCTAAAGGAGTTTTCTCTGATGGCAAAATATGGAGTTTGCTGATAGATTGTAATAAAACCCGCTAGAGGTTTTTTCGGCGCCTGTCATTCAGGGAAAGGCGCAAGACTGAAGGATCAAAGTATCAAGCGCATTGGCTGTGTATTGCAACGACTTCGAGGAGTGAGATCGTTCTTCAGGTAGCACTGCGTCTGCTATATTGCCGGTTTGTGTAATCAATTTATCATGGGGTATCAATGGCACAGTGGATCGCATTTGCCCATCAGGGCAAGCCGGGTTTTGGCCAAGTCGAAGGCGAACGGATCATGGTCTATGACGGGGAGATGTTCGCCGCGCCACGCAGGTTGGGAACAGAACTCGCGTTGGCTGATGTCGTTCTCGATCTGCCTTGTCGTCCGGGCAAGTTTATCGCTTTATGGAACAACTACCACGCGCAGGCGGTCAAGCAAAATCTGGCTATTCCTGCCGAGCCTCTATATTTGATCAAAACGCCCAATAGCTATTGCGCGCATGAATGTCCGGTTCCTGCTCCAGCGAGCTACGATGGCCGGGTGGCATATGAAGGCGAACTGGGCATCGTGATCGGCAGACGTTGCAAGCATGCGAACGAGGACGAGGCCGGGCAGGCAATATTCGGTTACACGTGCATCAACGATATCACGGCGCTGGACTTGATCGCAAAAGATGCTTCGTTTGAGCAATGGACGCGTGCCAAGTGCTTCGATGGTTTCGGGGTCATAGGCCCGGTGATCGCAACGGGACTGGACTGGAGAACCTTGCACGTCAGAACGCTGCTCAACGGCCGGGAACGCCAGAATTACCCTTGCAGCGACATGATATTTTCGCCGGAAAAGATCGTGCAGGCCTTGAGTCAGGACATGACACTGGAACCGGGTGACGTGATCGCTTGCGGGACCTCGCAGGGTGTCATGCCGATGAAACCGGGTGCGGTAGTCGAAGTGAGTATCGAGGGTATCGGGATATTGCGCAATACCTACGGGATATCAGCCCAGGTTTGAGGGATTGCTTTTCCAATTATCAAAGATCATACCCATGAAAATTTGTATCGTAGGTGCGGGTGCCATAGGCGGCATGTTGGGCGTCAAATTTGCATTGACGGGGCACGATGTGACCTTGATTTTGCGCGGCGCCAATCTGGCTGCGGTGCAGCAAAACGGGCTGCGGCTGATCGAAGAAAATGGCAACGAACTGCTTGCACAGCCGATTAAGGCTACTTCAGTCATCGCGGACGCGGGCATTCAGGATGTTGTGATCCTGGCACTCAAGGCGCACCAGGTCGCTGCGGTTGCGGCTGAACTCCCGGCACTGATGCATGCAGATACGCGCGTCGTCACGATGCAAAACGGTGTTCCCTGGTGGTACTTCCACAAGCTGCCGGGCGAGCTGGGGCCGCGTTATCATGGCACACCGGTCAAGGCGGTGGATCCCGACGGCATCATCGCGAAATACATCCCCGTCGATCGTGTGATCGGCAGCGTCGTGTACCCGGCAAGCGAAGTGATACGCCCGGGAGTGGTCAAGGTCATCGAAGGAAACCGCTTCACACTCGGCGAGATCGACGGTAGCGACACGCCCAGCATACGTGCGATCAGCGATGTCTTCAAAAATGCCGGATTCAAATCGCCGATCTCACACGATATCCGCTCAGAGATCTGGCTGAAGCTGTGGGGGAATCTGAGCTTTAATCCGATCAGCGCGCTGACGCATGCCACCCTTGAAGATATCTGCGTGTTTCCTGCCACTCGGGAATTGGCCGCGAACATGATGCGCGAAGCCCAGACCATCGGTGAAAAATTGGGAGTGAACTTCAAGGTCAGCCTGGAAAAGCGCATCAATGGCGCGCAGGCAGTCGGTCAGCACAAGACTTCCATGTTACAGGATGTGGAGCTAGGGCGGCCCATCGAACTCGACGCTTTGGTGGGTTCCGTGATCGAGCTCGGCCAGATCACCGCAACACCGACTCCCAATATCAATGCTGTCTACGCACTCGCGTTACTGCTGGCGTATCGGTTGCAACAGCAGAAGGCGACTTTATCAATCCCCAATCTCATGCCCCCGCCCATGAAAAAATTTACGACTCTCTCTGAAATGATCGCGATCCACGCGCGGGAAACCCCGGCCGCGATCGCGCTCACTGCTCCTTCCGCAAAGCCGCTGACCTACCAGGCTTTGAGCAGCCTGGTGGAAAATACCGTGCACGCACTCAACAAATTGGGACTGGGTTTGGGAGACCGAGTCGCGATCGTATTGCCCAATGGCCCGGAGATGGCGACCGCATTTATCGCGGTCGCCAGCGCTTGTACCGCCGCACCGTTGAACATCGCATATCGCGCCGATGAGTTCGAGTTCTATCTGCTCGATATCAAAGCCAAGGCGCTGGTTGTTGCGAGCGGAAGTGACTCCCCGGCGTGGGAGATCGCCGAGAAACTGGGTATTGCGATCCTGGAATTGATCCCTGATCCCGAGCAGGGCGCCGGAATTTTCACCCTTTCAAGTACGGCATATGCGGGCAGGCCGATCGCACACGGCGGATTTGCGCAAACCGACGATATCGCTGTGGTCCTGCATACTTCCGGCACAACCTCGCGCCCCAAGATCGTTCCGCTGACACACAGGAACGTGTGCGCGTCCGCGCGCAACATCGGCACGACACTCGATCTCCGGCCAGACGACCGTGCGTTGCATGTGATGCCGTTGTTCCATATACATGGCTTGATCGCCGGGGTGCTCGCGCCGATGGCGGTGGGCAGCCAGATCTTTTGCCCACCGGGATTCAGTGCTTTGAAGTTTTTCGGCTGGATGAAAGAGTGTAAGCCGACCTGGTATACCGCCGTCCCGACCATGCACCAGGCCATCTTGTCCCGTGCCGCGGGCAATCTGGAGGTCATAGCAGGCAATCCCTTGCGCTTCATCCGTTCGTCTTCTTCGCCCATGCCGACCCAGGTGATCGCGGAACTGGAAAAAATCTTTAGCGCACCCTTGGTCGAATCCTACGGGATGACGGAAGCCGCCCACCAGATGGCGAGCAACCCTTTGCCTCCCTTTAAGCGCATTCCCGGATCGGTAGGCCTTGCCGCCGGACTGGAGATCGGGATCATGGATAACCAGGGCAAATTACTCGCGCCCGGTGAGATCGGTGAAATTGTGGTACGCGGCGAAAACGTCACACTGGGTTACGAGAACAATCCCAAAGCCAATGCCGAAGCTTTCATCAATGGCTGGTTTCGTACCGGCGATCAGGGTTCGTTGACCGGCGAAGGTTACCTGACGCTGACTGGCCGCTTGAAAGAGATCATCAATCGGGGCGGGGAGAAAATATCACCGCTGGAAGTCGATGAGGTGCTGATGCATCATCCTGCCGTGATGCAGGTGGTCACCTTTGCCATGCCGCACGAAAAGCTGGGTGAGGAAGTCGCTGTGGCGGTTGTGCTGCGCGAGGGTTTCAGTCTGACCGAGCGTGAACTGCACGACTTTGCGGAGATTCATCTGGCGGATTACAAGGTGCCGAGAAAGATCCTGTTCATGGCCGAGATTCCCAAAGGTGCCACCGGCAAATTGCAGCGCATCGGCCTGGCTGCCAAGCTGGGGTTGAGCGCTTAGTTCACGATGCTTGCCTGTGGAAAAATTTTGCAGCCTACACAACATGACGCAGCCGACAATTCTGTAATTACATTTGCAGTGGCTACACGCCCAGTCTGACCATCATCAGATTCAAATGCGATAGGTTTTGGATGCCCGTAATTTAAGGAATGGACCGGTTTGGCTATCGATGAAGAGATCACGCTGAAGAAGCTCGAAGTGTTCATCGCGTTCATGCGCCTGAAAAATCTGGCACGCGTTTCCGAGGAGATCGGACAAAGCACGGTGAGTGTCCATCGGGCATTGCACTCGCTCGAAGAGGGGATGCGTTGTCCGCTATTCAAACACGAGGGCCGCAATCTGATCCCTCTGGATACGGCACATACTTTGCATGAATACGCAAAGCGGGTGGTCGCCGAATGCGAGGATGGGGTAAAAAAAGTGCGCGAGTTGGCGGGTATCAATGCCACTCGACTGAAGATAGGTTCTCTGTATTCGCTCACCTTGCGCTGCATTCCGCAGTTGATCATCGGACTCAAGCTTCGCAAAGTCGGTCTGGATATCGATTTGACGCTCGGCTCCAATAGTGAATTGCTGCAAAAGTTGGATGACGGCAGGCTGGACGCCATCGTGATAGGCATAGAGGAAGAAAATCAGAATCGACAGTTCGTGTCCGTTCAGCTATTTAGCGATGATATGTTTTTGGCGGTACCACTGGACTCGCCCTATGCCTTGCGGGACCAAATCGACCTCCAGGAATTGAGCGAGGAAAAGTTCGTTACACTCAGCGACGGTTTCATTACTTCGCTAGGCTTCAACCGTGCTTTCAAACGGGCCGGGTTTGCTCCCCTGATCGCCATGCAGGTAGGGGATATTTTTTCACTGATCAATCTCGTCAGCGGAGGCATAGGCTGCACCCTGCTTCCCGGGCGGATAGGTGCGTTCAGTCCGCGCATCAAACTCGTGCGTCTCAAAGAGCAATATGCTTCTCCTCAACTCATCACTCTGTTGTTTTCCAAGAATCGTGAACGGGATGTCAATCTGCTGGCACTCGCTGCGGAGTGCCGGATGTACAGTCGCGGCGACAAAGCAGCTTAACCCCGCCTGTTTTAGGCGGCTATAACCGAAGACTCCGAGTCTGCGACCTCATTCGTTATTGCACCGGGCCAACCTCTGTTGCGGAACCATGCATCAAACTATCACATCCTATTAACTTGACGGTAATGAAGCGCTGCTCAGTTTTATTGATGCATCACATTCGTTAACCTATCTTTGTTCACAGTAAATCAAAATGTCGGGGATTAGGGTTTGCTGAAAATCAATTAACATTAAAAAGATATTTATCCAGATCGGTGCTGGTGTCCGCTATTTTTTCTAGGCGATATACTTATGGTGGTGGGAGCAATAGGCAAATCATCGCCCCCACCTCCTGATTTTGCCGTTTTCAGAGGACAGTATTGATAACAGGTTTCCGGCGTTTGGCACGCGTGTAGCTCAGACCGAGGAGCAGTTCGTAAGACTGCAAGATGGTAGGCATTGAAATTTGACGAGCGCAAGTGTGCCGCAATGTCGTGCGGCTATGGCATGAAACGCACACTGCAGAGGATCAAGGCGCGTCGAATGTGAGCCGGATTGCCGGTCTGATTTGCAAAATACCATCGCCGGTCAAGCGAGGGATGATTTTATCCGGAGGCTCTGTCAATAAAAAACTTGTTTAACTCCGTTTTAACTAATTGGTGGAGTTAAACAAGTCTTAATATTTTAAACAAAATAGATGAAGAAGCTTGATCGAATATTAGAAAAAGAAACGCATGCCTCCTCCAACCTGAGTCGTCTTGCTATTGCCTTGGAAGTAAGGCGAAATATATCCACCCCCAACCTTGGAATAATCTGCCGCCAAGTAAAAGTCAGTTTGTTTATCCCAACGATAAAACACTGCACCATAAACTGTACCCCAAGTACCACTCGCTGCTTGGGTAAAACCATTCGTTAAATCAAATGGCTGTGCCGTGCCACCCGTAAAGCCGTTATACCCCTGAGCAGGATTGATACCTGCATTTTTTGCATCAATATGATAGTAGGCTAGTGCATAGTCTAATTTACCACCCGGATAAATTTGGGCTGAAACTGTGTAAGTATTATCAGTTCGATTACCAATAGCAATCGGTTGCGCAATATTGGCATGATAAACACCGCCGTTTAAGCGTAACCAAGGCACGGGACGAATGTTGCCGCCAATGGATTCCACCTCTTTAGCATAGCCATCATAATTAGCGTGTGTGTAAGACGAGCTGGCGTGCCACATATCGTCACTGCTGTTATAACCCAGCCCTAAGGCATCCTGAGTACCTTTCAAGCCCAATCCAGAATAAACATTGTCCGTGTATTGGAGACCGTAGTTTCCTGTGTTCACGTTGTTTTGCAACCCGCCAAACTGATGACCTGCATAAGTCAGCACATTGCCCCATTTTTTCTTCCACACCACAGTGTCATCCCAACGGTTGCCAGTTGGAGAGCCCGAATATTCCATCATTTGATACATGACTTGGTTATTCATCCAGCCGCCTTCACCATAGCCGTTTTTGTCAGTACTAAATGGATTGGCCCAGATCATATTGACATCTCGCCCCAAACTATCTTGACGACCAAAAGTTAGCTTACCGATTGCCTCACTTGAAAAACCGATCCAGGCATCCCGATTAAATAAAATTGGTGATGCATAACCACCATCGAAGTTTCCGGTGGGAAGTTCAAACTCACTTTCCAATCTGAATATCAGGTTTGTTTTACTTTGTTCGTCCAACAGATGGCTACCCGTAATTCCCCAGCGATTTCCGTTCATCCATGAAACATCCATACCGGTCCAAGGCTTATTGTTCAATCCTGTAGCAGGTGCTCCAGTAGTAGGTGCTGCTGCAACAGCTCCTATTCCACCATTGGGCCCGCCGGTTGATTCGTGGCTAAATGTGACATCAATCAAGCCATATAAGCCAACAGAGGTGGTCCCAGTATCAATAACGCGGTATCCATCCGGTGTCTCAGATAGTTTTGCCCAGTCACCATTTGGGCTGTACGGGTGAGAAGTCGAATCACTCCAGGCACTATTGTTTTTTTTGTCGGTGACTCTCATATCCTGCATATCTTTTTGCAGCTGATTAACCTTCTCCTGTGTTTCTTTTTGCAGCTGAATAACCTGCTGCAATTTAGCGTCTGTCGCTTGGCTTGTGTTCCCATCGTCAGCCCTGGCCATACCAGTCATCGATAGCAAAGTCGAACTGACTGCCACACAACAAGTTGTAAGGATGAATTTTGAATTGTTCACAATGTTTCTCCCGTATGTTAAGTTTAAAAATTACAACAGTGTTGCCCTGAAATGCACTATTGCAGCTCCAAGTTAGTTCTCCTCCGTAAAATCATCAATAAACCTGCCGTAATTATCATTACTATAAAACTAATAATTAACCCGGCTGCAGCGGGCAAGCAATACTGGGCGCGCTGAAAAACCAATTGTAAGTGTCGTTCAACCGTTTAATTTCAACTTGCCGGTCAGAAGGTGTTGCTGCTAACGCATCTCGCCCACCGGCCACCTTGATTCAAAATCGCACTTCAATTCTTGAATTCGGCTTCTGTTATATTCCAGCTTTGATAAGTATCGCGACCTGCTCTTTTCGAGCTATGCTTCTCCTCAACTCATCACTCTGTTGTTTTTCAAGAATCGTGAACGGGATGTCAATCTGCTGGCACTCGCTGCGGAGTGCCGGATGTACAGGAATAAAAATGGTACTATTTGAGATGATAAAAATGGTCGGCGGATGTCCATAAATGAGGATTTCATTAATGCAATAGTAATGATCGGCCGCTCAGATT
>Ga0209067_10001033_pt1 | contig 17415 bp, 12 predicted proteins | sample ColStrG_CSR_2013_FD_187199 | JGI IMG/M metagenome (GOLD analysis project Ga0209067, IMG submission 187199) | Freshwater sediment microbial communities in response to fracking from Pennsylvania, USA - Cold Stream Run_MetaG_CSR_2013 (SPAdes)... | ecosystem: Environmental > Aquatic > Freshwater >...
ACTCAAGACCTCGGTGCAAATCGAAAGCGTCATCGGGGAATATGTCCGGCTTCGCAAGTCCGGGGCCAACCGCTACGTAGGGCTGTGTCCGTTCCACAACGAGAAGAGCGGCTCCTTCACCGTGCATGCGGCCAAGCAGTTCTACTACTGCTTCGGCTGCCACGCCAAGGGCGACGTAGTGAATTTCGTGATGGAGATGGAGCACATCAGCTTCTACGAAGCCCTCAAGAGCCTGGCCGAACGCTACGGCATCCCCATGCCCAAGCGCTCGCAGTATGCCGACGAAGATTCCAAACTGCGCGGCGCCATCTACCAGATGCATGAAATGGCGCAAGAGGCGTTTCGCGCGAATCTCAACGGTTCGGCGGGGAGCGAGGCGCGAGCTTATCTCACGGGCCGGGGGCTGGCGCCGGAAACCATGGAGCAATTCGGGCTGGGCTACTCGGATCGCTCCGGCCGCGCGCTGCTGCGCGGGTTCGAACCCAACTTCACTCCCGCCCAGATGGAACAGTCCGGCCTGGTGGGGAAACGGCAGGATGGCAGTTATTACGACCGCTTCCGTAACCGCCTGATGTTCCCCATCCAGAACGAATCCGGCAAAATCATTGGGTTCGGCGGGCGGGCCTTGTCATCGGAGGACGAGCCGAAGTATCTGAACTCTCCGGAGACCCCGATATACAAGAAGAGCCAGGTGCTCTACAACCTGCACCGCGCCAAAGAGGCGATTCGCAAAGACGACCGCGTCATTCTGGTTGAGGGCTACATGGATGCCATCGGCGTAAGCGCCGCCGGTTTCCGCGCGGTGGTGGCCAGTTGCGGCACCGCATTGACCACACAGCAAGTGCAGGCCCTGAAGCGGCACTCGCAGCGGGTCGTGGTGAATTTCGATCCCGACGCGGCGGGCGCCAACGCAGCGGAACGGTCCATCGGCATCCTTCTGCAGGAAGGCATGCAAGTGCGGATCATGGAACTGGACGGAGATCTGGACCCGGACGAATATTGTAAGCAGCGCGGCGCCGATGCGTATCTGGACCGGCTGAACACGGCGAAAGGCTATTTCTTTTGGCTGGCGGACCGTCTGCGGTCGCAGCACGATATGCACACCACGGAAGGCAAAGTGGCGGTGCTGAAGGCCCTGCTGCCGGCGGTGCATCGCATTTCGGACGCTCTCGAACGCGGCGTCATCGCCAACGAAGTGGCGGGCTATCTCGGGGTCGACAAGGGAATGGTGCTGGACAGTTTTCGCAGAACCGCCAGCGAGCGGCAGGAAAAGACTCTCGACCGTCCGGCGATCGTGTTGCGCCCGGATGAGCGCATGTTACTCAGCGCCGTGTTCGGCGATGACGAGACACGGGACGAAGTCATGCGGGAACTGCGATCTCTCGAGAGTATTTCGGGATTTGCTTCGCGGCGCATTTTCCAAGCCGTGTTGGCGCTCGCCAATGCGGGCAGCGAGGTGAGTTTCGATGCGGTCAATGCGCGCCTTGAGGAAGCCGACCAACACCTTCTGGCCGTAGCCGTGCTCCGCGACGACGCGGAGCATTCACCGGAAGAAATTCACGCCGCGCTGCAACGGGTGCGGCTTTCCGATCGGCAGCAAAGGACCGACCAATTAAGGGCTCGAATCAAGGAACTGGAACGGGAAGGCAAAAGAGAGCAGGCCCTCCAACTCATGGCCGAGTTGCCCAGGCTGTCTCCGGCCACAGGTGACCGCAGATGACATTTCAATCGGAGAATGTCCGGCGCGCCGTGGTGTACAATAAGGTCGATTATACTCCAGTGGGAGTTTGGGGCTTCGGTGGCGCTTGAAGATAAAGACGACGGGCTGCAGCGGCTCGTACAGATGGGCAAGGAAAAGGGCTACGTCCTGTACGATGAGGTGAGCGAAGTTCTGCCTGGCGATTTCTCTGCGGGCGCCGACCTCGATGACGTGCTCGCCGGTTTGGACACAGCCGGCATCGAAATCCTGGAAGAGGCCAAGGACTTCGAGAAAAAGCTGGACGAAGGCGACGAGCTCCTCGATATTGAGTTGCCCGCCGGAGTCGGCGAGAAGGTCAACGATCCGGTGCGCATGTACCTGCGCGAGATGGGCACGGTTCCGCTCCTCACGCGCGACGGCGAGGTCGAGATCGCCCGCCGCATCGAACGCGGACAGAACACGGTGCTGAAATCGCTGTTCCGCGCGCCGCTGGTCATTCAGGAAATCATCACGATGGGCGAGGAGACGGCGCAGGACGCGCTGCTGGCTCGCGACGTGATCCAGCTTGCCGACCCCCTCCTCACCGACGAACTGGTGGAGGAGAAGCGCCTGGAGTTCCTCAAGTGCACGGAGGACATCGCCCGGCAATACCGGAAGATTCTGCAAGGCCGCCAGAAACTGCAGGCGATTCCGCGCGGCATGAAGCCCAAGCAGTACCGGCGGCAGTTGTGGGAACTGGGCCGCCTGATCGTCCGCACGTCGCGTCAGGCGCGAACCATCAAGTTTCAGTCGCCGGTGATCCGGCATTTGATCGGCCGTCTGCGCGCCGCGGCGGAGGAACTGAGACCGGTCGAGAACGAACTCTCGAAGCTGCAGCGCAAACTCGAAACCTGGCCTGGGGCGCGCGCCGAAGGAATCAAGGAACTGCGCAAGGAGCAGCGCACCGCCAGCCAGCGGCAGCAACAACTGGAGGAGCAGTTCGGGGCCTCTGCGGCGGAATTGCGGCGAACACTGGAGATCATCACCAAAGCTCACGTGGAAGCCGAAAACGCCAAGAAGGAGTTGATTGAAGCCAATCTGCGCCTGGTGGTGAGTATCGCCAAGCGCTACACCAACCGCGGCTTGCAGTTCCTGGATCTGATCCAGGAAGGCAATATCGGGTTGATGAAGGCAGTGGACAAATTCGAATATCGCCGCGGCTATAAGTTCTCGACCTACGCCACCTGGTGGGTGCGGCAGGCGATCACGCGCGCCATCGCCGACCAGGCGCGGACCATCCGCATCCCGGTTCACATGATCGAGACGATTAACAAGCTGATCCGGACCTCGCGCCAGATGGTTCAGGAGATGGGCCGCGATCCGACCAACGAAGAGTTGGCGAAGCGGCTGCAGCTCCCGGTGTCGAAGGTCCGCAAAGTGCTGCGCGTGGCACAGGAGCCGATCTCTCTGGAAACGCCGGTGGGTGAAGAGGAAGAGTCGCACCTGGGAGATTTCATCGTCGACCACAACGGGATTTCACCGTCCGACGCGGTGATCAACCTCAACCTGCGCGAGCAGACGGCGCAGGTGCTGAAGACGCTGACGCCGCGGGAAGAGAAGATTATCAAGATGCGTTTCGGACTGGAAGACGGCAGCGAACACACGCTGGAGGAAGTCGGCCAGAATTTCGCGGTGACGCGCGAGCGCATCCGGCAGATCGAGGCCAAGGCGTTGCGTAAGCTCCGCCACCCCAGCCGCAGCCACCGCTTGCGGGCGTTCCTGGAGAACGGGACACACGGGGGGTAGCCAGACCCTCCACGAGACTTCGCATCAGAGCCGCGACCGTGAGGGAGCGGCCTTACCTGCGGAGACCGAGAACGAACACAAGCACCGGGCGTTCAGAAGATCTGGCGCGGTGGCTAATTGCCATAGGGGTTCGCCCGGCGGAATCAATTGAAGAACGGGTATGCGGCGTCCAACAGAGCTTTCGGCGTAAACGGTTTTTCAATGAAGAGCAAACCCTTTCTCGGGTCATTCAAGTCCACTGGGGCTGGCTCCCCGGAAACGAAGATCAGTGGAATGGCGGGACAGTTCGATCGAACCGAGATGGCGAGGTCCTTTCCCGTCATACGCGGCATCCGAATGTCGGTGATCACTAAAGCGATCCGGTTGCGCCAGACCTGAAAAACCTCCAGCGCTTCCACTCCATCGCCGGCTTCCAGGACCTGAATGCCGACACTTTGCAGTATGGTTCGGATGTACCTGCGAATTTTGGGATCATCATCGACAACCAGGACCAGACGGCCGCCGACGTCGTGTTGTCTCCAGCCGGTCATTCGCGCATCGCTCCAACCTCGATTCGTCGATTCGATTGGCCTCGGCGAGATAGGCGACGAAGGAGCCGGCGTATGTTACATAGCCAAATAGGGCCGGGCAGAAGGAGCTACAGCGGGCAGAACAGCACACCTCGGATTTGGTCCTAGTGCTCGATAGGGTAGTCTTTGCCAATCCAATCCGTGGCAAAGTTGTTTTCCAGGTACAACGCCTTGACCTTGGTGAATCCCATCTGTTTGAGCGCCTCCATGGCCGGCTTCACGTTCGGGCAACGGTCCCAGGGGCAGCAGCCGCAGTAGATCACGATCTCGCGGGTGCGCGGCAGGTCGGCGGCGGCCGATTTCAGCATCGCCAGACCTTCGGGTTTGGATCCCGGGCCGGCGTAAACCGCGCCTGGAATGTGCTTGCTGCGGTAGAGTACGTTCGGGCCAACCTGGAAGATCATTGGCTTGGAGTCCAGGTGGGCGGCGAGGTCCTTCGGCTGGACCAGAGGCATGTCAGCCGTCTGGAAAAAGAACAGGGCAATCAGCAGAGCTTTCATCTCCTCTCCATTCTACAGGTCTCCGCATTCACGCCTGTGAACAATTGGCCCATTCAACATAGGGCGCCTCGCATGTTCTAATAGAAGTTCGTATGCGAAGTCTCGTTTGCTTTGGGTTATTTGTGTGTTCGGCTGGGCTGTTGTGTGCCGCTGACGCTGACGTTTTGCGCGCCCAGACAGCATTGGCCCGGTTACCGCTGCGGTTCGAAGAGAACCGCGGCCAGTTCGATTCCGCGGTTCGATACGGCGCGCGGGCCGGCGGCTATAATTTGCTTCTCTCGACTCACGGCGTCGCGCTCGCCATGCCGGGCGCGCAACGCGTGGAGATGGGGCTGGTGAAAGCCAACCCGTCGGCGGAGATCGCCGGGCTCGACCGGATGCCGGCCCGCACCGATTATTTCGTGGGAAGCCGGCAGCACTGGCGGAGCGGGATTACCAACTACTCGCACGTCGCGTACCGCGGCGTGTATCCGGGGATCGACGTGGTCTACTACGGCAACCAGCGGTCGCTGGAGTACGATTTCGTGTTGCAGCCCGGCGCCGACCCGCGGGCTATCCGATTGCGGTTCCGCGGCACCGTCAAAGCCAGCGTGACGGCCGAGGGCGACCTGGCACTGGACCTCAAAGGCCAACGGATTCTCCAGAAGAAGCCGGTGGTCTATCAGGACACCGCCGGCGTGCGGCACGAAGTGGCGGGCAGGTACGCGCTGGTGGGGCGCAACGAAGTGGCATTCCGCCTGGGCGATTACGACCGCTCCCAGAGGCTGGTCATCGACCCGGTCCTCGTCTATTGCACCTACATGGGCAGCTCGGGCGCCGACCAGATCACGGCGATCAAACTGACTTCTCAAGGCTTGCTATACATCACAGGTTCGACCACCACGGGCGAAATGCCGTACATCAACGGCGCGTATGACAACAACAACGCCGGCATGACGGACATTTTTCTGGCGATCATGAACACGGCGACGGCCGACGGCAGTTATCCTCTGGTGTATTTCAGCTACCTGGGCGGGTCGAACATTGACGTTCCACTGGGAATCGACGTGGATTCGCATGGCATCGCCTATATGACCGGAACCACTATGTCGACGGACTTTCCCACCGTGGGTAATTCGCTTGCAAACACCGGCTCGGGTACCGAGCAGCAGGCCTTCGTAGCCGTGATCGATCCCTCGCAATACGGCGGGGTCTCACTGACCTACTCCACGTATTTGGGAGGCACCACCGGGACCAATACGGGGCGTGGAATCACAGTCGACTCCAACGCCAACATCTACGTGATCGGTACCACGGCGTCCACCGATTTTCCGGTCACCACCAGCGCGTACGCGCAGGTCTTGTACGGCCCGCAGGATGCGTTTCTGTGCGAACTCAATCAGTACTCCTCCTCGTTGATTTACTCCACTTATATGGGCGGGGAACTGGAGGACGACGGGCGCGGTATCGCGGTGGGACCAAATGGCCTGGTGTATTTTGCGGCTACGACGGAGTCCCTGCAATTTCCGATGGAGGGTCCGGGGGTCCGGCAGACACAGAATCAGCAGGTGATCGGGATCGTCATCGGCGTCATGGACATGACGAAATTCGGCGAGCCCTCGCTGGTGTATTCGACGTATTTTGGCGGGAACGTTGTGGGCGACGTGAGCGAGGTTCGCAAGATCGCGCTGGATTCCAAGAACCGGGTGATGTTGACCGGATACACAACCTCCAACAGCTTTCCAACGACGCCGGACGCGATTCAATTGCGCGCCGGCGGCAACGGCGATGTGTTTGTCTCGATCGTAAACCCCGGTGATCCGCCGCATTTTCTGGTCTATTCCACCTATCTGGGCGGTTCCCAAGGCGAAGTACCTTATGATCTGACAGGAGATACCGCAGGCAACATCTACGTCACTGGATACACCCTGTCGCCGGACTTCCCCGTGAAGAACGCGCCGCAGCCGGCCTGGGGCAAGGGCACCGACCTGTTCATTGCCGAGATTCAACCAGGGACCGCGGGGCAAACGGGTTTGGTGTTTTCCACGTACTTCGGGGGCGGCGGCGTTTATGTGGGGAACGCGATCGCTGTGGGGCCCGACGGAAGGGTCTATACGGCCGGCTATGGCACGGTGGGGTTGCCGAGTTCGTCCGGCGGGAACGGCTTTGATGGCGGCGTCTCCGACGGGTTCGTGATCGTCCTCAAGTAGACAGCGGTTGGGTTTAGCTTGCCCGCGAAGCTCGCAATCTAAAACGTGCGGTACCTGACTCGCCACTCGTCTTCCAGGATGGACCAGACCACCAGGTCGATCCACCGGTCATTGACCCATTCGCCCTCGCGCGCGATTCCCTCCCGCACGAAGCCGAGCCGTTGCGGAATGGCGCAACTCCTGGCGTTGCCGGTGCCGCATTGAATCACCACGCGGTGCAGCCGTAAATCCTCGAAAAGATAGTTCAAAAGGGTGGTGCAGCACCTGGTAATGATCCCTTTGCCTTGATGTTGCTCCGCGATCCAGTAGCCGATGCTGCAGGTCCGGTTGTGCCAGTCGACGGGGTGGCAGCCCACCGAGCCCGCGAACGCTCCCTCAATCCAGATACCGGCCTGCGGTCCTTGATTGGCATCGTACTGCCCGCGCACCCGCGAAATGAACTCGCGGATATCTGCGGCCGAGGTGGTTAAGTCCACCCAAGGCAGCCAGCGCCGCAGATACTCGCGGCCGCGATTGACTTCGGCATAAATGGCTTCCGCCTCCTGGAGGTCGAAGAGCCGGATTTCGATCCCGGGCGCCACGCCACGGCGAAACACGCGTCAGGCTCCCTCTGGCTTTTGCGGGTTGACGGATTTCGAAATCGCCGGGGTCTCCGGGGTGTCGTGCTGGTGGGCCCAAGGCTCCAGGTCCTTTTTCAGCAGTTCGAAAGCCGCCGCCGGATCGTCGGCGTATTGGAACAGACTCAGGTCTTCGGGGGAGATCATTCCGTGTTTGACCAGCGCGTCGAAGTCGATGATCTCTTTCCAGTATTCGGAGCCGTACAGGACGATTGAGATTTTCTTCGCCAGCTTGTGGGTTTGGGAGAGCGTGAGCAGTTCCATCATTTCGTCCAGAGTGCCGAAGCCGCCGGGAAAAACCACCATGGCTTTAGCCAGGTAGGCGAACCAGAACTTGCGCATGAAGAAGTAGTGGAACTCGAAGCTCAACTCCGGCGTGATGTAGGGGTTGGGAAGCTGCTCGAAGGGCAGCCCGATGTTGAGACCGACCGTCATCCCTCCAGCCTCGTACGCGCCGCGATTGGCTGCCTCCATAATGCCGGGGCCACCGCCCGAGCAGACCACGAACCGGCGGGTGCTGTTGGTAAACTGCACCGACCACTCGGTGAGCAGGCGAGCCAGCGTGACAGCGTCGCGGTAGTAGTTTCCCAGGGGGCCGTCTTCACGGATGCGCGCGGAGCCGAAAAAAACCACTGTGTCCCGGATCTTCTCACGCCGGAAGTGGGCGAATGGCTCCAGAAACTCAGCCATGATGCGCATCAATCGCGCATCCGGGCTGTTGAGAAACTGCTGGTTCAAGTAAGCGACGGGCCTTCGTTCGCTACGCGGTGGGGTTGGGCTTGACATGCTCCTCGAGTTCTTCCACTTTCTTCTTCAATTCGCGCACACTCTTCAATATATCGGCAAGTCTGGGAAAAGCCGTTATAGCACGCAGCCATTCGTTGGCGGCGAAGGCCGGCGATCCGGAAATGCGGGCGCCAGCCGGCACGTCGCCGCCAATGCCGCTCTGGGCGTAAACGATGGCGCCTTCGTGCACCGTGAGATGTCCGGAAGAGCCCACCTGCCCGGCCAGCAGTACGTTGCGCTCGAGAATAGTGCTGCCAGCCAGGCCGGTCTGCGCGCAGATGATATTATTCTCGCCGACGGTGCAGGCGTGGCCCACCTGGACCAGGCTATCGATCTTGGCGCCGCGCTTGACGCGGGTTTCGCCGACGGTGGCCCGGTCGATGGAGGTCAGGCTCTGGACTTCGACATCGTCTTCGAGAACTGTGACCCCTGACTGGACGATCTTGAACTGGGCGCCGTCGGCGCGCTTGGCGAAGCCGAAGCCATCACCGCCCACTACCACGCCGTTCTGCAGGATCACGCGATTGCCGATGCGGCAAAACTCGCGCACTGCGGCGTGCGAGTGGGCCAGAAAGTCGTCGCCAATTTCGGCGCCTTGGTAGATCACCACGTGCGGATGCAGGACGGCATTGCGGCCCAACCGGACGTGTTCGCCCACCACGGCGAACGGGCCGATGGAGGCGTTTTCGCCGACCGCCGCCGTGGGCGCCACCCAGGCCAGCGGATGGATACCCAGCGCCGGCCGAGGCGGCTGGTAAAAGAGGGCCAGCGCGCGCGCAAAATCGAGGTACGGGTTTTCGGAGATGAGAAACGCGATGTCCATGCCGGAGATCGGCTCCGAGACCAGGATGGCGCTGGCTTTGGTGTGCTTCACCTTCGGGCCGTACTTGGGGTTAGCCAGGAAGGTGAGGTGTCCCGGCCGGGCCTGTTCCATGCCGAGCACGCCCGAGATCTCGAGGCCCCCATCGCCCTGGAGCGTGCATCCAAGGGCTGCGGCAATTTCATGGAGTTGCATGCTTAGTAGCACAGGCATCCTTGCCTGTGTTGCCTTTCCTTGGTGGCCCGTAGAGCTTGGCCTACCCCCTCCCTTATCTATTGTAGTTCGCCCGCACCAGGGGTTGCCTTGGCTCCAGGGTTTACCCGAGTGAAGTACGGCGTAGTAGTAATCATTGGTTTTCGCCAAGCAGCCTATATAAGTTTGCGCATATCGTGACTCAGCAACAAGCAGGCCGCGGGCCCTGTGTTACGATTCATCAGAAGAAAGTGTACCTTACGCGATGGCCGACATCTTCATCAGTTACGCCAGCGAAGATCGGGAGCGAGCCGCGGCGATCGCGAAGGCTCTGAGGGCACGGGGCTGGTCCGTGTGGTGGGACCGGAACATTCCCGCCGGCCGGAGATTCGCGGAGGTAATTGACGAAGAGCTCAGCAGAGCGCGCTGCGTCGTGGTGCTTTGGTCGGGGATCTCGGTCAAGAAAGACTGGGTGATTGAAGAAGCGGAAGACGGGAGGGGGCGCGGTATCCTGGTCCCGGTTCTGATCGAGCGGGTGCAGCCGCCCCGTGGGTTGCGGCGCGTGCAGGCGGCGGACCTCTCAGGCTGGCGCGACGATGCCGCCGACCCTGCGTTCCAGACCCTTTGCCGGGATGTTTCCACGTTTGCCGGCCCGGCATCCGAGCCGATGACGGCGGCCATGTCCGCGGTGGCCGGTCCGGTATCAAGGCGGATGGAGAGAGTCCTGCCGGATGGGGAGGAGGAGCGCTTCACGAACTCCGTGGACGGCCTCTCCTACGTGTGGATCCCACCAGGAGAGTTTTGGATGGGCGCTACACCCGGCGATACCGAGGCGAGAACGGGCGAAAAGCCTCGTCACCGGGTGAAGATCACGGCGGGCTTTTGGATGAGCGAGACTCCGGTGACGGTGGCGGCATACAAGCGCTTTATCGAGGAACGGCCGCACCGCAAGATGCCACCCGCCCCGGAATTCAACCCGGATTGGACTAACGAAGATCATCCCATCGTCAGTGTGACGTGGGACGACGCCAGGGCCTACTGCGACTGGGCCGGTGGCCGGCTGCCCACCGAAGCCGAGTGGGAGTACGCCGCCCGTGGCGGCCAGGACGGCCTCAAATACCCTTGGGGCAACGACATTACGCCTGAGCACGCAAACTACGCGGGAAGTAAATGGCGCGGCACCTCGCCAGTGCGGTCCTACGATGCGAACCCATGGGGGCTGTACGACGTGGCGGGAAACGTGTGGGAATGGTTAGCCGACCGGTACTCGGAGAGCTACTACGCCAGCCTGCCCGCAGACGAGCTCACTACCGATCCGCATGGGCCGGAGGGGGAAACCGGGTTGCGGGTATTGCGCGGCGGTTGCTGGTACGACTTTCCTGGAGTTCTGCGCATCGCCTTCCGCGGCAGGTCCGGGCTGGCTGCCCGCGGCCATTGCGACGACATCGGTTTTCGCTGCGTCCTGTAATGAGTTGCCGGGTTGGGCAGGGTCGGACAGCCAGGCGATGGTAGCGGGCGGCGCTTGTCCCAGTTTTATGAAAGGACTCGTATCCCTTCCGTCTTTGCCGCGTCCTTGAGCGCATCATCCAAGGTTGCGAGCGGAAGGTTTTTGCGTAGGGCAAGATCGACATAGGCAATGTCATAGGCCGCCAGGTTCAACTTTCGCGCCAGTGACTCCAGCCCGATGTTCCCCCACATCGAATACGGCTCGATGCGGATGGGCAGCGGCTTCAAGCGCTCCAGGAACTCTCGGATTTGCTGCTCGGTGATTCTGTGGCGTTTGCTGGATGACACAAAAATGCTGTTCGCTATCTCGAAAGGCCAAATTTCCGGCACCACGGCATCGCGGGTTCTCAGCATCGCCAGGACGCGTCTGCTGTAAGGGGTGTCCTCTGACGGGTCACCGGGAAAACACCATGAAAAGGCTACCGACGCATCGAGAACAAACGCTTCCATCAATAGCGGTGCCCTTCATGCAGCAACTTGCGCGTGATCGGCTCTCCGAACTCCAGCTTGTACTTCTCTCCGAATTCTTCCATGCGTCGAACCGCTTCTTCCCGGGATAATCCGTTGCCTGCCTCTTCGGTATGAGGAAGCGCCGCAATCGCGGTATCGATAAACTCATCCACCGAGCGGAGCGCCCCTGACTCGATAGCTTCTTGGATGGCCCTCTCCTGAGCGGGTGTCAGCGTGATCGTCATACACATCCCCCCTCTGTTATTGTCGCAACTCTTGCCTACGGCGGCGGCTTCTTCTCGGCGCTACAGGACAGAGCCCGGCGGTCTCCACGATGGACGACCCGGAAGCACGTGGTCAAAAGCACCACTTCCCCGCACCGCACGTCTTATTTTAGGGTTCAATAACAATATGCGATACGTGTGTGGGTTGTTTTTCCTGCTTCAGGCAATTCCCGTGCATGCCCAGTTTTCGGGGCGCGTCGCGGGCTCGGTGATGGATTCCTCGGGCGCGGTAGTACCCGGCGCCGATGTCGAACTCTACCTGGCCGGCGGCAAAAAGCCGCTGCTGACTACCACTACCTCGGCTGAGGGCCTGTTCAATTTCATCGGCGTGCGCCCGGCCTATTACGACCTGACGGTTCACTCCAAGGGCTTTCTCACCTCCACGCTCCGCGGGGTGTCGGTGGATCCGGCGCGCGAGACCTCCATCCCCCCCATCAAGCTCCAATTAGCCGGTGTGACCCAAGCCGTGGAGGTGAGCGCCGAAGTGCAGGGCGTGGACGCCACCAGCGCGGAGGTGGCCGACACCATCAGCATGGAGCAGATCAAGAACCTGCCGATTCTGGACCGCGACGTGCTTTCCGTGCTGCAGACGCAGCCGGGCGTGGTCTCAAACGGCAATTCGGCCACCGTGATCAACGGCCTGCGGACCTCGTATTCGAATATGACGCTCGATGGCATCAACATTCAGGACAACTACATCCGCGACAACGCGCTCGACTACACACCCAACAAACTGCGCGTCGGCCAGGTACGCCAGGTGACCATGATTAACTCCAACGCCAATGCGGCGGCCTCGGGAGGCGCCACGCAAACTGCGTTCGCCACTCCCTCGGGCACCGACGAATTTCACGGCGAGGTCTTCTGGTACAACCGCAACAACCACTTCGCGGCCAACGACTGGTTCAACAACCAGTCGGGAATCGCGCGGCCGTTCCTCAACCAGAACCAGTTTGGCGGGTCGATCGGCGGATTCATCAAGAAGGACAAGCTATTCTTTTACGCGGCCTACGAGGCTATTCGGGCGCATCAGCAATTGCCGCAAACCAACACCATCCTCACCGACAGCGCACGCAACGGGATTTTCACCTACCGCGACAACAGCAAAACTTTGCGCCAGGTCAACCTGCTGGGGTTGCGCAGCATCACCATCGATCCGGTTATGCAGGCCCTGTTAGCTCAGGTGCCCGATGGCAGCAAGATCAACAGCAACCTCGTGGGCGATGGCCTGAATACCGCTGGCTACCGCTTCAACCAGCGGGATAACGAACTGAACGATAACGTCACCGGCAAGATCGATTACAACGTCAATCCGAAGCATGCGGTGAGCGGCTCCTATTCCTGGAATCGCGACAACTCCGACCGTCCCGACGCCGAGAACGATTTTTCGCTGGTCCCCAAGGTCTACAATCCGACGCATTCCAGCCTGGTGGCCGCCTCCTGGCGCTGGACGCCCTCGGCCCATCTGACCAACGAGGTCCGCGGCGGCTTCAATCTGACGTATGGCTACTTTCTGAGTTCGCAGCAGTTCGGCCCCTACTACCTCACGGGCATGTTGTACAGCGACCCGGTGAATGAGTTTCAGCCGCAGGGCCGCACCACCAACACCTACAACCTGTCCGATGATGCTGCGTGGCAGCGCGGCCGCCACTACATTCAGTTCGGCTTCCATCTGCAGCACATTGGCGTGGAGTCATACGACGCCTCCGGGGTGATCCCCACCTACTCGCTGGCCATGGGGCAGGGGCAGAAGGCGCTGGCGCGCAACGAGTTTCCTGGAGGCATTAGCACAACGGACCTGGCGACTGCGAACCAGTTGCTGGCGACACTCGGGGGATACATCGATGGCTTCAGTCAGACCTACAACGTGACCAGCCGGACTTCCGGATACGTGCCCAAGGCGCCTTTCCTCCGCCACTTCCTGGACAACGACTACGCTTTCTACGTGCAGGACAAATGGAAGGTAATGCCCACCCTGACGTTGACGGTGGGCCTACGATACCAGGTGCCGGGCATCGTGGACGAACGCGATTCGCTGGAACTCTCGCCCGTGTTGCAGGGCAGCGCGGTCCAGACCCTGCTTTCCAACGCGACGCTCGATTTCGCGGGTGCCTCGGCGGGCCGGCCCTGGACCAATCGGGAGTGGAAGGATTTCGCGCCGAACATCGGTCTCGCGTGGGATATCTTCGGCGACGGAAAGACCGCGTTCCGCGGCGGTTACTCGCTCAGTTATGTGAACGATCAGGCCATCCTGGCTCCTGAGAGCATCCTGGAAGCCAACTCGGGGCTTCAGGGAGCGGCGACGGCAACCGGACTCGGATACCGGGTGGCGACAGGTGTGCCGCCCATCGTCGCCCCCGACTACCAGGTCCCGACCACCGTAGCCGCCAATTACCTGAATAATCCGTTCAACACGGTGGGACTGATCGACCCCAATCTGAAGCATCCGCACGTGCAGCAGTACTCCGTGGGGATTCAGCACGATTTCAAGGGAACCGTGCTGGAGGCGCGCTACGTGGGGAATCACGTGGTGGGCGCTTACCGCGCGTTCGATTTCAACCAGGTGATCATCCAGCAGAACGGGTTCCTGCCCGATTACCTGAAGGCGCAGAGCAACGGCTTTCTGGCGCTGGCGCGCAACGGAGTCTTCAACCCGGCCTACAATGCCACCATTCCCGGCAGCCAGCAGCTCACGGTGTTTCCTAAGCTGGTGGCTGGTGGATCGCTGAGCAGTGCCACCGTACGCAATTACATTGAGGATGGCGAGGTGGCGGAACTGGCGAACCTTTACCAGACCAACGCCCTGAACGGCTCGGTCAACTTCTACCAGAACCCGAACGCGCTGGGCACGGATATGCTGACGAATTATTCGAGCTCCAGCTACAACGCGCTGCAACTGGAAGCGCGCCACCGCACCAAGACGGGGCTGGCCTTCGAGGCGAACTACACCTTCTCCAAGGTACTGAGCGACGCCGATGGCGACAGCCAATCGCGAATCCAGCACTTTCTGGACATCAACAATGCTGGGATTGAGCGCTCGCGGGCGAATTTCGACCTGACCCACATGATCAAAGCCGATGGCTCCTACGACCTGCCGTTCGGCAAGGGGCACAGGCTGAACTACCGGCCGCTGGACCGGGTGATCGGCGGCTGGACTTTCGGCAGCATCATGGTGTGGCAATCGGGTGCGCCGTTTTCGATTCTCTCGGGACGCGGCACGCTCAACCGGCAGACGCGGTCGTACTACAACACCGCCGATACCGCCTTGACGGGCGCGCAACTGGCCAACATCGTGAAATTCCAAATGACCGGGAATGGACCGATGATCGTCACCCAATCGGCGATCAATCCGGCCGATGGCACGGGTGTCAACGGCGATGGCTCGCCGGCCTTTCCGGGGCAGGTGTTTTTCAATCCGGGGGCAGGCACCATCGGCGTGCTGCAAAAACGCTACTTCGACGGTCCCTGGACCTTCAACATCGATATGCGGTTGAGAAAGACCGTCAACATTACCGAGCATAAGAACCTGGTGCTGCAGATGGATGCGATCAACGCGCTGAACCACGCGACTTTTTACTCGGGCGACCAGAACATCAATTCCACTACGTTCGGCGTGATCAGCTCCATGTTCTACAGCCCGCGTGTGGTGCAGTTCGGGCTACACTATACGTTCTGATGAGCGGCCTGCTGGAAATGCTGACGGCGGCCAAGGTCTACGACCTGGCCCAGCCGTACTTCACGGGGATGCCGCATTACCCCACGCATCCGCCGTTTCTCTTCGGACTGACCAAACAGCACGGCGACGCGGTGGGGCCGGCGGGCAACAGTTCGGCCGCGGACGCCATCGCCATGGGCAGCCATGTGGGCACCCACATCGACGCGCTGTGCCACTTCTCCTGTGGAGGCAAGCTGCATGGCGGTGACGATGTCGCGCAGTTGCAGTCGTACGTTGGCGGCCTGCGGAAGTATTCGATAGACACCGTTGCGCCGATCTTGCGGCGCGGCGTGCTGTTGGACATCGCGGGCGTGTTGGGCGACGCTCCGCTGGGTGCGGATTTCGAGGTGAAGCCAGAGCATTTGGATGCGGCGCTGCGGGCGCAAGCCGTGGAGATCCACAAGGGCGACGTGGTGCTACTGCGCACGGGGTGGGCCAGGTACTTCGAAGATGCCCGGCAGTATGTGCGCGACGCCCACGGTCCGGGGCCGTCGCTCGCCGGCGCGCAATGGCTGAGCGTGCGCGGGATTTTTGCCGCCGGCGCGGATACCGTGGCCTTTGAAAAGGTTCCTGCGCCCGCCATGCCCACTCACGTACACCTGCTGGTGGATAGCGGTGTACACATCATCGAGTGTCTCAACCTCGAGGAACTGGCGGCAGACCGGGTGTGGGAGTTCGCGTTCGTGGCCGCGCCGATGAAGATCCGCGGGGCGACCGGCGCGCCGGTCAGGCCGCTGGCGCTGGTGTAACGTCACACGCTGCGCGTGGCACCGTCACCGTCCTCAGTTCTTTCCGGTTGCCGCCTGGGCGTCGCGCACGCAGCGAAACCCCAGGTTCAGGTTCTTATAGCGGGCAGGGACCGTGGTGTCGTCCCAGACCAGATCGGGCACCAGCGGATGAGCATAGTTAAAGCCGCCTCCCCGGATGGTGTACCAGAGATCGTTCGGTCCCGGAGGCGGATCCATGTTTTGGAACTGCTCGACGTGCGGGTTCGGCGGATTCGATTGATCGACGAGCTCAAACACATTGCCCACCATGTTGAGCGCTCCATAGGGGCTCGCGCCATTTGGCATGGCGTCCGCGGCCCACGGGCCGTCAGTGTTGAGGTTGGCGCGCGACGCATCGGCTTGCTTTCCCCAGGGGTAATCCCGTCCATCGACGCCGCGTGCAGCCTTCTCCCATTCTCGTGCGGTGGGAAGGCGTTTGTCGGCCCACTTGGCAAAAGCCCGGGCATCCAGAAACGAAACTTCAACTACCGGGTAGTTCGGTCTGTCCTGCCGGAAATGCTCGGGCAGCGGATGGCCGGTAGCCTGGCAGAACGCTGCATAGGCGGAGTTGGTGACCTCGGTCTTATCGATGTAGAAAGCCGGTAGGTCGACCGGTTGGTTCTTTTCGCCGAACAGAAAGGTTCCGGCCGGCACCAGCACCATTTCACCGGTCGGCGTGCTGATGCTCCTGGCCAGCGCCGGCCCCGGTGTTGGGCGCAGGGCGAAGTAGAGGCCCACGACTGCCAGCAGCGCCACCAGCACCACCACGGGCAGCAGCCACCCCTTCGTGCTCTTGGCCGGAGTCGGGGCCGGCGCCGCCGGCTGCGCTTCCGGCATCATCGAGGTGGGCGCTTCGTGTTCGGCCAGAATACGGTCCAGTTCCTGGCAGACCGGGCCAAAGCCCTGGGGCCGGTCGGCTGGGCTTTTCGCCGTGCATTTCGCAACCAGGTCGCACACCGCTTGCGGCACGCCCGCCTGGTACAACGGGTCCAGGTTCAGAGGCTCGTTCAGGATCTGATAGAAGATCCGCTCCACGGTGTCGCCGCCGATCGGCTTGGCGCCCGTCAACAATTCGAACACCAGAATTCCAAAAGCGTAGACGTCCACCTGTTCGGTGATATTGGCCCCGGTCACCTGTTCCGGCGCCATGTAATACGGCGTGCCTAGAACGAATCCGGCACGGGTCATCTGCAGGCCTTCGGCTTTGGCGATGCCGAAATCCATCAGCTTCACCACGCCCGCGGTGTTGATGTGGACGTTCTCCGGCTTGATGTCGCGGTGGATGATCTTTTGCGTGTGGATATAGCCCAGGGCGCGCGCGATCTGCAGCGCGATTTTGAGCTTGCGTTTCAAATCGCCCGTGTGGCCGTTCTTGATGGCGTGGCGCAGGTCTTCGCCGCGCAGAAACTCCATGACCATGAAGGGCCGGTGCTGCTCGTCCTCGCCGAAATCGTAAATGCTGAGAACGTTGTCGTGCGAGATGTTGCCGGCCATGCGGGCTTCGGCCAGGAAGCGAGCCTTGGCCTCGGCGTCTTCGCA
>Ga0209067_10001035_pt1 | contig 17396 bp, 15 predicted proteins | sample ColStrG_CSR_2013_FD_187199 | JGI IMG/M metagenome (GOLD analysis project Ga0209067, IMG submission 187199) | Freshwater sediment microbial communities in response to fracking from Pennsylvania, USA - Cold Stream Run_MetaG_CSR_2013 (SPAdes)... | ecosystem: Environmental > Aquatic > Freshwater >...
AATTCTGCTCAACAGTTATCCGATTTCAAATTGCTGGCCATGGATATGGACTCGACATTGATCACCATCGAATGCATCGATGAAATTGCAGACATGCAAGGCTTGAAGCCACAGGTTTCCGCCATCACCGAGTCCGCCATGCGCGGCGAAATCGCCTTCGCGGAAAGTTTGACACGTCGCGTTGCCCTGCTGAAAGGATTGCCTGCGTCAGCATTACAACAGGTCTATGACGAACGCTTGAAACTCTCACCGGGCGCGGAAAAATTGCTGCATACTGTGCAAAATGCCGGCCTGAAAACCCTGCTTGTGTCCGGTGGATTTACCTTCTTTACTGACCGTGTCAAAGAAAAACTGCGACTTGATTTCAGCCATTCCAACCAGTTGGAAATTCTGGATGGAAAACTGACCGGACGCGTCACAGGCGGTATCGTAGACGCCGAAGAAAAACGTCGCACCGTAGAGCGCGTTTGTACTGAACTGGGTATATCGACCCGACAGGCGATAGTCATGGGTGATGGCGCCAACGATCTGGCCATGATGGGCATTGCCGGACTGTCAGTCGCGTTCAGAGCCAAACCGGTAGTACGTGCACAGGCTGATGTTGCCCTGAATTTTGTGGGACTGGATGGCTTACTGAACATTTTGTGAGGAGACGACGATGAACCAGGATCTGGTGTTTGACAGCAAACTTGAATCAATCAAAAATTTTGCCTGGTGGTTTTATATCTTCCACGCATTCAGCATGTTGTTTACGCTCGGCGCACTTTCCTTTATTCCTGTCATCCTGAGTTACGTCAAACGCGGCGAAGCCGCCGGCACCTTTGTCTACAGTCATCACAACTGGCAGATTTCCTCGTTCTGGATTTATCTGGCCTGCGTGGTGATCGGCTGGATACTGTGCCTGACCATCATCGGCATACCGGTTGCCTTCATCCTCTGGGGTTGTGCGTGGCTGTGGAAAGCCTACCGACTCATTATCGGCATCATGGCACTCAATGAAAACCGGCCGATCGGTGAAGTCGCTGTATAGGAGGCAAAATTGATCATTCTTTATTCATGGCCGACACCCAATGGTCACAAAGTCCACATCATGCTGGAAGAATGCGGATTGCCCTATCAGGTCACGCCTGTTGATATCGGCTCAGGGGAACAGTTTGCACCGGAATTTTTACGGATTTCCCCAAACAACAAAATTCCCGCCATGGTCGATACCGAGGGGCCGGATGGCAAACCGATTTCCCTGTTTGAATCGGGCGCCATCCTGATGTACCTGGCAGGAAAAACCGGAAAATTTCTGGGCAATACAGCACGTGAAAAATACATGACACTGGAATGGCTGATGTTTCAGATGGCTGGTTTCGGCCCCATGCTGGGTCAGGCCCATCATTTTCGTAATTACGCCCCGATCAGCATTCCGTACGCTATTGATCGCTATACCAATGAAGCAAAACGCCTGTACGGTGTGATCAATCGCCAGCTGTCGCATTCCAGATTTCTTGCCGGTGACGAATACAGCATCGCCGACATGGCCACCTTTGCGTGGGCACGCTCCTGGCAGAATCAGGGAATCGACTGGGCCAATTTCCCGCATGCCAAACGCTGGTACAACCTCATTGATGAACGTCCGGCAGTACAGCGTGCAGTCAAGGTACTGGCCGATCGACGCAAGCCGTTAACCACCGACGAGGCCAAAGAAGTCTTGTTTGGTGCTACTCAGTACACGATGCGCTGACCGAAAACCGGCACCTGAATCAGGCGGGCAGCGCATCCGGAATGACAGGTGTCTGCTCCGGCATCAGATAACTGCCAAAAACTTTTGATGCGCCAAACAGCAACACCATCGCCGTACCGATCAGCCCGACATGCAACAGCCAGAACTGTGGTCCCGACATCCGTTCAATCAGACCGCCCAGCCAACCGATCAAATTATTGCACAGGAACATGTGCAGGTAATACACACCAACCAGCGTTCCCACCAGTTTTTTGGGGGCGACGCGCGCATACAATGCCAGACCGACCGGGAACAGATTGGCAAACCCCAGACTGTTCAAGACTTCAAATCCCAGTACCCAGACGATGCTGGCTTTTTGTCCGTGGTCTGCCATGAGCGCCGCCATAAACAGACAGGTCACACCCAGCGCACTCAAACCCAGACCGATGGTCATCTTGATGATTTCGGTCGGTTCGCGGAACCGCTTGGCGTAAAGGCGCCAAAAGATCATGCCTGCAAACAGACCCGACACGCTGACTGTCGCATCCAACGTGATCAGCCAACTGGTCGGCATGACCTGACCAAAGAAAGTCAGATCAACATGGTCCGGCACCCACAACAGGTAAGCGTTGAAAATTTCCTGGTTGCCGACACTGCCGATGGCCAGTAGCGGCAACATGAATAACAAAATCCAGACAGTGCGACGCTCATTTTGGGTCAGCTTGGGCTGCTCAACTCTGGCTGCAGAATTTTTCGCGACCAGTTGCTCTGCCGGCAGCCACTTGCGTCCGTACAGATAGATCACCAACGAAATCAGCATGCCGACACCGGCTGCACCAAATCCGTAATGCCATGCCACTTTTTCCCCAAGCGTACCGGCCGTCAGCGGTGCAATGATCACCGAGGCATTGATGAACAATAAATAAATCTGGAAGGCATCGGCACGACGATTATCGGTTGCCGCGTACAGTTCGCTGACCTGACCGGCGAGGTTGCCTTTGAATAAGCCAACACCAACCAAAAGAAAAACCAGTGCAATCAAAAACGAGAAATCAAATGCCATCAGCATATGACCGGCCACCATGGCCAATGCACCGATCGTAATGGTTCTGGTTTTGCCGAGCCAGCGATCGGCAATCACACCACCGGCAATTGGCGTGAGATAAACAAAACCGGTGTACAGACCAAATATGGCGGAAGCCAAAGCCACCGTCGACAGCGAGTGGCCATACAGGTTTTCGACAAAAGCACGGAACGCGCCGAACCCGGCAATGTTTTCGATATGACCCGGCAGCAGCAGCTGATTGACCATATACAGTACAAGCAGGGTCTGCATGCTGTAATAGGAGAATCGTTCCCAGGCTTCGGTGAAGGCGATATAAGCCAGTCCGCGTGGATGACCGATAAACGAATGGTCAGACGGATCGTGCAGCGTTGCAGGGTTGGATGATGTCATAGTATTTATAGGTTTGAGTTACAAAAGTTTCCCCGCAGATACACAGGGAATCATAACCGCAACCCACCACGACTTCAATTACCGGCGACTGTCATGCTTTCAATCAAAATCGAACCTGTCTGTTTTGTGCCACGATTAATCGTATCGGAGCCGACTGCGACGATGTTTTGGAACATATCGGCCAGATTGCCGGCAATCGTTATTTCTTCGACCGGATATTGAATCACACCGTTTTCCACCCAAAATCCGCTGGCGCCGCGCGAATAGTCGCCGGTCAGATAATTTACGCCCTGTCCCATCAACTCGGTTACCAGCAAACCCGTGCCCATTTTTTTCAGCATGCCGACAAAGTTGTCGCGCGGCCGGGTCAGATTGGAAGTGAAAGACAGATTGTGCGAACCGCCGGCGTTACCGGTGGATTTCATACCCAGTTTGCGCGCGGAATAAGTTGACAGGAAATAGCCCTGCAACACGCCATCCTGTACCACAGCACGATGCTGGGTTTTGACACCTTCGCCATCGAACGGCGACGACCCGGACGCACCGGGAATATGCGGATCTTCAATCAGTTGAATATGCGCCGGAAACACGGTTTTACCCAGACTGTCCAGCATAAAACTGGATTTGCGGTACAGCGCCCCGCCCGAGACTGCCTGTACCAGGGCACCAACCAGACCAATTGCCAGCGGCGCTTCAAACAGCACCGGACATTTACGGGTATCCAGTTTTTTCGCGTGCAGACGTGACAGCGCACGTTCAGCAGCATAACGACCTATTTCTTCCGGTTGCGACAGCTTTTTGTGATTGCGTGCGGAGGAATACCAGTAATCGCGCTGCATGTGCGCGCCGCGCCCGGCTATCGGTGCAACAGAAATTGAATGGCGCGAAGTCGCATAGCCACCCATGAAGCCGATCGAGTTGGCCGCAACAAAATGCGACTGGCTGGCATGAACACCGGCACCTTCGCTGTTTTTGATGCGCGGGTCAACCTCAAACGATGCATTCTCGGCACGTAAGGCCAACGCAATGGCCTCTTCAGAGCTGATTTTCCAGGGATAAAACAGTTTCAATTCCTGCGGATGCATTTCCAGCGTATCGGCATCCGGCAGGCCGGCGCAATCGTCCACCGCTGTAAAACGGGCAATGTTGTAGGCTGCGTCGACCGTGGCTTCGAGCGCCTGCGCGGAAAAATCCGACGTACTGGCATTGCCGCGCTGCTTGCCGACGAATACGGTAACGCCGATACCCTTATCCTTGTTCTGCTCAATAGTTTCAATTTTGCCACGCCGCACACCAACCGATAACCCAACGCCTTCGCTGATTTCGACCGCCGCATCCGTTGCTCCTTTGTTACGGGCAAAGCGCAACACGTCCTGCGCGAACTGCTTCAATTGATCCTGGCTATAGGTAAATGCGCTCATAGGTTTTGGGGACTGGGTTAAAAGGAGGTATGATAGCAGCCTTCAGTTTCCCGTTACATCTAAATAGGCGCAATAAGCCTGACAGAATATCAACTATGCCAAATCCAAACCGCGGCTCGTGTGGCTTCCAGTCCACCGAATTCGAGCAAGAATACGAACGTCCTTCCAAATCCGAGTTGAAGCGTCAGATGACTGCGCTGCAAAAGCTCGGACAGGAACTGATCGACTCACCGCGTGACCGGGTCAAACGGGTACCCATGCCCGACGATGTGCGCGACGCCATTCTGGAATGCCAGCTGATCAAGGACCACGAAGGACGGCGCCGCCAGCTGCAATACGTTGGTAAAAAAATGCGCGGTCTGGAAGAGCATGAAGTCGAAGCCATCCAGCGTACCATCGACAGCTGGCGTGGTGCCTCGAAAGCCGAAACGGCGACCATGCATTCCTTTGAAAAGAAACGCGACAAACTGCTGGCCGACGACAAGGCACTGACCGAATTGCTGGAACAGCATCCGCACCTCGATGTTCAACACCTGCGTACGCTGATTCGCAATGCGCGCAAAGAACAGGCAGAGAACAAGCCGCCCAAAGCCTACCGGGAAATTTTCCAGATTCTCAAACAACTGCATGCCGAGAGCAACAAGGACAGTGCGGGCGCAGAACTGGATGACGACGAAAGCCATGCCGATGAGTCTGGCGATTATTGATACCCAATATCTCCGGATCGGCCTGGTCAGCATTTCGGACCGTGCGTCTTCCGGTACCTATCAGGATCTGGGCCTGCCGGCCTTGCAGGAATGGCTGACCGGCTGCCTGAAAACACCATTTGAAATGATCACCCGCCTGATTCCGGATGATCAAAACCAGATTGAACAAACGCTGATGAGTCTGGTGGATCAGCATCGCTGTCATCTGGTACTGACCACCGGTGGAACCGGCCCGGCACGTCGCGACATCACACCGGAAGCGACAATGGCCGTGGGCACCAAAGAAATGCCGGGATTTGGGGAGCAGATGCGCCAGATCAGTCTGCACTTTGTACCGACTGCAATTCTGTCACGTCAGGTGGCGGTGATTCGCGAAACCATCGATCATGCGTCGCTGATTCTGAATTTGCCAGGTCAGCCGAAATCAATCAAAGAAACCCTGGAAGGGTTGCGCGATGAGAATGGGGCCAATACAGTCCCGGGAATATTTGCTGCCATACCCTATTGCATCGATCTGATCGGCGGACCGTATATCGAAACCGATCCGGCCATCTGCAAGGCCTTCCGTCCCAAATCTGCTCTCAAGTCAACCGCAAGCCCAACCCCGACATCATCATGACTTTAACTTCCATCAAAATCGAAACAGCGCCCAATCCCAAGGTTTCCGTGATCTGGATGCACGGACTGGGTGCCGACGGCAGTGATTTTGTGCCCATTGTCAAAGAGCTGGATTTAACCGGCTGTCCGGCGATACGTTTTGTGTTCCCCAATGCGCCGCAGATTCCGGTTTCCGTGAATGGTGGTTATGTGATGCCGGCCTGGTATGACATCCGCTCAGCGGATTTGCTGAACCGTGAAGATGAAGCAGGCCTGCGTGCTTCACAAAAATCAATCGAAGAACTGATTAACATTGAACTGGCCGCTGGCGCTGAAAAAATCATTCTGGCCGGCTTCTCGCAGGGCTGTGCGATGACCTTGCAAACCGGTTTGCGGCAAAGTACCAAACTGGCCGGCCTGCTGTGTTTATCCGGCTATCTGCCACTGAATCAGGTGGTGGAGCAGGAACGTCATCCTGCCAACCAGCAGGTGCCAATTTTCATGGCACACGGTGCCGGTGATCCGGTGATTATTCTGCAGCGCGCTCTGCAGTCACGTGACGCGCTGATCGCCATGGGGTATCAGGTGGAATGGCATCAATACAATATGCCGCACACCGTATCCATGGAAGAAATCGACGATATGGGAACCTGGTTTCGACACATACTGAAATAATCGGAGCCGGTTTGAATCAGCCTTGTAGTGCACCTTAAGGTCCTCCGATTTTTTCAGGCGTAGCCGGTCGGGATGTTGCCGTCGCCGGTGGTGGTACGACCGGTGAGACTGACCGGTTCAGTTTTGGCAGGCCCGGGAAAGCAGGGACCTCCTTTAAAATGTCTTGCAGTCCTCTGGCAATGCGTTTTAATTGCCGGCCAGGCTGAACCATAATTGAAGCAAGCGGAGAGGATTCCTGCACTGGAGCAGTTGGAATTTCTGCTGACTGAACCAGGGAATCGGCAACCTGCACCACTTCAATCGCCACATCAACCGATTTGGCCGGCATTTCATAGGTACCGGATTGAGGCTGAAGGTGGAATACCGCGGCGACATCCTCCCCCAGCTGACTGACTTTCCCGCCCAGATTTTCAGCGATCGTTCCCAACCTGACTGCTGCAACACTCAGAAATTGTTTAACCTGTCTGTCAACGCCATGGGACTCGGGAGAGCGATTTTCAATGTTTTTCGGATCTGGTATCTCAGTTGCCCGTTCCGTTGTCAGATCCGTTGCCAGTTCCGTTGTCAGATCCGTCAGCGGCGACGACTTTGCAGGTGCAACCGATGCCAATTGAATCGGCGTCTCCAGCAAAGACTGCGCGACTTCACTGACTTTCGACCTGAATCTGGACCGCACCTCAGACTCACGCTTCAATCTCAGTGCCCGGTCGGATTCATCACTCAACTGCTTTTCAGCATCGGTAACAATATGGTCAAACAGACTGTTCAACTGATTGTCTCTGATCGCCCTGACACCGGGGATTTGATTCTCGCGGATCAGTTCTGGATAGTCCACTTCGACTGCAACGGGACGCTGTTTTGGTTTGACTGGTCTGGCTTCCAGTCCGTAGCCATTGATTTTTTGAGGTGCGGCAGACTGGAATTCAAGCTCATCGATGATTGGCTGCATCAAGGTATCAAAATCTTGCAGCGAACCTCGATTGACCAACATTTTCAGGTTGGCGATCGTGGTCTCGGCATCCTGTTTACATTGCCGCCTGCTGACCGGACTGTTTTTCAAGCCACGAAAATTACTTAACGCAACGCCCAGTTCGTAGAGATGTTTGGCTGCCCGATATTTTTCGCTCTCCAAAAACAGGTCGATTATTCTTTCGATGAAACCCATCTTAAAGACGAATTTCTGTCCCGCCACACCTGAATTAAGAACGGAAAGCATCTTCAGATGATCAATCTCATTGGTCAGACTGACGTTGACAATCGGGATCATGGCATGCTTGTTCAGTACGATTGCAGTCATATTTTCCTCATAAAAGCCAATTCATTTGGTGGGCGTAAATTTAACCAACCATTCATTGACGGAAAATTAGGGGTTTCGCTGATACAGCACATGCTTATCCTGTGGCTGCAACGATCGGATTTAAAGCAGGGACCTGGAAAAAAAGCAAGACGACCAGACAGCGGGCCGGCAGCGTCCAAACAAGAACTCAGGGGGTCACAACGAAGCAATCAGCCAATCGATAAATAATTGTGTCGCGTCATTGACCGGACCAAACGGCAATATCATTTGCAGATCGCCGATAATCGCAGCGCCCTGCACCGGACGAATCAGTTTGCCAGTGCGCAGTTCCTCACGGATCAGCAGTTCCGGTACCAGTGCAACACCTTCTCCGGCAATGGCCAATTCGATCACTTCATCACCACTCAGATAGGTGATATCACTGACCACGCTGCGGTTGATGCCCTGTGTGGCAAACCATTTTTCCCACCAGCTCCCATCATCCTCATGCAACAGATGATGTTTGGACAGATCGGCCGCACTGCGCGGCTTCGGTTTCTGCTGCGCCAGCCAACCCGGACTGCAGACCGGAAAAATCTCCGGACTGTAGAGGGAGGTGATATTGCCCTTGAAAGCGTCACGCGTATCAAAACTGATGCCCAGATCGGCAGTGGCGGGATCAATTTCACAAAACGTTGCGTTTGGCTCAATCGAAATCTTGATATGCGGATATTCTGCGCGGAATTTGGGCAGGTGGGTGCGCAGCCATCGCGAAGCGAATTCCGGGATCACCACCAAACGTACTTTCTGTTCTGACGTCTGAGTCGAAAAAACCCGACTTGACTCGGAAATAATGTTCAGTGCATTACTGATCCGCTTGAAATAGCGTGCACCCGCTTCAGTCAGCTCGACCCCACGCGGTCCGCGGTCGAACAGTTTGCCATTCAGGTGCTGTTCCAGATTTCTGATGTGATGACTGATCACAGGGTGACTGACGTGCAATTCCTCGGCGGCGGCAACAAAACTGCCCAGCCGACCCGCCGCCTCAAAGGCACGCACGGCAATTAGCGGTGGCAGATTGAGTTTTTTCATCAACACGGTTTTAGATGTACATAAAATTGACACCTTAACGCAATTCCATCTATTTGTCACTCCTGACCGGTTCGGTTAGCATGGGCAACACAAATAGAACTGATTCGCCAAAGGGAAATGTATGAACCAGCAAGCCACCACACAAGAAATTCGCGACAGCGACAGCCAGCATATTCTGCATCCTTGGGAATATTTTGCGGATGTACACAATGCGGACCGTACCATCATCACCCGTGCCGACGGCATTTACATCTACGATGAAAACAACCAGAAACTGATCGACGGCCCCGGCGGCATGTGGTGCGTGCAGATCGGTTACAACCGCAAAGAAATGGCCGATGCCGTCGCCGCCCAGATGTTGCAACTGCCCTACATGAATCCGTTTTCACTGACCTCGGCCACACCGGCACTGCTGTCAAAAAAACTGGCCGAACTCGCGCCGGGCGATCTGACTCACGTTTTTCTGACCACCGGTGGGTCAACTGCGGTCGATACCGCTCTGCGTTTCGTACAGTTTTACAACAACGTCAAAGGCCGGCCCGGCAAGAAACACATTATTTCGCGTGAAAATGCCTATCACGGTTCATCGCACATGTCGGCCAGCGTGACCGGCAAGGATCGCGATAAAAACTGGTTCGACCTGCGCTCCCCTACCATCCACTTCCTGCCCAACGTCAATCCGGCCAAGCGTCCGAAAGGCATGAGCGTGCAGGAATTTGAAGATGCCAAAGTGCAGGACCTGGAAAATATGATCCTGACGCTTGGCGCCGAAAACGTCGGTGCGTTCATTGCCGAACCGGTACTGGCTTCGGGCGGCGTCATCGTGCCGCCGCGCGGTTACTACAAACGCTGCTGGGAAATCTGTCGCAAACATGATGTGCTGTTCATCGCCGACGAAGTCGTTACCGGTTTCGGCCGCCTCGGTTACTGGTTTGCGTCTGAAGACGTATTTGGTATTCAACCCGACATGATTACCACCGCCAAAGGATTGACTTCCGGTTACCTGCCATTGGGCGCGTGTCTGATTTCCGACCGGCTGATCAAGGAAATCAGTGACGACAAATCACAGGGCGCGTCGTTCGGCCATGGTTTCACCTACTCCAGCCATCCTGTTTGCTGTGCCGCCGCGTTAAAAAATATCGAGATCATGGAGCGTGAACATCTGCTGGAGCACGTGCGTGAAATTAGCCCGTACTTCCAGCAGAAACTGGCCGAACTGGCCAGCATCCCGCTGGTGGCCGATGCGCGCGGCATGGGACTGGTGGGTTGCGTGGAATGTTCTGTGCAACAACTCGAAGACCAACATGAAGATGATGCGGCCTGGCTGGCGTTCGATACCGACCTCGGTGCGCGGATCGACCGACATTGCCAGGAGCGCGGTCTGATGGTGCGACCGATGGTGAACCAGTGTGTATTTTCTCCGCCACTGATTATTACCAAAGAACAGATCGACGAGATGTTTGCCATCTTGCGTGAAGCGATTCTGGTGACGATGCATGAGTTGCAGCAGGAACTGGGAATCACCATTACCGAAGAAGCATAATTTCACATCCCGACCCTATGACCAAAGCCCATCGCCTGGACCCGCTGCTCAAACCACGATCCATCGCGCTGGTCGGCGCTTCCAATCAGCTCGATTCGACCGGCAATGACATGTTGCTGGAAATGCGCCGCTCGGGTTTTGCGGGTCGGGTGTATGCGATCAATCCGAAGTACAGCACCATTGAAGGCTATGAATGCTTTCCATCCCTGACGGCGCTGCCTGAAACGGTCGATCTGGCTTTGCTGGCACTGAGCAATGCGCGACTCGAACCGGTCATCGATGAGCTTATCCGGCTTGGGATACGCGCTGCAATCATTTTTTCCAGTGGCGTTCTGGCCAACGAAACCGACTCAACACTGATTACCCGCTTGCAGCAAAGGGCCGCACAGTCCGGTCTGGTGGTATGTGGCGTCAACTGCATGGGCTTTTACAACCACGATCAACCACTCCGTGCGTTCGTGCAGTATCTGCCGCGCGATCTGGTGCCGGGCCATATCACCTATCTGAGCCAGTCCGGCTCGGCATTGACTGCTCTGCTCTGGAATGACCAGAAACTGCGTTTCAATCTGGCGGTGTCAACCGGTCAGGAACTCAATACCAGTGTCGCCGATTTTATGGAGTATGCCCTGCGGCAGGGCAGCACCAGGGTCATTGCGCTGTTTCTCGAAACGGTGCGCGATCCGGTCCGTTTTGTGCAGGCACTGGCCGCTGCACAGGAACAGCACATTCCAATCATTGTGCTCAAGGCCGGCCGCACCGAATCTGGCGCTGCCATGGCATTGAGCCACACCGGCGCGATTGCCGGCAATGACGCCGTGTTTGAGGCATTGTTTGAACGCTACGGCGTCATCCGGGTGCGCTCACTCGACGAACTGGCCGCCACCGCGCAATTGCTGTCGGCTGAGCAGCGCGCCAAACCGGGTGGTCTGGCGGCGATTTTAGATTCTGGCGGAGAGCGGGAAGTGCTGGTCGATCTGGCCGATGATCTTCAGCTGCCCATGGCGAAGATCAATGCAGCAACGACAGCCATTCTGGCAGACAATCTGGATGTCGGACTGGACCCGGTCAACCCGCTGGACGCCTGGGGCACCGGCGCGAATTATGTGCAGATTTATGAAAACTGTCTGCAGGCGCTGATGGATGATCCGGACACCGCGCTGGGCATGCTGGTGGCGGACCTGACCAGCGGATTCTCCCTGCATGAAAATTTTGCGGTGGTCGCACGCCGCGTGATGCACCGCACCGAAAAGCCGCTGGTCATATTGAACAATCATCTCGGCACCGACAGTCAGGATCTGGCCAAACGGATCGTGGCAGAAGGCATCCCGGTATTGGACGGAACCGAAACCGGTTTGCTGGCCATCAAACATGCGCTGGCATTCCGCGATGCGCAGGCCCGCAACGCGATCCAGATGCCGAGCGCATCGGAAGCGGCGGTTCTGGCAACCTGGCGAGAACGCCTGCAGCAAGCGACGGCTCTGGATGAAAAGGAAGGCCTGCAGCTGCTGCACGCCTACGGTATCGGCACCGCACGCAGTCAGCTCAGCGACAACCTCACCAATGCACTGCAGCATGCCCAAGACATCGGCTTTCCGCTGGCACTGAAAACGGCCATGCCGGGCATCATGCACAAGTCCGACGCTGGCGGCGTCAGGTTGAACATCGCCAACGAAGAAGAATTGCGACAGGCGTATGGCGACATGGCATCACGACTCGGAACTAGAGTATTGCTGGCACCCATGATCCAGGGTGATCTGGAAATCGCGTTTGGCATACTCAACGACCGGCAGTTTGGTCCGCTGCTGATGGTCAGCAGTGGTGGCATCTATATCGACATGTTCAATGACCGGCAACTGACGATGGTGCCGATTGATCGGCAAATTGCGAAGAATCTGATCCGGCGTCTGGCAGTCTGGCCGATTTTGCAGGGACTGCGCGGCGCGCCGGCTTACGATATCGACGCACTGGCAGATGCACTGGTCAATATGGGGCGACTGGCCCACGAGCTGGGTGCTTTAATCAGCGAAATGGACGTCAACCCGCTCAAACTCAGTCATACTCCCGGAGCAACCTGCATCGCAGTTGATGCGTTGGTGATAACCTCCAACACTACCCGGCACTGAGTCAACATCATGAATTTATCAACCGTACTTTATCAGCGCCAAGGCAGTGTTGGCATCATTACCCTGAACCGCCCGGAAAAACTGAATGCGATCAACGACGCCATGAAAGCCGACCTGCATACGGCGCTCGACATGGCGGAAGCCGACGAACAGGTGCGCGCGATTCTGGTTCATGGCAATGGCCGCGCTTTTTCGGCAGGCTTTGACCTCGCCGATGGTACTGCCGGCACCGATCTGGCGGCCAAGCGTCAGGAACTGGAAGAAGATTTTGAACTCATCATGCGCTTTTGGAACAGTCCGAAACCGACTGTCGCGGCGTTGCATGGCTTCTGTCTGGGCGGTGCACTCGAACTGGCCGTGGCCTGCGATCTGACCGTCGCAGCGGCCGGCGCAAAAATGGGAGAACCGGAACCCAAATTCGGCAGCGGCATTGTCGCCATGCTGCTGCCCTGGCTGATCAGCCCGAAACACGCCAAACAGCTGTTGCTGACCGGCGAAGACCGGCTCGACGCACAACGCGCCTATGAAATGGGCTTGATCAATCAGATCGCCGAAGAAGGCAGCCATGTTGAAACCGGACTGGCGCTGGCCAAAAAAGTTGCCGCGCTTGACCGAACTGCCATCGCCTATACCAAACAGGCCATCAACCGCAGCTACGACATCATGGGCATGCGTCAGGCGTTGCTGTCCGCACTGGAAACCGACATCATCATAGAAGCAACTGAAACGCCGGAATCCAAAGAGTTTAACCAGATCCTTGCCGCACAGGGATTGAAAGCTGCATTACAATGGCGCCAAAACCGCTATGGCTGACCGATGAAAATTCAAACCCACCACTTTTCCGTACCCGCCGAATGGTGCGATTACAACGAACATTTCAGCGACTGCTATTACCTGATTCCGTTCAGCGTCGGGTTGGACAACGTCCTAGATGGCGTTGGGCTTGGCAAACAGTACCGGGGCGATTATTCAACCTACACGGTCGAGTCGCATATCCGCTATCTGCGCGAGGCCAAGGAAGGTGATCAGCTCAGCATCGTCAGTACGATCCGGGATGGTGACTACAAACGACTCTTCACCAGCCATGAAATGCATCGCGGCAATGAGATTATTGCAACCTGTGAATTCGTCTGTCTGCATGTCGACGTGCGCATACCCAAATCTGCACCGTTTCCTGAAACAATCCTTGCCAACATTCAGCGCCTGAAATCAACCTCTCTGGAGAATTCCTGATGACCACAGCTTCCTTCAACGCACTGGTGCTGCGTGAAACAGATGGCAAGACCAGTGCGGCCGTTGAACAACTCAGCAGCGCCGATTTACCGCATGAAGAAGTTCTGGTCAAAGTCGCGTATTCTTCGATCAATTACAAAGATGCCATGGCCGTCACCGGCACCGGCAAGATCATCCGAAAATTCCCCATGGTACCGGGCATTGATCTGGCCGGAACCGTTGTGGAATCCAACAACGCGCAGTTTCAACCGGGTGACGAGGTGGTGATGACCGGCTGGAGTGTCGGTGAGCGCTACTGGGGTGGCTACAGCCAGATGCAACGGCTGAACGCTGAATGGCTGTTGCCTTTGCCGGAAAAAATCAGTCTGAAACAATCGATGCTGATTGGAACCGCCGGGCTGACAGCGATGCTGTGTGTAATAGCGCTGGAACAGGCAGGTATTACCCCGCAATCCGGCAAAGTTGTGGTGTCCGGCGCCAGCGGTGGTGTCGGTTCCGTGGCAATTCTCCTGCTGTCCAGATTGGGCTATCAGGTTACGGCTCTGACTCGCGAAGTCAATGAATCAGCGCAAAACTATTTCACTGCACTGGGCGCCACCGAGATTATCGGTGGTGAAGAATGGAAGGTCGCCCCCAAGCCACTCGAGGCACAAAAATGGGCCGCCGCGGTGGATACAGTCGGTGGCACGGTGCTGGCCCGGTTGCTCGCCGAAATGGACTATCAGGGAGCAGTCGCAGCCTGCGGTCTGGCTGGCGGTTTTCAATTATCCACCACAGTCATGCCATTTATTTTGCGCGGCGTGAAATTGCTGGGCGTCGATTCGGTCATGTGCCCCAACCCGCTGCGCACGCTGGCCTGGCAACGTCTGGCGCGCGATCTTGATTTTTCAGTTCTGGCTGCTGCTGAGCGTTGTACCGGACTCGATGGCATTCATGCCATTGCAGTCGAAATGATGGCAGGGAAAAGTCGCGGGCGCGTTGTGGTCGATCTGAACTGAATCTAACATCTGCCGCGGTCGTTGCATAATAAAGGAATAAAAACAACTAAAGACAATCATTCTGTGCCGAAAGGTTTTCAAAGTTGAAATTTCATTGCTACACTGAAGGCACAGTCCGTCCAGTGTTCAGCTTCGCAATCGAATAGAGTACATGCAATGCAAATCCGCCAGACCCGATTCAGGCAACATCCGATTCAATCGCTGCTTTGGCCGTGTTTGCTGGCACTGCATTTTCTGCCAGGTCTGGCCACGACGGCCTACGCGCAGGAAAAGCAGTTAATCATTACAACAGAACCTTCCATTACGACCAAACTGTCCACAGTCGATGGCAAAACCATTTTCGGGTCTGCTGCCGACAAGGTGCACGAAATCATGCGCCGCACCCAAATTCCGTATCAGATGAAAATCATGAGCTGGAACCGCGCCTTTGAACTGGCGCGCACGCAGTCGGACACCTGCGTATTCGAAACAGCACGAACGCCCGAGCGCGAAAAAAGCTTCAAATGGATCGGTCCGCTGTCCAAAGGAGAATGGGGCATCTACGGACGTCCCGAATATATCGGCAAAATTAACAAACTGTCCGACATCAGGGATTCCAACATCGGTGGCTATCTGGGCGATGCCGTCGGGGAATACCTGATGCAGCGTGGCTACCACGTGATTAACTCGTATGACGATGAAATTACACTGAAAAATCTGCTGATCGGCAGGCTCGATTTTTGGGCATCGGATGTGATGCAGGCGCCGTCCATGATTGCCAATATTCATGCGGCCGATAAAGTGGCACTGTTATTTACCTTTGGCGGTTACGAATACGATCTGGCCTGCAATCCGGGTGTCAGTGACGAATGGGTCGAGCTGATCCGCGCCAAACTCAAGGAAATCCGCTCTGACGGAACGGAAGCCAAAATTCTGGCGAAGTACCAGAAAAATTAATTTTCTGCAAACACCCGTCCTTACCGCAAGCCATCCAAATTGTAAATTTTGGGGAATTCCCGAAATTTCATTGCTTTAGTTCTGGAATTACCCAGTTTATGAACTAATCTTCACAGATATCTTCCCGACCACGTTACTTGCCAATGAGCCAAGGTTGACAAGCCGGTTTTTTTGTGCCCAGTCATAGCCAGATTTCCATAAAGAGGATCGCCATGAGCATCAAACAAAGAATGTATCTACTTATGATCGCCGCCATTGTCGGGCTGGCTGTACTGGCCGGGATGAGTATCCTGCAGATCAACCGGGTCTTCACAGCAGCCAATTACGCTACCGTTAACGTGGTTCCCAGCCTGATCGCGCTGGATGAAGCATCGACGGCGTTTGGCAATTCCCGTGTCAAGTTATGGCAGTACGTCGGCTCGGCCGATCCGGCTGCCCGATCACAACTGCTGACAGAAATTAAGGACTTGCGTGCCGCAGCAATCAAACAGATTGATCTGTATGAAAAAGAATATACCGATGATGATACGGACCGTTCGATGCTGAAAGAGGACAGGTCCTCATTCGAGGCGTTTAACGCGGTCAGCGACAAGGCGATGAGTCTGGCCAACGAAGGGAAGGCGGATGAGGCCATAGCGTACATGACCGCCAATATTGCCGTCGGCAACAAAGCTGTTGCCGCATTTAAGGCTCACAATGACTACAACGTCGTCATCGCAAAAAGAGCGGAAGCCGAGGGCAATGCCATTGCCAGCTCCGCCCGGATTCAGGCAACAGTCATTGCGCTGCTGGTCATCGCCGGGGTTGGTCTTATGGGTTTCAAGATCACAGCCAGATTACTCGGCTCACTGGAAGAAGCAGTCGATATTTCCCACGCCGTGGCCAGTGGCGACCTGACCAGAAACATCACGGTCACCTCCAGCGATGAACTCGGGCAGTTAATCAAGTCCCTCAAGGAGATGAACGACAATCTGGTCAACATCGTTGGCGAGGTCAGAGTCGGCACCGACACCATTACCACCGCAACGGCCGAGATTGCCAGCGGCAATCTGGAACTGTCTTCCAGAACCGAATCGCAGGCCAGTTCGCTCGAGGAAACCGCGGCATCGATGGAAGAACTCACTTCCACCGTCAAGCACAATTCAGAGAACGCCAAAATGGCCAACAAGCTGGCGCAAACGGCTTCCGAAGTTGCCTCGCGCGGCGGCGATGAAGTCTCCACCGTGGTGCAAACCATGGGCACCATTAACGACTCGGCCAGGAAAATTGTCGATATCATCAGCGTTATTGACGGCATCGCATTCCAAACCAATATTCTGGCCTTGAATGCAGCGGTTGAAGCAGCACGTGCCGGTGAACAGGGTCGCGGCTTTGCAGTGGTTGCTTCCGAAGTGCGCAATCTGGCTCAGCGTTCTGCGGCAGCTGCCAAGGAAATCAAGGAACTGATCAACACTTCGGTAGAAAACGTGGAGGCCGGCAGCCGGCTGGTAAATCAGGCCGGCACCACCATGACCGAAGTGGTCAACAGTATCCGTCAGGTCACCGATGTCATGGCAGAAATTACGGCTGCCAGCAATGAACAATCAGCCGGCATCAATCAGGTAAACCAGGCTGTCATCGAAATGGAC
>Ga0209067_10001036_pt1 | contig 17394 bp, 16 predicted proteins | sample ColStrG_CSR_2013_FD_187199 | JGI IMG/M metagenome (GOLD analysis project Ga0209067, IMG submission 187199) | Freshwater sediment microbial communities in response to fracking from Pennsylvania, USA - Cold Stream Run_MetaG_CSR_2013 (SPAdes)... | ecosystem: Environmental > Aquatic > Freshwater >...
CATGCTGGCCGACGTCGGCGAAGTAGGCGACCGATTCGTCCACCAGCAACTGCCACAGCCGCCGGGTTTCGGGGTCGCCACTCTGCAACGCCACGACCCGGAGTCGACTGCGCTCTTTGAAGGCGTCGTCGGCGTCGAATTTGGCGCGCGCGGCCCGGTAGAAACTATCGAGGTCGCCGATCGACAATGACGCCACGGCCGCCTCCTCACCGAGATCGAGCAGGTGCTCGATCAGCATCCCGAAGGGAGTCCCCCAGTCACCGACGTGATTGCGAGCGATGACGACGTCACCGCGGAAGCGGTGCAGGCGCGCCAACGCGTCGCCGATCACCGTGGAGCGCAGGTGGCCCACGTGCATCTCCTTGGCCACGTTGGGCGCGGAATAGTCGATGACGACCCGTTGGCCCTCGCGCCGCGGCACCCCGAGGCGCTGATCGCGACCGAGCTCGCGCAACTGCGCGTCCAGGAACTGTGGCGTCAGGGTGATGTTCAAGAAGCCCGGGCCCGCCACCTCCACGACCCCCACGTCGCTCAGGTCGAGGTGCTCGAGGACTCGCGTCGCGAGTTCACGGGGCGCGACCCCCTCGGACTTCGCGAGCGCCATCACGCCGTTGGCCTGATAATCGCCGCGTTCCGACGGTCGCAGCACCGGATCGGCGCCCACGCGGATCGCGTCGAAGGCGCTCTGGAGCCGCCCGAGGAGAACGTCGTAGGTGGATGTCACTCGTCCAGTCTCCCATCTGGTGCGCTCGTCCCCCGACCGGGGTGTGCGGGGGCGAAAAAGAGGGCAGAATAGTGCGATGACCTCCTCCCTCAATTCCTTCAACGCGCTCGACACCCTGGACGTGAACGGTCGCTCACTGCAGTACTTCTCACTGCGCGCGAGCGGACTGAGCCAGTTCGCCATCGACCGCCTCCCCTACTCGATCAAGGTCCTGCTGGAGAACCTGTTGCGTCACGAAGACGGGGTCAAAGTGCGCGCCGCCGACATCGAGGCGCTCGCGCGCTGGAGCGAGACGCCCACCCGCCACGGTGAGGCCGCGGGTGACGACGCCCGAGAGATCGCCTTCACCCCGGAGCGCGTCCTCATGCAGGACCTCACCGGGGTGCCGGCCGTCGTCGACCTCGCGTCGATGCGCGACGCCATCATCGCCCTGGGTGGTGACCCGGCGAAGATCAATCCCCTGGTGCCGGTCGAGTTGGTCATCGACCACTCGGTGATCCTCGAGCGCACCGGCACCGCCGAGAGCTACGAGCAGAACGTCGCGATCGAGTACGACCGCAACATCGAGCGCTACACCTTCCTCAAGTGGGCGCAGCGCAGTTTCGACCAGTTCCGCGTGGTGCCGCCGGGCATGGGCATCTGCCACCAAGTGAACCTCGAGCACTTGGCGCGCGTGGTCTTTGAGAACAAGGGCGTCGCGTACTTGGACACCGTCGTGGGCACCGACTCGCACACCACCATGGTCAACGGACTCGGCGTCCTGGGCTGGGGCGTCGGCGGTATCGAGGCCGAGGCAGGCATGCTGGGACAGCCCAGTTCCATGCTGATCCCGCCGGTCGTCGGGCTACGCCTGGTGGGGGCGACCCGCGAGGGCGTCACCGCGACCGACGTGGTGCTCACCATCACCGAGTTGCTTCGTCGTCAGGGGGTCGTCGGGAAATTCGTCGAGGCCTACGGTCCCGGCGTGGCTGCGCTCTCGCTCGAGACCCGCGCCACCATCGGCAACATGTCGCCCGAGTACGGCGCCACCTGCGCCATCTTCCCGATCGACCAGGTGACCCTGGACTACCTGGCCTTCACCGGCCGACCCGCCGAGCAGCTGGCCCTCGTCGAGGCCTACGCCAAGGCCCAGGGCATCTGGCACAACGCCGAGGCGCCCGAGCCCACGTACTCCGAATACGTGGAGCTGGACCTTTCGAGCGTCGAACCCAGCCTCGCTGGCCCCAAGCGTCCCCAGGACCGCGTCTCGCTCTCGGGCGCGCGCGGGGCGTTTCGCACGGCCCTCGGCCGCGAGCCCCTCGAGGTCGCCGGGACACACGCCGCCGAGACCCTGCGCGACGGTGCCGTGACGGTGGCCGCCATCACCTCGTGCACTAACACCTCGAACCCGGCGGTGCTCGTGGCGGCCGGACTCGTGGCGCGCGCCGCCGTCGAACGCGGTGTCACCACCAAGCCCTGGGTGAAGACCTCCCTGGCGCCGGGCAGTCGCGTGGTCATGGACTACCTCGAGCGCGCCGGCCTGGTCGACGCTCTGGACCAGTTGGGCTTCTACTTGGCGGGGTACGGCTGCACCACCTGCATCGGCAACACGGGCCCCCTGCTCGAGGGCGTCTCGGAGGCGGTCAACGAGCACGACCTCTCGGTGGTCTCGGTGCTGTCGGGCAACCGCAACTTCGAAGGTCGCATCCACCCCGACGTCAAGCAGAACTTCCTCGCGTCGCCGCCCCTGGTGGTCGCCTACGCCCTGGCCGGCACCATCGACATCGACCTGTCGAGCGAGCCCCTGGGCGTCGACCGCGAGGGCGCCCCGGTGTTCCTCGCCGACCTCTGGCCGAGTGACGCCGAGGTCGCGGCCGCCGTGCGCGCCTCGCTCACCCCCGAGATGTTCGAAGAGCGCTACGCCAGCGCCTTCAGCGGCGACGAGAAGTGGCAGGCGGTGCCCACCACGAACGCGGTGACCTACGCCTGGGATGACCGCTCCACGTACGTCAAGCTGCCGCCCTACTTCGCGGGCCTCACGATGGAGCCCGGCCTGGTCGGTGATCTCGAGAACGCGCGCGTCCTGGCGAAGCTCGGCGATTCGGTCACCACCGACCACATCTCGCCGGCCGGCAATATCCGCCCGAACGTCCCCGCGGGTCGCTACCTCACCGACGGCGGCGTGGCCCCGGCCGACTTCAACAGTTACGGCACCCGTCGAGGGAACCACGAGGTCATGGTGCGCGGCACGTTCGCCAATATCCGCCTGCGCAACCAGCTGGCTCCGGGCACCGAGGGTGGCGTGACCATCAAGTTGCCCGAAGGCACGCCCATGTCGATCTTCGACGCCGCCATGGCCTACGCCGAGCAGGGCACCCCCCTGATGATCCTCGGGGGCAAGGAGTACGGCAGTGGCTCGAGCCGTGACTGGGCCGCCAAGGGCACCAAGCTACTCGGGGTCAAGGCGGTGCTGGTGGAGAGCTTCGAGCGCATCCACCGGTCCAACCTGGTCGGCATGGGAGTCCTGCCCCTGCAGTTCCTCGCCGGCGAATCGGCCGCCACCCACGAACTCGACGGCACCGAGGTCTTCTCGGTGCACGGACTGGACCCGCTCAACCGCGGCGAGACCGTGCCGCGCGTGCGCGTGAGTGCCCAGCGCACCAACGGCGAGACGCACACCTTCGAAGTGCGTCTGCGCATCGACACCCCCACCGAGGCGGAGTACTACCGCCACGGGGGCGTGCTCAACTTCGTGTTACGCCAGCTCGCCCAGAACTAGTCCTTCTTCGACGCGTGCGACGCCGCGGCGTCCACGCTGTCGTAGAACTTGATGCGGTGCAGCGCCGCGTCGGACGAGCGAGCGAGCGCGTCGCGCACGTGGTCGTTGGCTCGGGCGAAGGACAACGTGACGTGGTCGCGGTCGAGGTCGCGCGCGATTTGGCTGAGCGCGCCGAGCGCGGTGTAATCGATGTCGGAGATCGCCACGGCGTCCACCACGACGTGGCGCGACGCCGGATACCGGCGCATCATGTCGTGCAGCTGGCGTCGGAACACGCCGGCGTTGGCGAAGAAGAGGTCCTCGTCGAAGAGCACCGCCAAGACGTGGTCAACGTGGTCGACCGACTTCGCGTCGTAGGGCTCCCAGCTCGTGGTGCCGTGGCGGCGGCCCATCTCGACCATGCGAGGTCGCGCCGAGCGCCACGTCTGGGCGAGAATGGCCAACCCCACGGCCAGGGCCAATCCTCCCTCGACGCCGAACACGACGACCCCCAACCACGCCACCATGGCCAGCGTGAATTCCGAACGGCTGGCGCGCCAGATGGCCCGCAGTCGCGAGATCTTGATCAGACGGCCCGCCACGAAGAACAGCACCCCGGCGAGGGACGCCAAGGGGATGGTGCGAGCGATGCCCGCGAAGGGCGAGAGCGTGAGCGCCCCGAGGGCGGCGACCACGGCCACCAATTTGGTCCGCCCCCCGGCGAGTTGGGTGACCGCGGTGCGCGCCGGCGACGCGTTCACCGGCAGGGTACCGAGGACTCCCGCGGCGATGTTGGCGAGGCCCACGCCCACGAAATCGCGGCTGACGTCGTCGGCCACGCCGATCTCGTCGGCGGAGGATCGCGCCGTCGCCGCACTCTGGCTCATGATGACGATGACCAGCGTCACCGACGTCGTGACCACCACCGTCCACTGGTGCGCGCTTAACCACGACAGGCGCCACGTGGGCCACCCCACCGCCACCGGCCCGAGGAGCTGCACCCCGTGGTGCGAGAGCGACAGAGCGGAGGCCACGACCGCACCGGCCACGACCGCCACGAGGGCGAAGGGCAACCGTGGATTGAGGGCCTCGCCGGCCACCATGACCGCCAGGGTCGCCACGGCGAGCGCGAGCGACCAGGCGCTGACGTGCCCCAGGTGGTGCGATAGGGCGACCAGGCGCTGGGCCACCGAATCCCCCCCACCGCCCACGCCGAGCGCGTGGGGTAGTTGATGCACCGCGATGATGACGCCGATGCCGCACATGAATCCCGTGACGATCGGCACCGACATGAAGTCCGCCAGCCAGCCGAGCTTGAGGATGCCGACGGTGGCGACCATGACGCCGGTCACCACCGCGGTCGCGGCCACCAGACTGAAGTACGCCGACGACGCGGGCGACGCCACGCGCACCAGGGCGACCGCGAAGAGCGGGGCGATCGTGGAATCGGCCCCCACCGAGAGGATCGGGTTCGAGCCGAAGATGACGAACACCACCGTGGCGCCGAGGAAGGCGACGAGCGCGGCGAAGGCGGGAACCCCGGCGAGTTGCGACGTCGCTAATTGTTCGGGAATGGCGATCGCCAGCAGGGTGACGCCGGCGAGCACCTGTGCCGGGACCGCGGCCCGGGTCACACCGGCGAAGAGTCCCCCGAGACCGGGCTGCGGGTGACGCTCGCCGATCGGCGTGCGCTTCGAGTCATTCCTGTGGTCGCGCGGCGACGTCTTCGCCATGGGACCACCCTAAGCCCCAGGGGTCAGGCGGTGTTGACCACCCGAAAGGTCTCACCCAGTCGGCCGTCGGCGAGTCCGCCGGCCGCGGCGTTCGCCAACGCCCACGTCCGCATGGTCTCGTCAAGGTCATCGCGGTGCCCGACCTGTGAGGCGTGTTGGCGCAGCGCCGCGAGCTTGCGCTCGAACACGTCGGTGATGTCCACCACCAGGTTGGGGGTCGATCCCCCCACCCACACCGTGCCCACGGCGTGCGGGGCGTACCCCTCGTCGAGCAGGTCGGGGAAGGCGTGGGGATTGCGCGCGTCGGGGTAGACGGCGCGCAGCGTCGCCTCTCCGGCGGCCATGTGGTCGGGGTGCGACGCGTAGATGCGTTCGAAGTTGCGCTCGGGGTTCTGCGTCAGGACCAGGTCAGGTCGCACCTGTCGAATGACCCGCGAAATCGCCTTGCGCAACTCCAAGGTCGGCTCGACCTGTCCGTCGGGCCAGCGCAGGAAGGTGAGCGACGTCACCCCCACCTCGGCCGCGGCGGCGGTTTGTTCGGCCTCGCGGATGGCGGCGCGCTCCTCGCGGGTGTGCGTCGACGCGTCACCACCGGCGTCGCCCGAAGTCACCAAGCAGTAGGCGACCTCGACGCCGAGACTCGTCAGCACCGCGACGGTACCGGCCATGCCGAAATCGATGTCGTCGGGATGCGCGACGACCACCAGGGCCCGCGTCAGACCTTCGACGGGGACGAAGACGTTCACCTCAGGGCTGCTCACGACGCGCTGGCCTCCACCGTCGGGTCCCAGCTCGCCAAGTCCTTCAGGCGGGGGTCGTTGGAGAACACTTCCACGATCGGCCGCTTGAGGGCCAGGCGACGCATGATGATCTCGGCCTCGATGATCTGGTTCCACAGCAACAGCGACACCACGACGCCGGTGGAACCGGCGCGGGCCGTGCGCCCCGAGCGGTGCAGGTAGGCCTTATGGTCCTCGGGCGGATCGAAGTGCATCACGCAGTCGACCCCGTCGATGTGCAGGCCTCGCGCGGCGACGTCGGTCGCCACCAGCACCGGTAACTTGTCGGCGCCAAAATCCGCCAAGGCCTTCTCGCGCTGGCTCTGACGCAAATCACCGTGAATGGCCGCGGCGTTGACGCCCTCCTTCTGGAGTTGCTCCACCAGACGATCGGCGCCGCGCTTGGTGCGACAGAAGATGATCGTCTTGCCGAAGGAGTCGCAAATGGTGGCGGCGACCTTGATGCGGTCCATCTGGTGCACGTTGAGGAAGTGGTGCACCATCAACGACACCGTCTGGGAATCACTCGCCACCTCGTGGAACACCGGGTCGGTGAGGTAGCGCTTGACCAGACGGTCGATGGCCCCGTCGAGAGTGGCCGAGAAGAGCAGCGTCTGGTGCGGGTGCTCGGCGATACGGCGCAGCACCCACTCGACCTGGGGCATGAAGCCCATGTCGGCCATGCGGTCGGCCTCGTCGAGCACCAGCACGTCGAGCATCTCCACGTTGAGCTCGCCCCGGTCGCCCAGGTCGATGAGACGCCCCGGGGTGGCGATGATGACGTCACACCCCTTGCGCAGCGACTTGACCTGGCGTTCGATGTCGGCACCGCCGTACACGGCGTTCACGTGCAGACCCAGGGCGGCCCCGAGGGGCTCGAGCACCTCGTGCACTTGGACGGCCAATTCACGGGTGGGCAACAGCACCAGTCCGCGGGGACGCGCGGGCCCGCCGTCGGCGCGCACCAGGGACTCACCCTGGGCCACCCGCTGCAAGAGGGGCAATCCGAATCCCAGCGTCTTGCCCGAACCGGTCTTGGCCTTGCCGCACACGTCGCGACCAGCCAGGGCGTCGTGAATGGTCATGGCCTGAATGGGGAAGGCGGTGGTGATGCCCTGCGCCGCGAGGACCGCGACGAGTTCGGGCGCCACCAGGAGTTCGGCAAATGTCTTCTTGGTGTCGTAGGAGTCCTGAGACGCAGGCGTCTCGATCGTTTCATTACTCATGGGCCAACGGTCGTTTCTCGGTTGGACCCGGAACCGACGTTCGTCAAGGGGGCCCAAGCTCACTTCTAGAGCTTCGCTTCTAGTCTAGGTGCGGGTTCGACGAGGGCCCACCATCACCCGAAGGAGATCCATGCCACGTCTCGAGGTCGGAGCCCAAGCTCCGTCGTTCAGCCTGCTCAACCACGACGGCCAGCGCGTGAGCTCGGCCTCGCTCAAGGGCCAGCGCTACGTCGTGTACTTCTACCCCCAAGACGACACTCCCGGGTGCACCGTGGAGGCCTGCGGCTTCAACGACGAACTGGCCGCCCTGAGCCACCTCGGAGTGACGGTGGTGGGAATCTCACCTGATGATGCCACCTCGCACGTGGCCTTTCGCGCCAAGTACGGCCTCGCGTTCGATCTGCTGAGCGATCCGACGACGACGACCATGGCCGCGTACGGGGCCTACGGCGAGAAGATGCTTTACGGCAAGACCGTGGTGGGCGTCATCCGCTCGACCTTCGTCGTCGGGCCGACGGGGCTCATCGAGCACGTCTGGTACGGCCCGCGGACCAAGGGCCACGCCGCGCGCGTGCGTGCGGCGCTCGAGTCCTAACGACGCCGCGCGTGGCGCGGGGGATTCTTCATGGAGTGCCAGCGGTGCCAGATGCCGGCGGCCACCACGAGGACCAGGAGGACGATGATCGGGTACTGCGCGTCCTTGAAGTACTTGACGAAGTTCTGGTTCTTGCCGGCGTGGTAGCCGAGTTCGGTGAGCAGCGTCGCCCAGATGAGTGATCCGATCGCCGTGAGCGCGAGGAAGCGGCCGCGCTTCATCTCGGCGAGTCCCGCGGGCAGCGAGATCAGCGCGCGTACCACCGGCACCAATCGACCCAGGACGACCGAGGGCGCGCCGTACTTCTCGAACCACACCTCGGACGTGTCGAGGTCCTTGTGCGAGAGCAGCAGGTACTTGCCGTAGCGATCCACGATGGCGCGCCCGGCGTAGCGCCCCAGCTCGTAGGCGACGACGGAACCGAGGACCTCGCCGATGGTGCCGATGATGACGACGTTGGCGACGGTGAATTGGGGGTGCGCCGTGAAGGCGGTGGTGCAAAAGGCCCCGGCCAGGCCGAAGGCGACCTCGGACGGGATGGGCAAGCACGCCGAGGAGAGCACCGTCACGATGAACAGACCGATGTAGCCGTAGTGAGAAATGAAATGTTGCATCCGGACAGTCTCCTATTTTTTTGTCGAGGCCTCCGACGGAGTGGTCAAAATCTTACTTTTGGTGCAGTGAGCACCAGTACGTCGTGCGTCCGCCCACCACGCTCGAACGCATCGCGGCGCCGTCGCGGGGGCAGAGCCCGCCGGGGAAACGACCTTCCATGTGGTCGCCCAGGTGCGAACCGCCACGACGGCGCAGCACCCGCATCGTCGCCGTGAAGGCCTTGTAGAGGTCGCGGCGCTGCTGCTCGCTCAGGCGACCCGTCGGCGTCCGCGGGTCGATGCCGGCGCGAAACAGCATCTCGTCACCCAACAGGTTGCCGACGCCGGCCACCACGGACTGGTCGAGCAAACGCGCCTTGATCGCCGGGCCCTCGCCGCGGGTGATGTTCACGACGTGGGCGAATTGCGATGTCGTGAGGGTGAGCGCGTCGGGACCGAGGTCCGACAGGTCCGGGTCGATCTCGACTCGCGCGAGACGACGCGGATCATGCAGGAGGAGTCGGCGCCCGTCGGCGAACTCGAGCCCGGCGCGCACCCACTGCGCGCGGTAAGTGTGGGGACCGTAGAAGAGTCCGTCGATGCCCGCCACGGAGTCCACCAGTAATACGCCGGTCATGCCGAAGCGCATCCCCAAGGACACTCCGCTCGTCTCGAGCAGCATCAACTTGCCCCGCCGACCCGTCGCGGTCACGGTCAGTCCCTTGACGGTGCGGGCCCACTGGTTCGTCGATACCAACTTCTTCGCGGCGTAGGCGTCGCTCCAACCCCGCGTGATCGTGGCCCCGACGACCTGGTCAGCGAGTTGACGGTAGGACTCCACTTCGAGCACTTCGGGCACCCGGGCACAATATCGCCCGGCGATGGGCCTCACTAAGGTTGAAGGATGGCTCTCGAAAAACCCCAGTGGCGCGAACTCTTCAGCGAAGTGGTGACCTCGGGTCTGTGCACCGGTTGCGCGGCCTGCGTGGTGGCCTGTCCCCACGACGTGTTGGACTACGACTCCTCCCACGGCGTCTACCGACCGTGGCACCTGGACATCGACGGCGGTCGTGAGGACTGCACCCACGGCGTCAAGGGGTGCACGATGTGCACGCGCGCCTGCCCGCGCTTTCGCAACTGGGAATCGGAGATCGACGTGCACCGTTTCGCGCGCGAGCGCACCGAGGACGAGGTCTGGGGTATCGGCGACGTCATCCTCGCGCGCTCGACCGACGAGAGCCTGGTCGACAATGGTCAAGACGGTGGTTTCATCTCCACGTTGCTCATCTACGCCCTCGAGAACGACCTCATCGACGCGGCGTTAGTGAGCGGCCTCGAGGGCGACGGATCGACCTGGCGCGCCGAGCCCCGCGTCGCGCGTACCCGCGCCGAGGTGCTCGACACCGCCAAGTCGCGCTACACCTACAGCCCCAATCTGCTCGCCTACCCCCAAGCGGCCGAATCGGGCGCCGAGCGCATCGCCCTGGTGGGCATGGGCTGCATGGCCTCGGCACCGGGCGCGATGCAAACGCGCAAGGCCGGCAAGATCGCGCGGCGATTGAGCCTCACGATCGGCCTGCTGTGCTCCAAGACCTTCGACGACGCCATCTTCGAGGAGCTGTTCGACAAGGTCTACGGACTGCGGCGCGCCGACATCGTGAAGATGAACATCAAGGGCGTCTTTCAGATTTGGACGCGCGACGGCGGCTACCACGAGGTGCCGCTCAAGGAGGCCCACGCCTATACCCGCCAAGGTTGCACGCAGTGCCCGGACTTCGCCGCCGAACACGCGGACATCTCCGCCGGCGGTATCGGCGCCTTCAGCGACTGGACCCTGGTGATCGTGCGCACCGATCAGGGTCGCGACATCGTGTCGGCCCTCAAGGAACGCGGTCTCATCGACACTCGACCGGGCGACGACGACCCGGGGGCGGTCGCCCTCTTGCACAAGCTCGCGCAAATCTCGCGCAAACGCTGGCCCGAGACGGCGACGCCGGGACCGCGTCGCATTCCCGTGCGCGCGTCGTGACCATGGCTCGCGCGACCACCCCCCCGCCGACCACGCTGTTGTTGGTGCGCCACGGCGTCACGGCCAGCACCGGCAAGGTCCTGCCCGGGCGAGCGCCCGGTCTGCACCTCTCGCCGGCGGGTCGCGAACAGGCGCACCGCGCGGCGATGCGACTGAGCGAATTGACCACCGTCCCGAGCGCACTCTACGCCTCCCCGCTGGAGCGCACCCGCGAAACGGCCGCCCCCATCGCCGCGGCGCTCGGTCTCAAGGTGCGTATCGATAAGGGCTTGGTGGAGTGCGACTTCGGCGAGTGGACGGGTCGGCGCCTCTCGTCGTTGCGGCGCCTCGCCCAGTGGCGCGCGGTGCAGCACGCGCCGAGCACGTTCCGCTTTCCCGGTGGCGAGTCCTTCACCGAGATGCAACTACGGATCTGGGGGGCCCTCGAACGCCTGAGCGCGGCCCACCCCGGTGAGACCGTCGTGCTGGTGAGTCACGCCGACCCCATTAAGGCCGCGGTCACCTACGCCCAGGGCGTGCCCCTCGACCTGTTCCAGCGCACGGTCATCTCGACGTGCTCCATCAGCGCGGTGATGTTGACCGGCACCACGCCCATCGTGCTGAGCGTCAATAACACCGGATCACTCAAGGAGCTGTTCCCCTCATGAAGTACGAATTCGACGCCCCGGACAAGGTCATGGTGGGAGTGCGCGGCGAGGTCGGCAATCGACTGTTCCTGCTGCAGGTGCGCCAGGGTCGCCGCCTGGTCATCCTCAAGTGCGAGAAACTCCAACTCGCCGCGCTGGCGCAGTGGATCTCGCAGGTCCTCGAGGACATGGGTCGCCCGGGCCACCTGCCCGATGACTTCGCCCTCGAACCCGAGTACGAGGCCGACTTCGCCGTCGGTGACATCGCCATCGCCCTCGACGAGGAGCGCAACGTCATCGACGTCACCTTCGACTCCCTGGACGAGGGCGACGACGTGGCGACCGTCTCTCTCACCAAGGAGTGGGCCGGGGGGCTGGCCATCGCCATCACGCGACTCGTGGAGGCCGGACGGCCACCGTGTCCCCTGTGCGGCGGGCCGCTCGATTCGCGCGGACACGATTGTCCCCGCACGAACGGGCATCGCCCTCCCCTGCGCTGAGCGTGCGACGCGAGGACCAATCCGAACTGCTGCGCCACGGCGTGGTCACCGTCGAGGGTCGCGTGGCCGGCTCCTCGAATCAAGCCCTCCTCGTCACGGTCACCCTCGAGGGCGTCAGTGCCCTCGCGTGTTACAAGGCGCAGGCCGGTGAACGACCCCTGTGGGACTTCGACGACGGTCTCTGGCGACGAGAGGTCGCGGCCTGGGAGCTCGATCAAGTGCTCGGCACCGATCTCGTGCCCACCACCATCGCGCGCGAGGACCTGCCCTTTGGTGTGGGCTCGCTGCAGTGGTGGGTCGACGACGCGACCGACGACCACTACTTCACGCTGCGCGAGAAGGAGGACCTGCTGCCCTGGTTCACCGACTTGTGCGCCTTCGACGTCGTCGCCAATAACGCCGACCGCAAGGGAGGTCACATTCTGTTCGATGGCGAGCGCTGCTGGGCCATCGATAATGGCCTGTGCTTCCACGAGGAGCAAAAACTGCGCACGGTGATCTGGGAGTACGCCGAAGAGGCCCTCCCCGACCGACTCCTCGAACCACTGGCGCGCCTCGCCCAGGGCGAGACCGGTCAACTCGGCTACTACCTCAGCGCCGACGAGGTCGCCGCGGTCACCCGACGGGCCCACGACCTGGTCGAAGCCAGTTGCTTCCCGACTCCGAACGACGACAGCGATTGGCCGCCCTACCCCTGGCCCCTCATCTGAGCGGACCTCCGGCGCGACTCAGGGTGTCGGCACCAGTTCCGGGTCGACGTCTGGTTCCGCCGACTCCAGCATGAAGAAGGCCACGAGGGCGCCCGCCCCGAAGAAGCCCGCCGCCCACCAGAACGCGACGGTGTACCCGTGAATGGTCGCGGCCGTGAGGTCGACGTGGCACGTCGAATGTCCCACCGGGGTGACGCAGGTGACCCGACGCGTGGTGATCACCGCGATCGTGTTCAGCAACGCGGTCCCCAGTGATCCCCCGATCTGCTGGGCGGTATTGACCATCGCCGAGGCGGCCCCCGCGTCGCGCGGCTGGATCCCCGCGGTCGCGCTCGCCGTCGCGGGAGCGAAGATGAGTCCCAGTCCCAGGCCGGTCAGAGTGAGCCCGGGCAGCACGTGGCCCAGGTAGTCGCCGTGCGAGGGCAGCCGGGTGAACAAGATCATCCCCATCAACCCGAGCACCATGCCCGCCGGCACGAGCGGTCGTGGTCCCACCGCGGCCAGCAGGCGCGCACTCGCCGAGGCCGACAACGCCAGCGCCCCCACGAGGGGCAGGAACATCATTCCCGTCTTCATCGGCGAGTACCCCAGCGTGTTCTCCAGGTAGTACGCGAGGAACAGCGAAATCGTGAAGATGCCGATCGTGGTGATGAAGAGCGCGATCAACGAGCCACCACGGGTGCGTTGGGTCACGATGCGCAACGGCAACAACGGAGAGGTGGAGCGTCGTAACCACAGAACGAAGAACGCCAACAGCACCGCGCCACTGGCTAGGGAGAACCCGGTGTCCGCGTTGCCCCAGCCGCGGGTCACCGCCCGTCCGAGCCCGAACACCAGGGCGAACAGACCGGCCGAGCCCAGCACGGAACCCACGAGATCGAGGTGGGTGGCGCGCTCACTGCGGCCCCCATCGACGACGGCCAGCACCCCGACCAGGGCGGCCCCCGCGAAAACGATGTTGAAGGTCAGGCACCAGCGCCACGACGCCCACTGGGTCAACGCCCCGCCCAGCAGCAGACCGATCGGTGCCCCCGACGCACCAACGGCACCGAAGAGGGAGAAGGCCCTCGCTCGCTCGCGTGGTTCACGAAACGTCACGCTCAGGGCGGCCAGGGCGGCCGGTGCCACCAATGCGCCAAAGACGCCCTGCAGGGCCCGGGCCGTGACGAGGACCCCGAAGCTACGCGCCGCCCCACCGAGGGCCGAGGCCCCCGCGAATCCCACCAATCCGACGACCAAGGAGGTCCGGCGACCCCACAGGTCGCTGAGTCGTCCCCCGAGGAGCATCAGTGACCCGAAGGCGAGAGCGTAGGCCGTGATCAGCCACTGGCGATTGGCCGCCGAGAAATTCAGGTCGGCTTGCGCTCGCGGCAGGGCAATATTGATGACCGTGACGTCCAGCGCGACCATCAACTGCGTCACGCACAGGGTCACCAGGGCCCACCACCGTCGGGTGTGCGACAAAGAGCGGGATTCCGTCATGTGGTCTCCAGCCTAAAGAATCTGCCCCCACCCGCGCGGAACCGGCCGAGGACGCCAGCCGGGGTCGCCAGCGGGGGAGCTAGGAATCGCCGCGCGCGGACAGGGCCGCGATCAACGCCGGCAAGATCGTGTGTACGTCGCCCACCACGCCGAGGTCACTGACCGCGAAAATGGGCGCGTCAGGGTCCTTATTGATCGCCACGATGTGCGCAGCCCCCTTCATGCCCACCATGTGCTGAGTCGCGCCCGAGATGCCGCAGGCGATGTAGAGGTCGGGCTTAACCGTCTTGCCGGTCTGTCCGACCTGGTGCGAATACGGCACCCAGCCGGCGTCAACGATGGCACGGCTCGCCCCGGGGGCCCCGTGGAGCAGGCGCGCGAGCTCTTCGACGAGGGCGTACGACGCGACATCGCCCAAACCGCGACCGCCCGAGACGACCACGGCCGCGTCGTCGAGGGCTGGCCCCGAACGCTCTTGAACGTGCGAGTGGCGAATCGTCGCCGGAGGCGTCACGGACGTCGCCGCGACTAGGGCGTCGCGGGGAGCCGGCGTGGAGGCGACGACCTCGGCGACGAAGGACTTGGCGCGAACGACGAAGAGCGCGGGTGTCGCGTCGCGCACTCGCGCCACCACGGTCTGGGTACCACCGAAGACGGGGTGTTCACTCAGGAGCCCGTCGCCCTCGCGCAGGCCCGTGACGTTGGTCAACACGGGCACGTCGAGCATCACCGAGAGGCGCCCGGCGATATCACGACCATCCGGACTGGCCGGGATCAAGATGGCGTCGGGAGCCTCGCTCGGCACGAGGGCCGCCAGCGACGCGGCGATCACGCTGGCCGGGATGACCGTCCCGAGGTCGCCGAAGTCGACGAGTCGAGTCGCGCCCAGGGCGCCGGCCACTTCGGCACTGCGTTCACCGTGACGCCCCCAAGTCAACGCCGTGACCCGGTCCCCTACCCGACGTCCCTGACTAATGAGTTCGCGCGACGTCGCACTCAAACCCTCGCCGGCGGGTTCGGCGACCACCCAGACGTGCTCGACGCTCACGAGGCACCCCCCGACAGAATCTTGATGTCCTCCAAATAGGCGACGATGCGCGCGACGGCGTTGCCGTCGTCGACGATCTTCTCGCCGGCGACGCGCGAGGCCGACGTCTCCACGCCCACGATCTCTTGACGCACGCGCACGTCCTCGGGAGCGAACCCCAGGTCCGCCGTCGTCACGACATTGATTGGCCGTGATTTGGCCGCCATGATCCCCTTGAAGGTGGCGTACCGGGGTTCGACCACCCCGGCGGTCACGGTCACCACTGCCGGTACCGGGGCGACGACCTCGTCGTAGCCGGCGTCGGTCTGGCGGTGCACGACCACGTGGTCGCCCTCGATCGCGACCGACGTGGCGAAGGTCAGTGCCGGCAGGTCGAGCAACTGGGCCACCTGCACCGGGAGGGTGCCCGTGTAGCCGTCGGACGACTCGGTGGCCGCGACGATGAGGTCGAAGCCGCCCTCCTTCACGGCGGCGGCCAGCACCTTGGCGGTGGTGAGGGCATCGGCCCCGCGCAACAGCGGATCCGAGACCACGGTGGCGCGCACGGCCCCCATCGCGAGGGCCGAGCGGATGCCGGTGAGGTCGGCCGCGTCGCCCATCGACACCAGGGAAACCTCACCGTCGCCGGCCGCCTCGACGAGGCGCAGCGCCACTTCCACACCGTAGGTGTCAGCTTCGTCGAGGATCATCTTTCCCGTGCGCGACAGGCGGTTCTCGCCGTCGAGCGACTGTGGAGCGGCGGGATCAGGAATTTGTTTGACGCAGACCACAACGTTCATGGGCCTAATCTAGGCCATCACGTCTCGACCCCACGCGCGTCGTGACGGGCGCGTAACGCGAGTGCCACGGGCACGTCGTCGGTGATGACGGCCCCCACTCCCATCGCCAGCATGCGGTCGATGTCGCGCGCCAGATTGGGGGTCCAGACGTGCAATTCGATCCCCTCGTCACGGGCCCGGGCCGCCACCGGTTCGCGGACACGCGAAAAGGGGAAGTGCGCCGAGGTCAGCCGGTGCTCGAGCACGGCGTCGAGCACGAACGACGCCCCGTGGCGGTGCACCAGCCAGCCCACGCGACGCTCGGGGTCCACTCGCCGCACGTCGTCACAGATGGCGAGGGAGAAACTCGACACGAGGCACCGCGGCGACGCCTCGTGCGCGGCGAGAAACTGGGCCACCGCCGTCGCCACCCGAAAGTTGTACGCAGCCGAACGAGTTGACTTAATTTCAACGTTCACGCGCCGCCCCGCGCTCACCTCGAGAATCTCCCCGAGGGTCGCCACCGGCGCCAGCGCACGCAGTTCCCGCGAGGTGCTCGCCGCCACGACGCGGCCCCCCAGGGTCCGGTCATGGGTCACGACCAGGTGATTGTCTCGGGTCAACCACACGTCGACCTCGACGCCATCGGCCCCGAGGTCGACTGCCGCGGCGACCGCGGCGACCGAATTCTCGGCCACTTCAGCGTGGTAACCACGGTGCGCGAAGACGTCGGTCACGCTGTTCAGTGTGGCACCGGCGCCCACAATCTGACGAATCTCTTAAAAAAACTCCTTGTATCTGGCAGTCCGGCTGAGTAAAATTGCCTGCCTGGCCTTAACGGCTCCCGTGGAGAGTTTCCGGGTTTTTTCGTTCATTTAGAAGGATTTTGTCATGTCGTTGATTTGGAACCGTACGCACGCCTGGGATGACGCCGACTGGCGTTCGAACGCGGCGTGCCGTGACACCGAGCCCGAACTGTTCTTCCCCATCGGTACGACGGGCATGGCCACCGATCAAATCGAGTCCGCGAAGCGCGTGTGCGTCAATTGCGACGCCCAGAAGCACTGCCTGGAGTTCGCCCTAGCGACCAACCAGGAATCCGGTGTCTGGGGCGGCACCACCGAGGACGAGCGTCGCAAGTTGCGTAAGCAGTGGCTGGCGGCTCGCCGTCGCATGCAGCAGAACTAGCGCTACGTCGCCAACTCCGTCGGCACCACGACGCGCACCAGCGTCCCGCCACCCTCGGCGTAGGGCACGTTCGACATCTCGATCGTTCCGTTGAGTTGGGAACGCACCAGGTCGCGCACGATTGACAAGCCCAGACTGGTGGCCACCTCAAGCGTGAAGTCATCATCGAGGCCGCGACCGTTATCGCGAATCTCCGCCACGGCGTGACCATTTTCGAGACTCAAGTTCATGGTGACCACCCCGACGTGCTCGTTGTCGGGGCCCCCGAAGCCAATGAAGGCGTGCTCCACCGCGTTGGTCAACAGTTCGGTCAGCGCCAAAGCCAGGGGTGTCGCCAAGTCGGTGGGGAGAGTGCCGAGCTCGCCGTTGACCACAATCTCCACCGGGTGCAGGGCGAGCACGGTGTCCTCGACCAGGAGCACGATTGAACGCACGATTTCGTCGAAGATCACCTCCTCACCCGGTTCGCGCGAGAGCACTTCGTGCACCACCGCGATGGAGCGCACCCGACGTTCGGCCTCTTGGAGGGCCACCACGGTGTCGTGCTCGTCGCTACGGCGTGCCTGCAGTCGCAGCAACGACGAGATGGTCTGCAGGTTGTTCTTGACGCGGTGGTGCACCTCGCGCACCGCCGCCTCCTTGTTCAACACCAGCCGATTGAGTTGG
>Ga0209067_10001039_pt1 | contig 17380 bp, 9 predicted proteins | sample ColStrG_CSR_2013_FD_187199 | JGI IMG/M metagenome (GOLD analysis project Ga0209067, IMG submission 187199) | Freshwater sediment microbial communities in response to fracking from Pennsylvania, USA - Cold Stream Run_MetaG_CSR_2013 (SPAdes)... | ecosystem: Environmental > Aquatic > Freshwater >...
CCGTCAGGTAGTCTTATCCCACTGCCGGTTTCTTCCCTCGAGGGCGCGGAGTCTTTCGCGCCCCTTTTTTCTCTGGTTGCGGTGGCCTATCTGGTCCGATGGCTGGGGCGGAGCGTGGAATAAATGTCGCTCGCGCCGTCCTTTTTTGGCGTATGCAAGCTCCTCAAGAAATGACTGGTTGGGAAGGGAACATCCCTCCGCTGTTCCTGGGCAGTCCGACGGCAGCCTTGCAAGGTTCGGCTGCATTGGCTGGCCCGGCCAGAAGCGCCGAAGAGCGTTTTGAAGCAGAGGCGATGCCTCACCTGAACGACCTCTTCCGCACTCTGCTTCGCATGACTGGCGAACGCGGCGCTGCAGAGGACGTGCTCCAGGAGGTCTATCTTCAGGCATGGCGGTCCTTTGATCGCTTTGAAGCCGGCACGAACTGCCGCGCGTGGCTATACAAGATCCTGTTCCATTGCGTGAGCCATTACCGGCGCAGGCGATTCCGGTTTCCTCTGCTCAAAGAGACCGAAGAATTCCTCGAGACCAACCTGGCGCAGCCCACGCCAGTCGCCGAGAATGTTACCGACAGCGAGATCCTAGATGCTCTGGATCAGATTCCTGCTGAATTTCGTTCGGTGGTCCTGCTGGTGGACGTGGAGGAGTTTACGTATAAAGAAGTCGCCGGGATTCTGTCGATACCGATTGGCACAGTGATGTCGCGCCTCAGCCGCGCCAGGGGTCTTCTGCGGAAGGAGTTGGTTGCAGTGGCGCGCTCGTACGGTATTGGTAATGCGAATCCAAAGGATAACCGACTATGACTCAGGTAAGATTTGGCGAGTTGGAGTGCCAGAGGGCATTGGCGAAACTGGACTCCTACATCGACGGCGAACCATTGACCCGGAGTAATCTCGAATTGATGGAGCATCTCCAGCGCTGCGCAGTATGTATGCGGGAGATGGTGGCGCGCCGCAACCTGCGCCTCCGCCTCCAGGCCGCGGTGCGCGAACTGCGAGTGCCCCCCGGATTGGAGGGCCGCGTGCGCGAGCGTCTGCGGGAAGCGGGTAGGCAATCCAAGATCTTCAATCTGCTGGCTATTGCCGCCGTGGTGGCGTTCTGCTTCGGATCGTGGTTTGCATCCCAGCGGGAGTCGGTGGCAACGACCGGCCCCGGCAACCATCTCCGTTGCGCCATCATTGGCCAGCTCTCGGGTCAACCCCCCTCAGTAGACTAATCTAAGCGCGAGTTGAATCAGTCTCGGCTGATTAATCTGGGTTGTAATATAACCCGTCGTCGGGTTCGCCGCCGTGGTGACGGTGGTATTCGGGAATCCGAACTGAACGCGGTTGAACAGGTTAAACACCTCCGAGCGGAATTCCAGCCTGAACCGCTCGGTTATCGGTAGCTTCTTGAACAGCGCGAAGTTGAAATTGTTGATGCCGGGTCCCCGGAGTACCGGATCGGTCAGGCTTTCGTTGCCCAGCGTGTAGGCGGCTGGCACGGTGAAGCAGGACACGTTGAACCAGCCGGTAAGGCGGGACTGGGCCGAGCCGCTCAATACTGGGTTACAGCCCGGTACCACGTTGGGGCGCAAGCCCAGATTGAAGCCCGTGACATTGGGGGTAGCAGTCAGAGCCAGCGGGAAGCCTTCCTGGAATGTACTCCCGCCGCTCACCGACCAACCGGAGACTACCTTCTGCGCCACGGCATTACCGCCGCTGAGGAATCTCTGGTCCTTGCCGAACGGAAGATCGACCGCATAGGCTAAAGTCAGACGCTGGCGGGAGTCGAATCCTGCCAGCGATTTTTCCGCCCTGAGATTGTTCGGGTTCTGGGGGGTGTTGCTTGCCAAACCGACGCCGCTATCCAACCAGGTGGTCAAACTCCCGACATCGGCAATGAGTTTGGAGAAGGTATAAGCCGCCAGCACCGTCCCGCCTTGGGCGAATCGCTTTTCGACTTTCATCTGCAATGAATGATAGGTAGAGTTGCCAAGATATCCCCCGCTTTCCGAAACGCCCGTGTATTCCGGGAAAGGCAAAAGGAGCTGCCCTTGCTTCACGGTCGGCTGCGATAGGGTTCCGGTCTGTACCATGCCGAAAAATGGATTGGGTACCAGGGTATTCAGGGCGCTGCCCATGGACAAATATTGCGTGGGAAGCGCGTCCGCTTGCCAGCTTCCGCGCGGGAGGTGAACCCCGTGCGAACCAGCGTAGGCGGCCTCGATGGCCACGCCGCCCCATAACTGGCGCTGCAGCGTGAAGTTCCATTGCTCGTTATATGGGTAGGGCGTAGTCGCCAACTGCGCGGCGGGAGCCGCGCCAACGAGCAGGGCCTGCGCTCGCGAGTGCGGAAGGTTGCCGAGCGACGGAATAAAGCCGGTCGGGAAGGGATCGCTGATGGGGTACAGGGGCGTGACCTCGCCGTTCAGCGTGGACAGCCAGGGGTTGGTGAACTGATTCAGAGCGTTCCCATAAGGCCCCTCGTTGAACTGAAGATTGGACGGTAGATAATAGATCCCGGCGCCGGCGCGAATCACCGTCTTGTCGTTCAGACGGTCGGCGACCCCCAGTCTGGGAGCAAACAGGCGGAAGTGTTCGGTCTTCAGCCCTTTCTCGGGATGCTGGGGCGTATTAATGAAATCGACGGCCCCGTAAACCGGCTGGCCGTTCACAAGAATTCCGTTGGTCGCCGGATTGAGTTCAGCCGGGTTGAAGGAAACGGCGCGATTGTATCGCTCTTTGTAGACACCCGGGATTTCCCACCGCACGCCGGCGGTGATGGTCAGTTTCTTGGTGGCCTGCCAGGTATCCTGCGCGAAATAACCTTGATAGTTCAGAGACTGCCAGGGAAGCGCGAACGAAAGCGCGTTGCCGCTGGATCCGTACCCGAGCAGCAGGGAAGCCAAGCCGTTGCCGCTGGCCCCTGGGCTGAGCGCATTCTGAGAAGTAATCAGGTTGTCGAACGAAAAAGTGCCGCCGCCCGGGGCCTGGTAATAGTTGTTCTGCAGATCTCGAATGTCGGCGCCGAATTTCAGCGTGTGCCGTCCGATGATCTTACTTAGGGTCGGCGTCAGCACATAGTCGTCGTCGATTGAATAAATCAAGGAATTGTTAAAACCGGGCTGCCCGGACAATGCCGTATAATTGCCGATCGAAAAGCTCGGAACCGAGGTTCCCGGACCGCCGTGGATGATCGGGAGCTGCTGATCCATATACGTCGGGAAACCGAACGTCTGGTTCATGTTGATACCGGTGTACGGCTGAATTCGCAAATAATTCCAACGCCCATAAGACGCCCGGAGGTCGAGAATCGTGGTGGGGCTAATCAGGTAAGTTACTCCCAAAACGTACTCGGTGGTTACATAAGTCTCCGGAGAGTAGGGATCGCCACCGTAGATTCCGTTGTTGAACGGAATGAATGGCGTGTTGCTGGAAGCCCAGCGCGAGTACCGTCCGAAGATCCGCAGCTTATCGGTGGCGGTATAGTCGAAGCGGCCGTTGTACTGATTGTTGTTCCCGCCGGAAGCGGCGTTCTTGCTGTAGTTAATATTCTGCGTGAACGGCTGGCCGGGTTGGTTTGGAGGCGAGAACATCGGGAACGCCACGATCTTGGCCGCCACGGGATTGATCCGGTTGGCGGGGATGATATTACCTGGGAAGGGCGTGCGTTGGATGGTGCCGGTTCCACAGGCGGCGTTGCCGTACTGGCCACATTGCGTCAGCGGGTCGTAAATCGGTATCACGGCACCCGAGGCGTTCTTATAACCGGAGAAATCGCCGGTATTCATGGCCGGGAGAGGCACGGTCGCCAGGAAAGTCGCACCTTGGCGCGAGTCATAACCTTCCCACGCCCCGAAGAAAAAGAGCTTGTCCTTCTTGACGGGCCCCCCGCCCGTGACGCCGTACTGGTTCTGGGTAAAGGCCGGCTTTCCCGTACGATTCGCGTTCGCGAAGAAGGTGTTGGCGTTCAGCACCTTGTTACGGAAGAACTCATACGCACTGCCGTGGAACTCATTGGTGCCCGACTTCGACGTGACGTTGATGATGCCGCCCGCATAACGGCCGAATTCTGCGCTGTTACTGTTGGTCTGCACGCGGAACTCGGAAATCGCGTCCGGACTCGGCACCATGACCGTGAGGTTGCCGACGCCGGCATTGGCTGGAACGCCATCGTAATAGGTCGCGCTCTGGTTTGCGATGCCGCCGCCGATCTGGTAATTGCCGGCCGCGAACACGTTTTTCCCGGTGAGGGCGTTTCCATCGGTAGTGCCCTGCGGCACCACTCCCGGCACCAAAGCAGCGAGGTTGAGGATGTTGCGCCCGTTCACCGGCAGTTCCTCGACGGACCGGCTATTGACTACCTGGCTCAGGTTTGCGTTTTCGGTTTGCAGCAGCGGCGCGGTGGCCTGAACTTCGACGGTTTGAGTCACGTCGCCTACCTGCATGGAAATGTCCGCGCGGACCGCGCCGGCCACCGTCACTTCGATCTGTTCGGCCGTGGCGCGTTTAAACCCGGCCAGCTCCACTTCGACCTTGTAGTTACCGGGAATAAGGTTGAGGAACTGATAGCCGCCGCCGGCGCCAGTTAGGGTTTGGTGACGCTCATCGGTTCCGATGTTGGTCAACGTAACCGACGCGCCATGCACGGCAGCGTTGGATGGATCGGTCACGGTACCGACGATGGATCCGTAGAATGCCTGACCGAATAAGGAAATCGCCAGCAGCGGGATCAAACCCGCCAGGAACACGAAGCGCTTCATGACACCCCTCCATCGTTAAATGGAAACTGAAAATCAAACCACTGAGCTGGAGAGTGTATATCAGAGTTTTCGCCCGGACGCAAGGGCGGGTCGAGGGCGCGTGGAGTTGAGGGGCCGGGTTGTCAGCGAGGGCGAGGCGCCAGGTTTTCTTTCACAAACTTCGCTTGCGCACTATCCGGGCCCAGGGTTTTCTCGTAAATCGCGAGCGCCTGCCGCAGCAACGAATCCGCGGCCGCGGTCTGACCCGCATCCTTCATCAGCAATCCCAGATTCGCAATGTCGGCAGCCGTCTCCGGCCGCTCCGGACCGTATAGCGATGTATCGATAGCCACCGCCCGCCGGTAAAGCTGCCCGGCCGCCTGCAGCTCTTTCTTATTCCAAAGGACATCCGCCAGGTTAGTGCAAGTCATGGCCAGTTCTGCGCTTTCGGGGCCGAATTTTTCTTCGGATAAACGCAGAGCGTTCCTTTCCAGCTTTTCCGCCTCGTTGAACTGGCGGCGGCCCTCCAGAAGATTCCCCAGGGTATTCAGAATTCCCGCCGTGAGGCGATAATCCGGCTTCGCGGCCCTCTCTTGAATCGCTAGCGCGCGGCGCAGCGCTGGCTCGGCCGAAGCATCGTCGTTCCGGGCACGCAGCGCAAGCGCGTACTCATGAAGCAATACCGCGACACGGCGGTCCTCAGATCCCGACGCCTGCTCCTCGGCCGCGACCGCGTTCCGGTAATACGAATCCGCGTGTTCCGGATCGAGCTGCGCGAGTCTGGCGAAGGATCGCGCCGAAACCTTGGCGTCGCTTCCGGATGCCGCCTCCCGGAACAGCGCCAACGCTTCGTCGCGCTTCCCTTGCCCCTGAAGCGCAATCGCGAGGTTCTCCCGGTCCGCGTCAATCGATGGATCCGAGTTTTGCCGATCCACGGCCATCGCGCGCCGCAAGGGCGACTCCGCCGCGCTGTTGTTTCCGATTTGGAGGAGGAATAATCCCAGGTTGGCCGCGGCGCGTGCGACCCTTGCGTCGTCCCGCCCCGCCTCGCGTTCCCGTTGGGAGAGCGCCTCCTCGTAGACCGGAACCAGCGTGGACGGGTCCGACGGCACGAGGAATCGGGCGCCGCCTTGATTGATAACCGAAGCCGGCTGCAACGCCTTCACGATCCGCTTCGATGGCACGAGCTTCCGGCTTTGCGGATCGTAGATGCCTATCCAGTGATTCGTGAAGTGGAGAGCGGCGCTCGTCGAAACCTGGGGCATGTGGCAGCCGACGCAACTCCGCGACGCGATGGCAGTCTTATGGAGAACCTTGCCGTGGCAGGCGGCGCAACGCGCATCGTAGGAAGCCGCCACCTTCTTTAGTGGTTCGTGAGGATCGTGGCAAGTGAGACACGAAAGCGCGCCCTTGCTGTTGCGGAAGCACGCCGCGCGGTGCAGGTATGACGGCTGATGCCGGACGTTCCACGCATTGCTCCAGTCCGTATCGTCGTCGAGATCGCTTGCCTGGCGATGACAGGCGCCGCAGAGCACATTGAGCTCGGCGGGCGACAGGCGTTTTGGATTCTGAATCGTTCCCGGCGCTCCCCCAGAGCTCACATGCGCCGAGCCTGGTCCGTGACACGCTTCGCACCGCACGCCGGGTTCGGAGGGCTGAACCTGATAACCGGCCTTGAGCGTGACTGGCCCGGTGGAGTGGCAACGGAAGCATCGAAGGGCTGTGCCAACGGGATCGAAGGTCCGGTACACCAAGTCATTGGAATTCGCGTGGCCTGGCGTGAGGTCGAGGGATTTCGTCGCTGCGAAGTAACTCAGCCCATGCTCGGCGATCGTCTCCTCGCCGGTCTGGCTCACCCAGGTGGTAGCCTTTTCACCAGCGCCAAATGCCCACTGGGCTGTGCTTTCAGGGACTGGAATTCCGGCGATTGGACTACCTGGTTTGGCCGCCGCCAGCGCCCGGGCGTGTCCCGTTTTCGATTGCGATTCGAACTTAGCGGCATGACAGGCGCGGCATGCGTCGCTGCCGAGGTATTGGCCCTCGAGCGGAGCCGCCATCAAACTCACCAACGCCAGCACCGTATCAAGGCTTCGCATGAGTATCAGCGGCCGGCCCTTTGCAAGCGTTGAAACTCCTTCATCTCGGCATCGCCCTTAGCGGCGTCGCCGCGCTCCCGATAGACGCCCGCCAGTCCGAAGTGTGCCTGCCCGGCCAGAGGGCCGTCTTTTTCGATCTCGAGCAGCGCGCGCCAGGCCTTCTCCGCAGCCGCCTTATCGCCATCGAGCGACGCCGCTTTGCCAAGCGCGTAGAGAACATCCGCCATGCCAGGCGCCAGCCCGCTGGCGCGTTCCAACTCGCGCCTTGCCTCGTTCACTTTGCCCTGCTGCAACAGGGCGTTGCCCAACCGGAAGGCGGCCTCGGCATCGCCCGGCTGCAGGCTCGCTTCGGCACGGAATTCTTTTTCGGCCTTGTCCCACTGCGATTCCGCCACATAGAGTTCGCCCAATTCGAGATGCAAGCCGGGCGTGGCGGGCCGCAACCGCAGCGCCTCCCGATACTCCTGTTCGGCTCCCGCCGTGTTGTGGAGCACGGCGTAAGTCTCGCCCAGGATCTGGTGGGCGCGAGCCGATTCCGGATCTGTAGCGCGCAACTGTTCGAACGTCTGCCGGGACAACAAACCGCTGGCCCGGCCCAGGTAGTACATTAGATCCACATCACCGGGCCGCTTTGCGAGCGCTGCCTGAAGACTGGCAGTTGCCTCGGCAAGCTTACCGGTCTTGAGTTGCGCCACACCTAAGGCATCGAGGGCCTGCACTTTTTCGAGATGCGGAATCGCCTCGTTCGCGTACCCGGCCGCAAGCAGGGCGAATCCCAGCAACTGGTGCGCGCCGGGCAAATCGGGATTCAGTTCGAGGGCGCGTTTCAGCGGCGCGATAGCGCCCCGATAATCGCCCGATTGCATCAATGCCTGCCCCAGCCCCACGAAACCCGCGGGCAAGTCCGGTGCGGCCTCCGTTGCCTTGCGGAACTCGGCCGCAGCCTCGGCGGCCCTGCTTTGATTCAGCGCTTCGCCGCCCGCTTTCAACCGTTCGAGGACTTCGGTAGACGCGGCCTGCCAGGCAAGCAGCAGAATGAAGCAGAACGCGCTCATCGCAGCCGCTCCGGTTCGATGATAGTTAGAAAGCGATCTGCCTGCACATCATCCATCTTCTGCACCAGACCCGAGGGCCATCTTATCTCCACTCTGGCGGTGGTTGCCGCGCCTAACCCAAAATGGACGCGTTTATCGCTCGCCGAGAGGTAACTACCCGCCGATGTCGCATATTGAGTTTGCCCGTTTACCCTCACGCGCGCGCCGAATCCATCCCGATTACTGCGGGTGCCACGCAGCGACAGCGTCAGCCAATGTGCCTGGCCGCCCCTGTTCCTGAACACGAGGGGCTTGCCACCCAACACCGTCATCACGATATCGGTCCATCCATCGTTGTTCAGATCGCCGAAGGCCGCCCCTCTTCCGGCCACCGGCTGCGGCGAGCCCAAGGCCGTCCGCTCGAATCGCCCTCCGCGATTCATGGCAAGCATGGGCGGTTCCAGATAATGCAGCCCAGCATCGATCTGTTCCACGTTATCCATAACATGTCCTTGCGCGACGAACAGGTCCTTCCATCCATCGTTATCGAAGTCCTCGAGCCGCATCCCCCACCCGGAACTAATGCCCGACAGAGCCGCGATCCCGGTCGGGAGCGACCGGTAGCTGAATGCGCCGTGGCCTTCGTTGTGATACACGGCGTAGGTCTGCCGCGCCAGATCCGTCACCACGATGTCTGGGCGGCCGTCGTTGTCGTAATCGCGAAAGTCGACGCCCATGCCGGATATCCGTTTGCCATCGTCGGTGAACGCGACGCCTGCCTCGAGCGCGCGTTCGGTGAACGTGCCGTTGCCGTTGTTGTGAAACAGAAACTGTTCCATGCCATCGTTGGCCACAAAAATATCCGCGAATCCATCGTCGTCGTAATCGGCAAACGCCACGCCTAGCGCCTTGCCTCTTTTCGCCGCGATTCCCGAGGCTATACTTACGTCCTCGAACGTTCCATCGCCGCGATTCCGGTACAGCACGCTGCTGGCGGCCGGAAACTCGGAAGGCGAACAGTAGATTTTCGGGGAGACGCCGCAGCTCTTGCTGTGCATCAGATCCCAGTCCATGTATCGGGTCACGAACAGATCGAGCTTGCCGTCGTTATCGAAATCGAAAAATCCTGCCGACACCGACCATCCGCCAGCCGCCACGCCCGCCTTGGCCGTCACATCGGTGAAGGTGCCGTTGCCGTTGTTGTGGTAAAGAATGTTCCGGCCGTAGCTGGTCACGTAGAGATCGGTGAACCCGTCGTTATCGTAATCGGCCGCCGCTACCCCCATTCCGTAGTTGGCATCGCCAGCGGAGGAGAGCCCCGCCGCGGCGGTCACATCGGTAAAGCTGCCGTCTGGGTTCTGGCGGAAAAGGCGATTCCAGTAGCGAGGGTTGGCGCGATCGAAGGATTCTTTGGCATCCGCGCTCAGATGCCCGCTATTGACGAAAAAAATGTCGAGGAGTCCGTCGTTATTGTAATCGAGGAGCGCGACGCCTCCACCCATGGTTTCGATCAGGTGCTTGCGAAGCGTTGGCGAGTTTTCGTGATGAAAGACGAGTCCCGCCGGAGTGCCTGTATCGAAAATGTGCCCTTCGAGGCCCAGCGCGAGCGCGACCGCGACCGCCGACAAAGCGCAGAAGCAGAAGACGACGGGACCTCGTACCACGATTCGGCCATCATACCAGATGCCAGCTTCGCTCAAACGTGTGGGGCAGATTGTTAATCAGCGGCGGATTGCTAATCCGCCTGCCGCTAACTGCGATGAGCACCTCAGGCACGCTCTGGACGTCGGCAGGCGTCCGAAGAACGAAGCGCCAGCCGAAGTACGTTTGACTTTGTACCAGTCATCCATTTATCATCCCCCCAAGCTGGAACTCGAAGCCGAGGCTCGAAGAACGTTGCCGAACGTTTTGCTGGCGGCAACTCCAAGGAGGGTGCTAACGATGCTGAGACTTAGTAAGGTGGCGTTGGGCCTGGCTCTGCTGAGCGGAGCGGCCGCGGGCCAGACCGTCAACTGCGATCTCGAGGGCTACAAGCCTTCCGATGGGCTGAAAGCCGAGGTGCGTGGAGGGGCATTGGAGTTTGCCTGGCGCGGGGAACGCGATCAGCAACTGCGCGCGGCGTTCGCCGTCCACTCCGGTCAGCCGGAGGTTCAGGAACTGGCGGCGCGCAAGAATGGCGGCCAGTGGGTTGTGCTCGGGACTGCCCTCCAACCGGAGTACCACGTCACCAGCGGCAAGCGGCGCATGTCGATGGCACAGGCCGCCCAGTTCCGGCTGCTCGGCATTGAGGTGACTCCGGAGTTGTACGACAGGGAAAAGTGGATGACGTTCTGGGACGCGCCGCTGGTCGTGCCCGGCGTTCCCGGCAAGGGCGACTCTTACCCTCTACCGCGCGACCCGAGCGAGGTGCGGCGCGCCGCCGCCACATTCCATTCCGGCAGTTGCCGGGTCATCTCGGAAGGCGCCAGATTGACCATCACGTTTTCCGGGCTCGAGATGGGGATGTTCTCCGGCGAACTGCAGTACACCGTCTATCGCGGTTCCAACCTGTTGCGGCAGGAGGCGATAGCTAAGACGAATGAGCCCGGCGTCGCCTACATTTACAGCGGTGGTTTGAAGGGCTTTGACATCGCGCGCCATCCGGCAGTAGTGTGGCGCGACTCGGCCCGGGCGTGGCAGAAATACGAATTCGGCGGTGACCCGAACACCGAGCCGGTCGCGTTGCGCGCCCGCAATCGGCTGGCCATCGTGGACTCGGGAAGCGGGTCGCTGGCCGCATTTCCGCCTCCCCACAAGTTCTTCTTCGCGCGAGAAGACGAAGTGAACCTGGGCTACGTGTATTACCGCAAGGACAGCGACAGCGCATTTGCCGTGGGAGCGATGCAGCCCGAAAAAAATGAGGGGTATCATCCTTGGGGTGTGACCGATACCGAATGGAAACGAAGGAGCGGCACCTCCGAAGGACACTGGGACAATTACGCGTTGTACAACGCGCCGGCAGGCACCCTGCAGCACATGGCGGTTTATTTCTACCTGAGCCCGGAAGACGATCGCGCTACCCAGCAGGCGGTCCTGGCTTACACTCACGACGACGTATTCAAGCCGGTTCCCGGCTACAAGGTGCTCGCCAGCCACTTCCACCTGGACTTCAACGAGTTACTCCGCGACCGCGCCACTCTCGATTACCGGCCGCCATGGGTGGATGTCTTCCACGCCTTGGGGATTAACATCGTGAACCTGGGTGACTTCCATGACGATTCCGATCCGCGGGATCCCGGCCCTAAGCGGTTCATGGAACAAAAGGTCTATTTCGAAGGCACCGCCCGCATTTCCGACCGCGATCTGTTGTTTATTCCTGGCGAGGAGCCGAACGCATTCCTGGGCGGTCATTGGTGGATGTTGACTCCGAAGCCGGTCTATTATTCGCACGCGGATCCCCGGCCCGCCAACCAAGCGTTTCTTGAGAACGATCCTACCTACGGACCGGTGTATCACCTGGGCTCGGCGAACGACATCCTAAATCTCGTGAATCGGGAACATGGCATCTGGTACACGACGCATCCGCGCACCAAGAATACCGCCGGTTATCCCGATGGCTACCGTCACCAGGACTTCTTTCTAAGCGATCGCGATATCGGCGGCTCATGGGAATCCTTGCCGGTGGATTTGTCGGAAAGAAGACTGTGCGAAGTTCGTTGTTTCGGCGTGATGGACGATTCGAGCAACTGGGCGCCCAAACCCAAGTTCATGCTGGCCGAAGGCGACACTTACACGAAGTGGCCGGACGACGAAACCTATCCTCTTCTGGCCGTCAACTATATCAAACTCGATCGCGTTCCTTTGTACAAAGAGGGCTGGGGCACCGTCATCGATGCCCTGCGGGCGGGTAACTTTTATGGCACCACTGGCGAGGTGCTCTTCCACAACTATGGCGTTTCCGGCTCCGGTTCGCGCCGCGTTTATACAGCAAATGTCGAATGGACGTTCCCGCTCGAATTTGCCGAGTTGGTATGGAGCGACGGCAACAAGGTCGACCGCCAGATCATACCAGCTACGGAAATGCCGCCGTTCGGGTCGCACGAATTCAGGATCCCCTTCGATGCGACCGGGAAGAAATGGGTTCGATTCGCGGTGTGGGACTCGGCCGGCGACGGCGCCTACACACAACCTGTAGCCCTCAATCCGCCGGCGCTGCCGTCGGAGAACCGTTAACCAGGTTATCGGAAGGTCAATTTCAGACTCGAAAGTACGAGGTGTTTCTCCATGCCGATGAGCGCCATTAGTATTTTGGGGCGGGCATCGCTGGACCTGCCGGCGCCCGGCGTCGATAAAGTCACCTTCTCGCACGCGGGCCCGCTGCGGGCGCACAATAAGCGGACGCCAGCCGGTTGGTAACGCTGCTGTTCTTTTAACGTAGCCTTGGTGGTCCGCCGGGCCAGGTGTCCGCCCTTAGGAGCGCGCAGGCTTACACCTCGCGTGCGCCCAGGCGGACGGCAGCAGGAAATACACCGCCAGCTTTTAGAAAATAAACTTCAGAGCGAGCTGAAGATTCCGCGGAGTATTCGACTGGCTCGTAACGATGCCGAAATTGGCTCCGTTGATCGTCGTGCCCGGCCCGCCGAACACCGGAGTATTCGTCAGGTTGAACGCTTCGGCGCGGAACGCGAGCTGGTACCGTTCCTTGATGGCAAAGTTCTTGAATAGAGAGAAATCGAGGTTCTTGGTCTTGTCCTGACGAATACCCGTGTACGACCGGGCCAGGTTGCCTGAGGTGAAGTTGGCCGGCTGCGCGAACGCCGCGGTATTGAACCACTGATAGATGCTCTGTCCGCCGGAAAGCACTGGATCCCCCACGACGTCGGGATGCTGGCCTCCTCCGAACGTATAGCTGTTGTTCGCGGCCGTGTAGAAGAACAGCGGCTGGCCGCTGGCGAGGGTCAGAATTCCGTTGGACTGCCATCCGCCCAGAATGCCATTCACCACGCTGTTCCATTTCGAACCAATGATCTTCCCCTTGCCAAACGGCAACTCGCCGACTGCGCTCACGGTTAAACGGTGGGGAACGTCGTAGCTGCTGGGCGAATGCTCGCAACGGACACAGTACCAACTCCGGTATGCACCCGAGCCGTTATGAGACGAATCGTTCCACAGGCCGTCTGAGACGTCGGACATGAGCTTCGACCAGGTGTACCCGGCGATCACGCTCAAGCCTTTGGCAAACCGCTTGGTGTAGGAAACCTGCAAGGCGTCGTACTCGGAGTTGCCGATAGCCGTTCCATCGGCGGCCACCGTCTGCCATGCGGGGAAGGGCCGCAACAATTGTCCGTATTGAACCTGCGGCTGCGCCAGCGGGCCCGAGGGAATCACGCCATAGAACGGATTGTTCACCAAGGTCAGAAGCTGATTGCCCAGGCTCATCTGGCTCGGCGCGAGTTGATTCATGGACGTATTGCCGCCTCCACCCACCCAGGCCAGATGAGTTCCCTTATTCCCGACATAGGCCACTTGCAACAGCATGTCAGAGCTCAGGCTGCGCTGAATGGAAAAGTTCCATTGCTGGTTATAGGCCGTTCTGAGTGTCGATGGCAAGGCGCTCGAGAGACTCAGGCCGATTGCGGAAAGTAGGCCCTGCGAACTGCCGGGCGGGTATACGTAGCCGGTCGGGAACGGATTGCCGAACAACGTGTTTGGATGGATGCGGTCCACCGTGTTCACCCAGGGAGTCGACGTCTGGAATGCCGTACTGGTGAACTCCCGCGTGGCGGCATCATAGGGCACGCCGTAGTAAAGGCCGTAGCCGGTCCGGATTACGGTCTTGTCGTTCAGCGAGTAAGCCAGTCCTAGCCGGGGGCTGGGCTTCAGCTCGATTCCGCGGATGGCCTTGCTTCCTAGGCTGTCCTGACCGTTGCCCGCAAACACATACCCACCGTACAAGTTCCACGGCGTCTGCCCAGTGAAGGGATTGGTCACCTGGCTGGAGATCGGGTTCAGCACATAAGGATTGATCGCCGCCATGCGGTTGTAGCGCTCGGTAGCGGCGGTTTCCTCTTCCAACCGGAAGCCGACGTTCATGGTGAGTTTGCGCGTCCATTTGATGTCGTCCTGAATGAACTCGCCGAAGTAGTGATTGGCGTTTGCAGGCCTGGCGTAATAGCCGGCGCTGCCGCTGGTGCCGGTCCCGAGCAGCAGCGAAGCGACTCCGTCGCCGGCCGCCGACGATACCGCCAGCGGGTTGGGACCCTGCGTCATGTCGTTGGCGAAATTCATGAGCAACGGGTTGGTCTGGAAAAAGGCCAGGAAATAGTCCCGCTGCTCCGCACCAACGGAGATCGAGTGCTTACCAATCACTCGCAAGATACTGCCGGAAAAATTGTAATTGAGCTGATTGCTGGAATAGTAAGGACCGTTGTTATTCCCCAAGTTAGAATAGCCTTGCACGGCAAGGCCAGGGAACTCATCCACATCGCCCTGTTCCATGTAAGTCTGCAGGCTAGCGGGCATGCCAAGCTTGGTCAACAAAAACCCGAGGCCATTGCTCGGACGGAACGCCGAAAAGCGGTTAACGCCGGCGCGCAGATCCAAAACCGTAGCCGACCCGATCAACTGCGTGTAGCCCAGAGCGGCATTCTGCGAGTGTACCGTCATCGGCCCGTAGCCGGTGTCCGCGAGATTGTTGTAGTAGTTGGGCGATCCGGCTACGTTGTACAGGTTCGCGTAGCGAATGAAGGCCCGCTTGTTCGCACTGAAGTTATGATCCACCTTGATGGTAATCTGCTGCAACGGATTGGCACTCACCGCCGTCGCAGCCAGATTGTTCAGCGGCGCGAAAAGTGACGTGCCGGGGACGGCAGTGCCGGCAAGATTCGGCGCCGGCCAGTAAGTCGCGGTGTTCACGCCCACGGGATCCATCAGATTCTTGGGGATGATGTTGCCTGCGAAAGGCGTGCGGATGAACTGGCCTGCATTAGATGGATCCGGCGTCGCGCTGAATGGATCGAAGATGGTCTTCAGTTTTCCGGCCTGCGTGACCACTTGGGAAAAGTCTCCCGTGCGCTCCGCGGCCGTCGGTACGCTGAAGAGGCTGAACGCGCCCGCGTTGTTGACGTTTCGCTCGAACAGCCCGAAGAAGAAAGTCCGGTTCTTGATGATCGGCCCGCCGATCGAACCGCCGTACTGGTCCATATGCAGGGGCGCGATCTTCGCGCCGGAGCGGTTCGAGAAGAAGTTGTTGGCGTTCAGGGCATTGTTGCGCAGGAACTCGAAAGCGCTTCCGTGCAGGCTATTGGTCCCGGACTTCGTGACCATGGTGGTGATTCCACCGCCGCTCCTGCCGTACACGGCCGAGTAACCGTTGGTTTGAACCCGCATCTCGCCGACGGCATCGACCGACGGCAGCATCGTGAGACCCATGATGCCGGGAATGTCGCTCTGGTTGAGGAGGGAGACGCCGTCCAACTGGAAATCCGAGGTCGATTCCAATCCGCCGTTAAACGAATAGCGGATGGCGCTGGTGAAGAAGTTGCTCTGGTAATTGTTGGGGGTGGAAGGAGCCACACCGGGCTCAATCGCCATCAGGGTCAGAATGTTCCGGTTGACCAGCGGCAGATCGACGATCACCTTATTGTTCACCACTCCCCCAAGCGTCGCATTGGAGGGGTCGACCATCTGCACCTGGCTCTGCACCTCAACGGTCTGATTGGTGGTGCCGAGTTGCAGGGTGATGTTCAGCACCGCCTCCTGTTTCGCCGTCAACGGAAACGAATTTAACTGATGGATTTGGAATCCTGGCGCCTCAGCCGTGACCTTATAGGTGCTGGGGATCAAGTTGTTGATCAGGTAAACACCGTCCTGGTTGGTCACGCTGGTAAAAGAGACGCCTCGTTCCGTGTCGGTCATCGTGATCTTCACATTCGGAACGACCGCGCTCGTGGGATCGGTGACGATGCCCGAGACCGACGCTTGGAATGTCTGTCCGGGCATTAGTGCCGGGATTGCCAGCAAGATCGAAAGAACCAGCACGGTTACTTTCACGTAAGGGTCGAATAGTAAAGGTTTCCCCTGATAACGCATGTCGCATCTCCTTAGTGACGTCTGAACGGACTCTGAGCGGAAAGGCGCTGCCGCGCTTTCACCCTGGGTGAAGATTATATACCAATTCCACGCAGTCGGGGAGTTTTTGTTTCGGGTGGGAAGGAGGTGGGGTCGTTGGGGGCGCGCGCCCGCAGGATTGACTTTGTCTGTCCGGGGATGATAGCATTCCGCGTGTATCGGATTACAAACTCCGACACATCTATGTTGCCCGCTCTCGGAGGCTTAACTCCGCCCGCTTCCTTCCATCGTGACTCGTCGCGGCTTCGGGCCATCTCTGTTCTGATTCTGTCGTGCACCGTCACCGGTCTCGACCCGGCGCTTGCCGCGGACTCCACATCCATCTCCCGCCAGGCCTTCCTCGACCGGTACTGTGCGGCGTGTCACAATCAGAAGTCTAGAATCGCGGGGCTGGTATTAGAGAACTCCGAGCCGTCTCAACCCGCCGCGCGTCCCGGGGTGTGGGAGAAGGTCGTCCAGAAACTGACAGCCGGTGAGATGCCGCCCGCCGGGCTCCCGCGCCCCGATGCCGTATCGCTGACGGCGTTTACCGCGGGCCTCATCCATGATTTGGATAAGTCCGCTCGCGACGCGCCGTATGCCGGCCGTCCGGTGATCCGGCGGCTCAACCGGCTCGAATACGCCAACGCCATCCGCGATTTGCTCGCCATCGAGCTACCGGTTGCGGGCGAGTTGCCGCCGGACGGTATCGCGGCCGGCTTCGACAACATCGGCGACGCGCTGTCAATGTCGCCCTTGCTTCTCGAACAGTATTTGAAGGTAGCGCGCAGGGTCAGCGAGTACGCGGTAGGGGTCAGCGATCCATCGCCCGTGACCGAGAATTTTCCGGCGCCGGAAGCCCAGTCGGGCTGGCTCGGTCCGGGGATGCCGTTCGGGACGCGCGGGGGCATTCGCATCCAATACTATTTCCCGCACGACGGCGAGTACAGTTTGAGAGCCTTCCTCGGGAAGGAAGTGCTGCCGCCGACGGAAGGCGTCCGCTTCTTCCAGACGCGCGTGCGGGTGGCAGCCGGCACGCACGTAGTGATCGCGACCTTTCCCGATGAATTCGCGGAACGGGAAGGCCCGGTGCCGAATGTCGATGGTATGGGCGGCCCGGCACTGGGCGGCCCTCTCGATACCCGCGGCTCCGCCATTCATGCAACGCTCGAGTTCCGTGTGGACAACCGGCGTGTGAAGCTCTTCGAGATCGGGGGACTGAGCGTGGGTGAGGCGGCTTTTGCCGGGCAACCGGGTCCGCCGACGATGGACCGCATGGAGATTTCCGGACCTTACAATGCCACGGCCGCTGGCGAGACGCCGAGCCGGCGCCGGATTTTCGTATGCACGCCGGCCAGTGCGGCAGAAGAGCCCGCTTGCGCTTCGAAGATCCTCTCCGCCATCGCGCAGCGCGCATTCCGCCGCGACGTGACTGCGGA